>JGI26082J51739_10002797_pt1 | contig 10537 bp, 9 predicted proteins | sample SaaInl5LU_22_DNA_FD_51739 | JGI IMG/M metagenome (IMG submission 51739)
GCGTACGCCGTCCGACTTGGCCTTTGCCGCGCAAGGGTTTGGGCAAAGCGGTGTTCGACGGCACCCCTTTTTGCTGCATTAACTGCATCAGCTGGCCGGATATATCGGTCAATCTTTCAGCCACTAAATGCACCACAATACCGCTGCGCTGCACCCGCCCTTCAATACGCATAAGACGGGCGCCAATGACTGTCGCCCGAAATTGCTCAAACCGGTCGGGCCAGACCACAATATTGCCCGTGCCGGTTTCATCTTCCAGCGTCAGGAAGACAACCCCTTTGGCACTGCCTGGGCGCTGCCGACAAATTTACCAAACCGGCCACACTCATGCGCCGCCCAGAAGCGGCATTTTGCAAATCTAGCAATTGGTGAACATGTGCGCTTTGCAAATCAGCCCGCAAAAACGCCAGCGGATGATTGCGCAGCGATAAGCGCAAACTGGCGTAATCCTCAAGCACCTCCATGCCCGGCGCCAAGGCTGGCAAATCGGCACTGGCCTCGTCTTCAAATGGCGTCGTCGGCACGCCTTGATTGTCAAACAAAGGCAGCGCTGCAGATTTTTGTTCCGGCGCCAGCGCCCGCACCGCCCACAGAGCTTGGCGCCGCGAGAGACCCAAGCCAGCAAAGGCATCAGCCCGCGCCAAACGCTCCAAAGTGCCCACCCCAAGGCCGACGCGTCGGGCGCAATCAGCCACACTATCAAAGGCACCGCCCATTTGCCGCGCCGCCACAATCGCCTCACCATCAGCCGCCGCCAGTCCGGTGATTTGATTAAAGCCAAGCCGCAAATCAACCCGCGCCGCGGCGCGCGCATCGCTATTGGTTTCCAAATCGGCTTCCGCATCGGAGGCATTAATGCAAACCGGCTGCGCCACCACCCCTTGGCGACGGGCTTCGCCGAGCAATTGCGCTGGCGCGTAAAACCCCATGGGCTGGCTATTGATCAAAGCGGCGCAAAATGCCGCCGGATAATGGTGTTTTAACCACGCCGAGACATAAACCAGAAAGGCAAAACTGGCGGCATGGCTTTCAGGAAACCCATATTCGCCAAATCCTTCAATTTGACGAAAACAGCGTTCGGCAAAGTCTTTTTCATAGCCACGCGCCACCATGCCATTGACCAAGCGCAGGCCAAACTCATGAATGACGCCGGTTTTGCGAAATGTCGCCATGGCGCGGCGCAATTGGTCGGANTCCGATGGCGTGAAGCCAGCCGCCGCCACCGCAATGCGCATGGCTTGCTCTTGAAACAAAGGCACGCCGAGGGTTTTGCTCAACACATCTTCCAATTCTTGCGACGGAAATTCGACCGCCTCCTCACCATTGCGGCGACGCAAATAAGGATGCACCATATCGCCTTGAATTGGCCCCGGGCGGACAATCGCCACCTCAATCACCAAATCATAAAAATCGCGCGGTTTAAGGCGCGGCAACATATTCATTTGCGCCCGACTCTCGACCTGAAAAACCCCAATCGACTCGCCACGGCATAACATATCGTAAACCGCCCCATCTTCAGGCGGCACATTGGCCAGCTCCAAATTACGTTGGTGATGCGCGGCGATTAAATCAAAACTGCGGCGGATGGCCGACAACATGCCGAGCGCCAGAATATCAATTTTCAAAATTCCTAATGTGTCGAGGTCGTCTTTATCCCATTCGATGAAAGTGCGCTCTTGCATGGCCGCATTGCCAATCGGCACCAGCGTGTCGAGGCGTTGATTGGTCACCACAAAGCCACCGACATGTTGCGATAAATGGCGCGGGAAGCCGATTAATTGCGCCGCCATATCAAGCGTTGCAGCCAAACCAATAGCGTCAGGGTCGAGCCCCAGCCTGATAATGTGCTCGCGCGGGGGCGGCTGGTTTCCACTGCCCCAACTGACCGACAAAAGAGCGCTGGCGATATCGGCCGATAGGCCCATGACCTTGGCCACTTCGCGCACCGCCGAACGACTGCGATAGGTAATCACCGTCGCCGCAATGCCGGCCCGCTCGCGGCCATATTTTTGATAAATATATTGAATGACCTCCTCACGCCTTTCGTGTTCGAAATCAATATCAATATCGGGCGGCTCATTGCGTTCAGCGGAGATGAATCGCTCGAATAATAAGTCGAGACGACTGGGGTCAACGGCGGTAATGCCGACGCAATAACAAACCGCAGAATTGGCCGCACTGCCGCGCCCCTGACATAAAATATGTTTGCGACGAGCGAAATTGACAATGTCGTGAACCGTCAAAAAATAAGGCGCATAGGACAGCTGATCAATCAGCGCCAATTCATGGTGTAAGGTTTTTTCTAATTTGGTCGGCACGCCGTCTGGAAACCGCGCCGCCGCACCCTCCCATGTGTATTTTTCTAATAGCGCCTGCGGCGATAAATGCGCATCAAACGCATCCTCGGGATATTGATAGGCCAGCTCATCAAGCGAGAATGTGCAAACTTTCAATACGGTTTCAATATTGCACAAAGCATTTGGATAAGCGGCGAATAGGCGCTGCGCTTCTGTGCTTGGCTTCAAATAACGCTCCGCATGGGCGGCCAAACGATAGCCAGCTTCTTGCAAAATGCAATGATGGCGAATGCACACCACCACATCTTGCAATGGGCGCCGCGTTGGATTGTGATACAGCGGGTTAAAACTGGCGATCAGCCCGGCCCCCGCCCAATCGGCGAGCGCGGCAATTTGGCCAAACCATGCCGCATCATCAGCCCCGTAAAGCGGCACTAAAAGCGTGTAAACATGGTGGCTGCTGGCCGCCAAAAGCGCCACACTATCGCGAAATGATGCGGCCAAATCAGGCGGTGGGACAATCAGCCAGCAAAAGCGTTGCGCCTTTGCTAAGTTTAATAAATCGTCGATATATAATAGGCATTGGCCCTTGCTGGCCCGCCGATTGCCAAGCGTCAAACATTGCGACAAGGCGCCATAGGCGGCGCGGTCATGCGGATAGGCAATCACTTCAAAACCGCATTGCGTCACCAAACGGGCGCCGGGCACAAAGCGCATGCCGATGTTACGCGCCGCTGCATGGGCGCGCACCACGCCAGCCAATGTATTGCGGTCGGCCAAGCCAATCGCCCGATAGCCCAATGTCGCCGCCTCCAGCACCATTTCTTGTGGATGCGCTGCACCATGCAAAAAACTAAAATTGGAAATCGCCGCCAGTTCAGAAAATGCCTTGTCGATTGCTCCATCCATCAGGCAAACACCCCATGCATGAACCATTTGGGCTGTTGAGTTTCGCGCTCATACAGGCCGTCACGATAGAGCCAAAACCGATAGCCATTATTGTCTTCAATGCGAAAATAATCGCGCGTCTGACGATTATGGCTACGCAATTTTGTGCCGAAGATTTCCTGCCACCATTCAGGGCTAATGCGTTCTGGCCCTTGAGCGGCGACCACTTCATGCAACACCCGCCGCCAACGAAAGCGAAAGGGCGCGCCTTCTGGCACTTCGGCAATCACCTCAATCGGCTCTGGCGCGCATAACATGAAAAGCGGGCGCGTATGGATAGGCGGCGCTGTGTCAAAAGCCAGTTCTGAGGGGCGATTGGCGGCGGCTAATATTGGAATAAAATCAACGGCGCGCTCTGGAATATACGACGGCTGCGCCACTGGCCGCACCACACGCTGCGGCCCCAGACGCCCGACCAAACGGTCAATCAATTGCGCCAAAGCCGAGGCCGCCGGTGGCGCATGACTGCGCCCTTGCAGGCCCATAGCGGTTTGGGGCGGGCTGATGGGGGCTGTCTGGCTGGCCACCAGTCGTAATTTTTCAACCCCCAACCCAATATCCACCCCACTGCGCAAACGCTCCAATCGGTCAGCAAACAGCCGCGTCATATGGCTCGGCGTAGCNGACGGATGGGCCAAGCGCAAAGATAAGGCCATCACCGCATTATCAGTGCGGGTNAGCACCAAATCGAGCCGTTGTGCACCCTGNCCAGCGGCTTCCAATTTGACCGCTAATTGCGCACAAAGCGGCGNCAGTAAATCGGCCAAAGCTGGCAATTGGGTGATGCCTTGCGGCAATAGTTTTTGCACCAGAAATTCTGGCTCTGGCACACAAGGGCTGAGCGCCTCGCCAGCATGGCCAAACGCCTGTTCCATGCGCATCACCGGCAATGGCCCGAAACGGCGGGTCAAAGCGGGGCGCGCGAATTTTGCCAATTCCGACACCTTATCCAAGCCAAGCCGTCGGCATAGATCGAGCTGTTGCGGCGTCAATCGCAAAGCGGCAGGCGGCAAATCGAGCATCGCATCGGTTTCTTGTTGCGGTGGCAAAATGACCGCTTGGCGCTGGCGGCGAAACCGCGCCAGCCCCCAAGCCGCGCCAATCGTGCCCGCCACAGCCGCATGCACGGTGATGCCACGGGCCTGAAAACGCGCCTGTATATCAGCCAGCATGGCGCGCTCACCGGCGAATAAATGCGCGCAGCCGCTGATGTCTAACAATAGTCCAAAACCATCGGCCGGACTGTCGCCAGGGGCGTCATAGCCGACCCAAGGCGTGTAGCGCTGCAACCATTTGGCGGTTTTTTCTAACTTCATCTGCGCCGCTGGCCATGACACCGGAGCGGTTTGCAAATCGGGCACTAAGGCGCGGGCATCAGCCAGCGACATAGAGGCGTGCAAACCAGCTGTTTCTGCCAATGGTGTGACGGCCACGACGCGCTGGGTGTTGTTTTGCTTATCAACCAAAACAAATGGCCGCGTGGCATCAAATCCGCCGCCATGGCTTTGCACCAACCAATAGGGAAACCACAGGGACACAATGCGCCGTCCGGTCGCTTGCGGCTTAAAGGCAAAATCACCAATCGGCGTTTTTAGAGGCTCTTGTGGCGTGAAATCTGTCATCATTCACCGCCTTAATTGGCCGCTGACTGGCGTCGCGTGGCGACCATTGGTGGTGTCTCGGCGCCACCATCGGCACGGTTTTGTGGCATCGCTGGAAACACTTGCCAGCCCTGTGTCGGCGGGGTTTGACGATAGCTGCTGCGCAAACGAGTAAGCGTTAACTGCCAACCATTATTAGCAATGGCTTGCACTTGCCAACGGCTGGCCGCCGCCGAAGCCGTGCCCGCAGCACTGGCCCCCAAGGTCATAATCAAGGGCCGGTCGACACTGCGCGCGGTCATCGACAAGCGACGGCTAAAGGTAAAATTTGGCGCTTCGTCAGTGCTGGCCAGAATAATACAGCCAATGGCATCACAGCTCAGCGCTTCCTCGCCAGCCCACATCAGCTCTGGCAGGCTGACGCCATCCAGATAAATCAAATCATCGCGGGCCATTAAAGCCGGCGCATAGGGCTGGCCAGTGTCGCGCACGCCAGCATGGGTCTGCCCATAGAGCAAGGCGGTTTGCACACCACGAAACCGCGTCGCCAGATGATGCGCAAAACCGAGCGCCGCCGCCATATCACCAGTGCGTGCGGCGATAATTTCATGCACGCCGCCCAAGGCCAGCCCGCCGCCACCAACATGAGCGGCAAAATAATCATCAATCGCGCCAAAACCCGTGGTGATATGCGCGGCAGATTGGCTAAGTGGTTCAAAACGCTCTATTTTTTTGCGCAGGCGTGCGATTTTTTGGCGATTTAGCGCATTAATTTGTGGTCTTTTTTCCGCGTCATTCATCTGGCGTGCCTGCTATATTTGCTTTTTTGTTCTTCTTTTGTTCTATTTTAATGACAAGCCAGAGTCAAGCCTCGCGACAAAATTGATAAAATTTTACCTGATTAGCGGATTTCCGCCGCACCCCAATAAGTGTAGCCCAACACGCGCGGTGTCGATGGCACATACATTTGATCCATATCGGTGATTTTGAAACCACCCTGTTCAATCAAATGCGGGATATCACGGTTGATATTGCAGCCGCCAGCAATGTGTCCCCAGACACCATTGAGGCGGTCTTGCCATTTGCTAATGGCCGCATCAGGCGCGCGCCCATGCTCAGAAAAAATCAATTTGCCACCCGGCTTCAAAACCCGCCGCATGCCTTGCATGGCGGCCAATGTGCCGGGGATTGTGCACAATGTATAAGTCAATAAAACCGTATCGACACTATTATCTTCGAGCGGAATTTCTTCGCCCGGCAGATCAATAAACTCAACTGGAAATAGGGCCGCATCGGCCAGCGGTTTGGCCCGCGCAACCATTTCAGCGGCTGGCTCAAGACCAAATACCATGTCTACTTTTGAAGNGTCATAAAACGGCAGATTGAGACCGGTTCCCATGCCAATTTCAAGCACCCGGCCTTCGCAATGCGGCACAACTTTTTCACGTTGTTTACGCACTGGTTTGGTGCCGCAAGCCGTGTTCAAAAATCGTGGCAATACATATTTGTCATACAAGCCCATCAATCATCTCCTTCTCAACACTCATAGAGAAGCATGACATGATTTAACGATAGGTCAAGATGCAGAAAATTATCCAGCGACTAAGGCAGCGTAATCATCCATCAGATTTTTACTAATGTCACCAGGGGTGAAACGATAGGGGCCAATCTCAGAAACCGGTGTCACCTCAGCCGCAGTGCCGGTAATAAAACACTCGCTAAAGCCTTCCAATTCTTCCGGCAAAATCGTCCGCTCGACAATATCGAGGCCGCGCGCCCGTGCTAAGTCAATGACTGTGCGACGGGTAATGCCGTCGAGGAAACAATCTGGCGTTGGCGTGTGCAGCGTATTGCCATCGACAAAAAACATATTGGCGCCGGTTGCTTCAGCTACATGGCCGCGCCAATCCAGCATCATCGCATCTGCATAGCCTTTGCTTTCGGCTTCGTGTTTTGACAGGGTGCAAATCATATAAAGGCCGGCCGCTTTGGCATGGCACGGCGCGGTTTCCGGCGACGGACGACGATATTTGGCCATGTCCAAGCGAATGCCTTTGAGGCGCTCTTCCGGGTTGAAATAAGATGGCCATTCCCACGCAGCAATGGCAACATTAATGCGATTATTCTGTGCCGAAACGCCCATCATTTCTGAGCCGCGCCAAGCAACCGGACGTAAATAACCATCGCGCAGACCATTGGCCTCAAGCGTCTCTTGGCAAGCACGGTCAATTTCTTCGATCGTATAGGGAATTTTAAAACCCAGCTCACCCGCCGAATAAAACAAGCGTTCTGTATGTTCGCGCAATTTGAAAATCGACCCGCCATAGGCGCGCTCACCCTCAAAAACGCAAGATCCATAGTGTAAACCATGGGTCAACACATGGATTTTTGTTTCCGCCCATGGCGACATTTCGCCATTCATCCAAATGAAGCCATCACGCTGATCGAAACTCACAGTCATATCGAAATCCCCACAGGCCAATTTTATTTTGAAACCAAGGCCCTGAATGATGCTAGTATTATCAGTGGAAGTGATTTATGTCAATAAGGCTGACATATTTCAGCACTCTCGGTTTCGACTTGTAAGGGTCATGATGACGCGTCAAAAAAACACCCAGGCCAATGATTTCAACGATGCCATTGAGCTCATGTTCTTTGCCTATCGCGACTTTATTGCGGATCCTGATGCCCTGCTGGCGGCGCATGATTTTGGCCGTGCCCATCACCGGGTTTTGCACTTTGTCGCTCAAATCCGGGCATTTCTATCGCTGATTTATTGGACATTTTGCGCATTACCAAGCAAAGCTTGGCGCGGGTTTTGCGCGAGCTGATTGACAATGGCTATATTGAGCAAGCGATCGGCCAGAATGACCGCCGCAAACGTTTGTTGCATCTGACCCCCAAGGGGCGCGACTTACACGGACAATTGATTGCCCCGCAAATCAGTCGGTTTGATGAGGTGCTAGAAAAAATTGGCGCACCAGCCTTCGAGCAATGGAAAAAAACCATGCGGCATATTATTAATGCTGAAAATCGTGAGGCCATCGACAACCTCATTGACCGGTCGCGGCGCGAGATTAGTGCCCGCCCTGCCCGCGATAAGGGTGAATAAATGGTAGCGACAAACCAGCTCAACGAATCCACGCCGCATGTGCTCATCGTTGATGATGACACGCGCATTCGCCAATTATTGCGCAAATATTTATCCGATAATGGCTATCGCGCCAGCACCGCCGCCGACGCCCGCGAGGCCCGCGAAAAAATGGATACGCTCAGTTTCGACCTGCTGGTTCTGGATGTGATGATGCCAGGAATCACCGGCGTTGAATTCACTGAAAAATTGCGCAAGGAAGACAATAGCGTGCCGATTTTACTGCTCACCGCACGGGCCGAAGTTGAGCATCGCATTGAGGGGCTGGCTGTCGGGGCTGATGATTATCTGCCCAAGCCTTTTGACCCACAGGAATTATTATTGCGCATTCAAAATATTCTGCGGCGCAGCGCCAGCGATGAAGCCATTATTGAGCCGCCCGAAGAGGTGCGTTTTGGCGCCTTTACCTTCCGCTATGATCGCGGCGAATTATTGCGCGATGGCACGCGGGTGACGCTCACCACACGCGAGATAGAAGTGCTGCGCTGCCTTACCGCGGAGCCCGGGCGTATTGTCTCGCGTATGGAACTGGCTGATGGCGAGGATATTTCCGAGCGCGCGATTGACGTGCAGGTCAATCGATTGCGCCGCAAAATTGAAGCCGACCCGCGCGACCCGATATATTTACAAACCGTGCGTGGCAGCGGCTACGTGTTGAGGACGGATTAGATTATGTGGTTCTCTCCTGCGGCTTTTTTGAAAACATATATGCCAACCGGCCTGTTTCCGCGTTCACTGTTGATTATTGTGATGCCCGTGGTGCTGACACAAATTGTTGTCGCCTTTGTGTTTATGGAACGGCATTGGAATACGGTAACCCAGCGGCTTTCCAGCGCCGCTGTCAGTGATATTGCTATTCTGGTTGATTTGCGCATGCGCGAACAAGGCAGTGACAGCGAATTGCTCAGCCAAATGGCTGGCGACACTTTTTCAATGTCAGTGGCTTTTTTGCCCGGCGAAAGCTTGCCTGAAACTGAAACCGCGCCGATTGTCGCCCTGCTACATCAATCGCTATCGCGCGAATTAACCGAACAAATTGGCCGCCCGTTCTGGCTCGATACGGTGACCTATGACAATTACGTCGATATTCGAGTGCTGCTTCCCGGAGAAGTGATGCGCGTGCTGACCCAACGCAAACGCGTTTATGCCACGAATTCGCATATTTTCATGATTTGGATGGTTGGCACATCGGTGATTTTGCTGATGGTCTCGGGGGTGTTTTTGCGCAATCAAATTCGCCCGATTCAACGTTTGGCCGAAGCCGCCGAAGAATTTGGCAAGGGCCGCGATACACCCGAATTCCGCCCAGCCGGCGCCTCGGAAGTGCGCCGCGCCGCCGCCTCTTTTATTGAAATGCGCGACCGTATTCAGCGGCAAATTGAGCAGCGCACAACCATGTTGGCGGGGGTCAGCCATGACCTGCGCACGCCCTTGACACGACTGAAATTGCAAATGGCAATGATGCCGCAAACCCCTGATATTGAGGAGTTAAACAGCGACATCAGCGAAATGGAAGACATGCTTGATGACTATCTTGCCTTCGCCCGTGGCTATCAGGGCGAAAGCGCCAGCATCACTGCTTTTGAACCATTTTTGAGCCAAATTCACCGCGATGCTGAACGCCGCTGGCCGGATGTGCAAATCCGCCTCACCGACACGCTGCAAGCCGATGTGTCGATGAAGCAAAATGCCCTGCGCCGCTGTATTACCAATTTGATCAATAATGCCTGCGGCCATGCCAAATTAGTGCATGTAGCGGCCAAACTCGACGGTCAAACACAAATGCTGCATATCACCATTGATGACAATGGCGTCGGCATTCCCGAAGAGCGTTTGGAAGATGTGTTTCGCCCGTTTTATCGCTTGGATGATGCGCGCAATGCGCAAATGGGCGGCACCGGACTGGGACTGGCCATCGCCCGCGATGTGGCGCGCAGCCATGGCGGTGATATTATATTGCAGCGCAGCGGATTGGGTGGCCTTCAGGCCCGCGTCTCTATTCCGGCTTAATCTTCATCTTCATCTTTATTTTTATCTTTATCGGAATGCGCTAAGTCGCGATTGCGCTGGGCGGCAGCTTTCGTGGCTTGGCGCATCAGCGTTCCCAGTCCACCGGTTTCAGCCATCAGCACATCAAGAGCGGCTTCTGTGGTGCCATTGGGTGAGGTGACATTGCGGCGCAATTGCGACGGTGAGATGTCGGGTTGCGCCATCATGGTGGCGGCACCGGCAATGGTTTGACGCGCCAACTGCAACGCCACTTGCTCGCTTAAGCCCAGCGATATGCCGGCCGCCATCATGGTTTCGGCCAAATAAAACACATAGGCGGGGCCAGAGCCGCTGATGGCGGTTACCGCGTCCATTTGTTTTTCACTGTCTAACCAAATGGTTTCGCCGACCGCCTGCATCAGATGGCCAGCGTCTTGCTTTTGCGCGGCGCTGACGCCATCGCTCGCAATCAGGGCGGTCATGCCCAAGCCAATCGCCGCTGGCGTATTGGGCATGGTGCGCACAATCACATCATGGCCGCCCAATAAGGC
>JGI26082J51739_10002802_pt1 | contig 10531 bp, 7 predicted proteins | sample SaaInl5LU_22_DNA_FD_51739 | JGI IMG/M metagenome (IMG submission 51739)
TCCGCGAGCGGCAAGCGATCAAGCCCTTCGCCGTAAAACTCGACGAATTTGCCGACGACCCCTTTTTCACGCAGCATCGCGACGACTTTGAGCACAAGGTCTGTTGCGGTTGTGCCTTCGCTCATTTGGCCTGTGAGTTTGAAGCCGACGACCTCAGGGATGAGCATAGAGATCGGTTGGCCAAGCATAGCGGCCTCGGCCTCGATCCCGCCAACGCCCCAGCCAAGAACGGCGAGGCCGTTGACCATGGTGGTGTGGCTGTCGGTTCCCACGAGCGTATCAGGATAGGCGATTTCTGCGCCGTTTTGGTCTGTGTCGGTCCATACGGCTTGGGAGAGATACTCCAGATTGACCTGATGGCAGATGCCAGTTCCGGGGGGCACAACGCGAAAATTTTTGAAGGCACTTTGGCCCCATTTGAGGAATTGGTAGCGCTCCATGTTGCGCTCGTATTCGCGGTCCACGTTCATCTGGAAGGCGCGCGGATTGCCGAATTCGTCAATCATCACGGAGTGATCAATCACGAGATCGACGGGGGCCAGTGGGTTGATCTGCTGGGCGTCACCGCCGAGCGCCTTGATGCCGTCGCGCATGGCCGCAAGATCAACCACTGCGGGGACACCTGTGAAATCTTGCATGAGGACGCGGGCTGGACGATAGGCTATTTCACGCGCGCTTTTGCCGCCATTTTGCACCCAGTCGCCAAAGGCTTTGATATCATCAAGCGTGACGGTCTTGCCATCTTCAAAGCGCAACATGTTTTCAAGGACGACTTTCAGAGCGGCGGGCAGGCGGGAGAAAGCGCCCAAGCCCTGTGCCTCTGCCTCGGGTATCGAATAGTATGCGAGGGATATACCCTTGACTGTGAGGGTCTTGCGGGTTCTTGCGCTGTCTTGGCCGACTGTGATGGGCATGGGAACCTCCAAAATTGTGACGCGGTGAACTGATGCTCGTGAAAGGCGCAGCGATGCGCGACGAGGTCTTCGTTAAAAATGTAACGCTGATCCGAGAAAAAGGAAGGGGCGGGGTGTCAGAACCGCATCAAAGGGCCGTTATTCGCCTTTAAGCGCGCGTGAAAACTCTCTAAATTGCTATCAAATTCCGCAGCAAACTCTTGCTCTTTTGACAGCATTGGTATACCGCTGCATACAAATAGCGCTTGTTGGGTTGGGAACTTTGTTTTCAAGTCTGCGAGTCCGTTCCGCCAAAACTTATCCACGAGGTTTAAGATGAGCTTGTACACTGACTACCTGACCGAGATTGAAGCGCGTAAAGAGCAAGGGCTGCACCCAAAGCCGATTGATGATGCGGCGCTTGTGAGCGAGCTGATTGCGCAGATCAAAGACACAGNCCATGCCGAGCGTGACAGCTCGCTGAACTTTCTGATTTATAACACGCTGCCTGGCACAACGAGTGCGGCGGGCGTGAAGGCTGCGTTTCTGAAAGAGGTCATCCTCGGGCAGGTTGTGCTTGCCGAGATTACACCTACTTTTGCCTTTGAGCTGCTCTCACACATGAAGGGTGGCCCTTCTATCGGCGTTTTGCTGGATGTCGCACTTGGCGATGACGCCGGGCTTGCAACGCAGGCGGCAGAAGTTTTGAAAACACAGGTCTTCCTCTATGAGGCCGACACTGCCCGTATTGAAGCGGCTTATAAGGCAGGCAATGCTGTCGCAGCGGACCTTCTGGAAAGTTATGCGAAAGCCGAGTTCTTCACCAAGCTGCCCGAAGTGCAGGAAGAGACCAAAGTGGTGACGTTCATCGCGGGTGAGGGTGATATCTCAACAGACCTGCTTTCACCGGGCAATCAGGCGCACTCGCGCGCGGACCGTGAGCTTCATGGACAGTGCTTTATTTCAAAGGCGGCACAGGACGAAATCGAGGCGCTGAAGAAGGCGCACCCTGACAAGCAGGTGATGATCATTGCCGAAAAGGCACGATGGGTGTTGGCTCCTCGCGTATGTCGGGGGTGAACAATGTCGCGCTTTGGGCGGGTAAGCCTGCGAGCCCCTATGTGCCTTTTGTGAACTATGCGCCGATTGTGGCGGGCACGAATGGTATTTCACCGATCTTCCTCACAACTGTTGGTGTGACCGGCGGCATCGGCCTTGATCTCAAAAACTGGGTCAAGAAAACGGGTCCTGACGGCAAGCCTATTTTGAACAACGATGGCGAGCCTATCCTTGAGCAAGTCTATTCTGTTGAGACTGGCACGGTCCTGACGATCAACAGCAAGACGAAAAAGCTGTATAATGATGCAGGCGATACAGAGCTTGTCTCACTCGAAAGCTCGTTTACGCCCCAAAAAATGGAATTCATGAAGGCGGGTGGCTCTTATGCGATCGTCTTTGGCAAAAAGCTGCAAACATTTGCGGCCGAAACGCTGGGCGTTGAGATGCCGCTTGTTTTTGCGCCGTCAAAAGAGATCCACAACGAAGGCCAAGGCCTTACTGCTGTTGAAAAGATCTTCAACCGCAATGCAGTTGGTGTGAAAACAGACAAGCCGCTTCATGCGGGCTCTGATGTGCGGGTGAAAGTGAATATCGTTGGGTCGCAAGACACCACGGGCCTGATGACAAGCCAAGAGCTTGAAGCGATGGCGGCGACTGTTTTGTCTCCCTCGGTGGACGGTGCCTATCAGTCTGGTTGTCATACGGCCTCTGTTTGGGACTTGAAGGCGCAGGCGAACACGCCACGCTTGATGAAGTTTATGAACGACTTCGGCCTTGTTACGGCGCGCGATCCGAAAGATCAGTATCACGCGATGACAGACGTTATTCACAAGGTTCTCAATGATATCACTGTGGATGACCGCGCGATCATCATTGGGGGGGATAGCCACACACGGATGTCCAAGGGCGTGGCCTTTGGCGCGGACTCGGGCACTGTTGCGCTGGCGCTGGCGACGGGTGAGGCGACCATGCCGATCCCTGAGTCTGTGAAAGTGACCTTCAAGGGCAAGATGCAGGACCACATGGACTTCCGCGATGTTGTGCATGCAACACAGGCGCAGATGCTCCAGCAGCATGGCGACAACGTCTTCCAGGGCCGTATCATCGAGGTACATATCGGCACGCTTCTGGCGGACCAGGCCTTTACCTTTACCGACTGGACAGCCGAGATGAAGGCGAAGGCTTCTATCTGTATCTCAAATGACGAGACGCTGGTGGAAAGCCTTGAGATTGCCAAGAGCCGCATCAAGATCATGATTGAAAAGGGTATGGAGCATGAAAACGGGATGCTTCAGAACCTTGTCGACATTGCGGACAAGCGTATTGCAGAAATCAAATCTGGTGAAGTCCCTGCGCTGACGCCTGACGACAACGCCAAGTATTTTGCGGAAGTTGTTGTCGATCTGAGTGTGATCGACGAGCCTATGATTGCAGACCCTGATGTAAACAACATCGATGTTTCAAAGCGCTACACGCATGATACGATCCGCCCGATCTCTTACTATAAGGCGGAGAAAAAGGTCGATCTCGGGTTTGTTGGCTCCTGCATGGTGCACAAGGGCGATATCAAGATTGTCGCTCAGATGCTGCGCAATCTGGAAGCGACGAATGGTAAGGTCGAGTTCAAGGCGCCGCTTGTTGTGGCGGCTCCGACTTACAATATCATCGACGAGCTGAAAGAAGAGGGCGACTGGGAAATCCTGCAGCGCTATTCTGACTTTGAGTTTGATGACTTTGCACCGAAGAGCAAAGCGCGCACCGAGTATGAGAACGTGCTCTATCTTGAGCGGCCAGGCTGTAACCTCTGCATGGGCAACCAAGAGAAGGCCGCCAAGGGCGACACCGTTCTGGCAACCTCGACACGCCTTTTCCAAGGCCGCGTTGTGGAAGACAGCAACGAGAAGAAGGGCGAGAGCCTTTTGGCGTCTACCCCTGTTGTGGTGCTTGCTGCCATTCTGGGCCGCACCCCGACGGTGGAAGAGTACAAAGCCGCTGTTGAAGGCATCGACCTTACGAAGTTTGCACCGCCCCAGCAGGTTCCGCTGGGGGCCAACTCGGCTCATTTCTAAAGACAGCACTCATTCAGCAAATAGCCCCTTCCTGCCAAACTGGCGGGGAGGGGTTTTGCTTTGGCGCGCGAATGCTATATGAGAGCCTAAGCCAAGCGGACAGGACCTATGACAAACGACACAACCATCACGCCAGACATGCTCACCGTACCGCGCAAAATACCTGAGTATGATGCGGGGCGGGTCAATATTGTTGGGCTTACGCGTGAGGCGCTCAAAGCCGAGCTTGCGCGTATTGGCACGCCTGAAAAGCAGCTCAAGATGCGCCTCAACCAAGTTTGGCAGTGGGTCTACCAATGGGGCAAGCGCGACTTTAACGTGATGACCAATCTCTCCAAAGCGTTTCGGGCCGAGCTTGAGGCGCATTTTGTGATTGAGGTGCCTGAAGTTGTCACGAAGCAAGTGTCCGATGATGGCACGCGCAAATACCTTGTCAAAATCGCGGGAGGCCATGAAGTCGAGGTGGTTTATATCCCTGAGACGAACCGTGGGACGCTGTGTATCAGCTCGCAAGTGGGCTGTACCCTGACTTGTACCTTCTGCCACACGGGCACACAGAAACTTGTGCGCAATCTGACGGCGGGTGAAATCATCGGGCAGGTTATGGTTGCGCGGGACGATCTGGATGAATGGCCAGAGCCGGGTGCGAGTACGGCGGACGCACCGCCAAGACTGCTCTCCAACATCGTTCTGATGGGAATGGGCGAACCGCTTTATAACTTCAACAATGTGCGCGATGCGATGAAAATCGCTATGGACGGCGAGGGGATTGCTCTGTCGCGCCGTCGCATCACGCTTTCGACCTCCGGGGTTGTGCCTGAGATCGCCAAGACGGCGGAAGAGATAGGTTGTCTCTTGGCGGTGAGTTTTCATGCGACCACGGATGAGGTGCGCGATGTGCTAGTGCCGATCAACAAACGCTGGAACATCGAGACCTTGCTTCAAACGCTGCGCGAGTACCCCAAACTGTCCAATTCCGAGCGGATCACCTTTGAGTATGTGATGCTCAAAGGTGTGAACGATTCTGTGGAGGATGCGCGGCGTCTGGTGAAGTTGATCAAAGGCATTCCTGCGAAGATCAATCTCATTCCGTTTAACGAGTGGCCCGGCTCTGCCTATCAGCGCTCGGATCGCAAGCAGATCGAAGCCTTTGCAGAGATTGTTTACAAGGCGGGATATTCTTCTCCAATTCGTCGCCCGCGCGGTGAGGACATTATGGCGGCCTGTGGACAGCTTAAGTCTGCGACTGAGCGTGAACGCAAGTCTCGCCGCCAAATTGAGGCAGAAGCAGGGCTTGGCGGCTGATCTGCCTTAATATTACCTTCCCATTCGTTAAAATTCCTCTTTTTGGCTAAACCTGCGCCACAGGCTCCTACAATGNTGATTTTGTAAACAGTGTGTTTTTACAAAAAAGGTAAAGGAGCAAGACAATGATGAATGATATCGAAACCATCCGTGATGTCGTGATGCGCGAGCGGAAAATGGCTGTGTCTGACCGTGAATGGAAGCACCGCCTGCGCGGATATGGCTATGCGATCCGTGATACNGACAAAGGCGCCTACGTTACATCTCTTTTGCGCGGAAATGATCTTTGCGCTTTGATGGGCTGAACCATGATACAGCGATGTGATCCTGTTGTGCTGAACCAGATCAAAGCGCTCGTGGCGCCGATCTTGTACAGCCCAGAAACGCTACAANCCCGTCAGAGGCGACTTGCGCGCCTCGGATATACTATCGCCGAGACAGGTGAGGGGGTTTACCTCGCCACATTGCCTCATGGCGTGCGCTTGATGGAGCTGCGTTAACGCGGCCAGATACCGCCTTTTGCAAGCAATTTGGCTTGCATCGGAGCCCAGTTGGCGGCGACTTCAAGTTCGGCTGCGAGGCTCACGAGAGCTGCGTCCTGACCTGCGGCCATGGCAAAATGAACGCCTATAGGCAGGTGATCGTCGCTCCAATAGAGTGGCAAAGACATACTTGGCTGCCCTGATGCATTTGTGGCTGCTGTGAACGGCGAATAGTCAAAGACGCCACCCTTACCGTTGCGATAGGCGACGAAATCCTCATTGTCCGGTTTGAGCCTGCCGACGTCGCAAGGTGGCTCGGCCAATGTGGCTGTTAGAAGGACATCACAGGCGAGAAACTCTGCCGCCATACGCCGCCCGAAGGCGTGTATCTGATTTACGGCATTGAGGTAATCTGGGCCAGTGAGGGTTTTGGCATAGGCGAGTGCACCACGGGTGACGCCTTCGAGCTGAGTTTGATCTACCTCTTCACCACGGGCCTTTGCTGCATTTTGGATCGCGAGGGCGGTCCCGCAAGCGACTGTAATCGTCCAGGCCGCCATCATCTGGGGCACATCGAGGCTTTTTGGTGGGATGTAAGCTTCAACATCATGCCCTAAACCTCTGAGAAGATGCGCTGTTTCTTGAACGGCTTTTAGGCACTCAGGGTGAATGTCGCGGCCGTCCAGAGTGGCTTCCACATAGCGGATTTTGAGTTTACGGGACGGAGTTTGGCGCGCGTCAGTAAAGCTTTGAGCCATATATGGAGCATGGTAAGGCGCTCCAAGATCGGGGCCTGTCACCGCGTCCATAAGCGTGCAGTTGTCACGCAGAGAGCGGGTGAGAAAGCCGTCGATGGCCATCCCCGCCCAGCCTTCGCCTGAGGCGGGGCCTGACGGAAAGCGTGCGCGCGTTGGTTTTATTCCGACAAGGCCGCAGGAGGCGGCAGGGATGCGGACAGAGCCGCCGCCATCAGAGCCATGCGCCGCGGGAACAATTCCAGCGGCGACAGCCGCGCCCGACCCGCCGGAAGAGCCNCCCGATGTGCGACCCAGATCCCAAGGGTTGCGTGTTGGTCCGCCATAGACTTGTGCTTCGGTGACGGGACCAANGCCCAGTTCGGGGGATGTGGTGCGCGCGAAGGGCACAACACCAGTGGCGGCAATGCGTGTGAACATGNAGGAATCGTAGGNCCATGTGTGGCCTTCGAAATACTTTGAACCATTATTTGTAGGGTAGGCGCGAGCCTCGCATTTGAGGTCTTTGAGCAGAAACGGCACACCTTTGAGGGGGCCNTCAGGCAAACCTTTTTCGATCGCGGCGCGTGCGGCACCCTCGGCGAGCATGGTAATGGCGTTGAGTGCCGGATTGAGCCGTGTGGTTTCGGCAAGGGCCATGTCCAGCAACTCATGGGCGGTGGTCTCGCCTTTTGCAACAAGCTCGGCGAGGCCAGTGGCGTCGTGACTGTGATAATCGGACATGGTGCGCTCCTTTATTTTAGCAAGGTTAGGAGCAAAGCGGAGCAGGGCGCAAAGAAAAACCCGCCTAAGGCGGGCCCATCTTGTCTTTCGTGCGGAGTTTTCGTCTTTAGCGGTGCAGTTTAGCCGCCCCAGGTGCGGACGGGGCCGCAATCCATATGGACAAAGTTTGACCCAGAGTAGCGGCCAACACCGCCAGCGGCGCAGGAGGCGGCTGCGCGGCCAATCTGGCTCACAGAGCGGGAACTGAGACGCAAATCGGCTGCCTGTCCTTTGAGGTGCAAGGAATTTTTGGCGACACCGCTGGAGCGCGAGCGCAACATAGCGTTTGTTTTGGGGCTGCGGTAGCCAGAGAGCAGCATGAAGGGCTCACTCACATCCAGCAAATTAAGGGAGGCGGCCATGATATCGATGGTGCGCAAATCCATGTTTTTCACATCACCCGTGCGCCAGTCACGCATGAAGTGGTTCACTTCCTGAACCGCGTCTTTGATGTAATCGCCTTCGACCCAATAAATCATGTCGATCTTTTCGCCTGTGCGCGCGGAGTACATCTTGATGCGGCGAATGTCGCCTGATCCACGCAGAAGACCTGCGGCTTTGGAGTATGTGGGGGCTGAAACGAGGGCTGTTGCGGCGAAAGCGCCAAGCAATGCTCGTCTTGAGAAGCTCGTTGAGCTTGATGTCTGTTTCATAGTCATAGCGCCGTCCCGTCGCTCTTACCTGTTTTCGCGGTGTTTCCCGCGTGTCCTGCCATCATCTCCCCAGATGTTCGCACCTTATGGCATATTTCGAATCATGGGCCAAGTTTAGTTTGCCCAATTTGTTGAATAGCCAGCATTTTCGGCAGAAATTTGCTGAAAATCTGCGAAACTGCCCAAATCGGCCTTGTTCTGAGGCTTTGATGCAAATGTTCCCCTTTCTGATGCGCTGATAATGCCATTGTGAGTGGACAGCGCGTATGACGTATATCAAAAGACTGTTGACGATACGTGTACAGTTATAAGAACGAGTGGGGGCTCTATGCAGATTTCTTTCAACCGAGTTCAAAGCCTGATTATGGGTTTTCTCATGGCCATGTTTGGTGCCGTGGCGCTTGCGGGCGCTGCTGAGGCGCAGGTGACTGCTTTTAAGCAGGCCGTTGCCGAAGCCGCATCGCGGGACGCTGACATTGCGGCGTTTTATAAAGCCAATGATTACAAGCCATTATGGACTGGGACCTTTGGGAAGGATACGCAGCGCCGCAAGGCATTGTTTCAGGCGATTGCCGAGGCGGACATTCATGGCTTGCCAGGCAAGCGCTATGACGCCGAAGGCCTGATGGCAAAGTTGAAGGCTGCCAACACTCCGAGAGCGCGTGGGCTCGTCGAAGTCGAGATGAGCAAAACCTTTGTAGAGCTTGCGCAGAACATGCAGACAGGCGCACTTGTGCCCAGCAAAATTGACAGTGGCATTGTGCGCTCGATCCCGTACCGCGAGCGCAGCAGCTATCTTGTGAATTTTGCCAAATCAAACCCCAACAGCTTTTTCCGTGCTTTGCCGCCCAAGACGCCAGAGTATGCGCGATTGATGAAAGCAAAGCTGCGTTTTGAGAAGTTGATTGCGTCGGGCGGCTTTGGAGAGACGGTGTCTGCGGCTTCGCTCAAACCTGGCCAATCGGGNAATGCAGTCATTGCGCTTCGAAATCGTTTGGGCGCGATGGGCTATCTTGGACGCTCAGTTTCGCCAAGCTATGACGCGGCGATGCAAAAGGCTGTACAAGAGTTTCAGCAAGACAACGGGCTTGTGGCAGATGGTGTTGCGGGTGCGGGCACTTTGAAAGAGATCAATACTTCGGCGGCTGATCGCCTGAAGTCTATTATCGTCGCGATGGAGCGCGAACGCTGGGTTAATCAGGAGCGCGGGCGTCGCCATGTTCTTGTGAACATCACCGATTTTTCAGCGCGGATCATCGACAATGGTAAAGTGACTTTTGAAACCCGTTCCGTTGTCGGGGCGAATGACAGTGAGCGCCGCACGCCCGAGTTTTCGGATGTCATGGAATACTTGGTCATCAACCCGACTTGGAATGTGCCACGCTCGATTGCCACCAAAGAGTATCTCCCGATGATGCAGCGCAATGCCAATGCCGCCGGGCATTTGCAGCTTTATGACAGCCGTGGGCGCAAAGTGGCGCGCAGCCAGATCAACTTTTCAAAGTATACCGAGCGCACTTTCCCTTACGCGATCAAGCAGCCGCCCTCCAAGCGCAATGCACTCGGGCTGGTGAAGTTTATGTTCCCAAATAAATACAACATCTATTTGCATGATACGCCGGCAAAGAACCTTTTTAGCCGCGAGACACGGGCCTATAGCCACGGCTGTATCCGCCTCGGTGATCCGTTTGAATTTGCCTATGCTTTGCTGGCCAAGCAGAGCAATGATCCCAAAGGCGAGTTCCATCGGCATTTGAAAACAGGCGTTGAAACGGCTGTCCAGCTTGAGCAGCCCGTGCCTGTGCACTTGATTTACCGCACCGCCTTTACGGATGTGAAAGGTGGGACCCATTTCCGCCGCGACGTTTATGGCCGTGATGCGAAGATCTGGAACGCTTTGCAAAATGCAGGGGTGGTGCTTCGCGCGGTTCAGGGCTAATCAAAAGGCCCACAGCTGCGAATTGCTAGGAACGGGCCCATGACCTATACAATTGAAACCATTGCAAGATCGCTTGGAGCTCAGGCTTTTGGCGATCTTTCTCTTGAGATTGACGCTGTGGCTGAGCCGCAAGACGCTGGAACGCGTGACCTTGCTTTGGCGATGAAGCCAGCTTTTGCAGAGCGTTTGCCTGAGGGGCACGCTTTGGCAGCGGTGCTTTGGGAGGGTGCGGACTTTGAGACGCTCGGCCTGAAGGCGGCGATTGTACCTGCGCGGCCCCGCTATGCGCTTTCGGGACTGTCAAAGCAATTTGATCATGGTGAGAGCTTTCCCAAAGGCGTTCATCCTTCTGCCTTTGTGGATCCTGCAGCAGAGCTTGGCGCGGATGTGACTGTGGGGCCATTGGCGGTGGTGTCTGCAGGCGCACGCATTGGCGCTGGAAGTGTCGTTGGGCCACAGAGCTTCATTGGCGCCTGCGCGACCTTGGGAGAAGGTTGTTTTCTGCGCGAAGGTGTGCGGATCGGGGCGCGCACCACGCTTGGAGCGCGGGTTATTGTTCAGCCTGGCGCTGTGATCGGTGGTGATGGCTTTAGTTTTGTGACGCCTGAGCAGAG
>JGI26082J51739_10002804_pt1 | contig 10529 bp, 4 predicted proteins | sample SaaInl5LU_22_DNA_FD_51739 | JGI IMG/M metagenome (IMG submission 51739)
CACTTAAAATTTCAGCAGGTAATATATTATTACCTGTCGATTTTGCCATTTTTTGTCCATTAAGAGTTAGCATATTTGCATGCATCCAATAATTAACTGGTGTGTGGTTGTGCCATGCTTTGGCCTGTGCAATCTCACATTCGTGGTGTGGGAATTTTAAGTCCATGCCGCCGCCATGAATATCAAAACTTTCTCCTAAATATTTTGTACTCATAGCAGTACATTCCAAATGCCACCCTGGAAAGCCATCGCTCCAAGGAGACGGCCATCGCATGATGTGTTTTGGTTCTGCTTTTTTCCAAAGCGCAAAATCTTGTGGGTTTTTTTTATCTGTTTGTCCTTCAAGTACTCTGGTGTTGTGAATGAGGTCTTCAATATTCCGACCACTTAAAATTCCGTATTGGTGGGATTCATTATATTTTAAAACATCAAAATAAATAGAGCCGTTGGCTTCGTAAGCAAACCCTTTTTCTAATATTGATTTTATGATTTCTATTTGTTCAACAATGTGTCCTGTAGCAGTGGGTTCAATACTTGGTGGTAAAAAATTAAAGGTATTTAGAATGGTATGAAAATCAACCGTATAGCGCTGTACCACTTCCATGGGTTCAATTTGTTCGAGACGCGCTTTTTTCGCAATGCGATCTTCTCCCTGATCGGCATCATTTTCTAAGTGTCCCGCATCAGTAATATTACGAACATATCGAACTTTATAATCGAGGTGTTTGAAATATCTGAAAATCATATCAAATGACATAAAGGTTCTGACATTACCTAAATGTACATTGCTATAAACTGTTGGGCCGCAAACATACATTCCAATGGTTCCATTGTTAATAGGAGTGAAAATCTCTTTTTTCCCTGAAAGCGAGTTGTAAATATAGAGCGTATTTGTGCTGTGTTTGCCCATGAGTTAGTGGATTAAAATTTGGTCTCTAATTGTATGTAGTCTAAAAACTCTCTTCGGGTGTCTTTTTCTTTAAATTTCCCGCCAAATTCACTTGTAACAGTGCTGCTTTCTATGTCTCTTATGCCGCGAGAATTCACACATAAATGTTTGGCATCAATGACACAAGCAACATCTTTTGTGTTTAGTACTTTCTGTAATTCTTCAACAATTTGAATGGTTAGCCGCTCTTGAACTTGTGGTCGTTTTGCAAAATGATCTACAATTCGATTCATTTTTGAAAGACCTACAACCGTTCCGTTTGAGATGTATGCTACGTGGGCTCTTCCTACAATTGGGAGGAAGTGATGTTCGCAAGTAGAGTAGAGCGTAATGTTTTTTTCGACTAACATTTCTCCATACTGATACTTGTTATCAAAGGTAGAAGCCTTTGGCTTTTTAGTGGGGTCTAGTCCTCCAAAAATCTCATTGACAAACATTTTGGCAACACGATTAGGAGTCCCTTTTAAACTGTCATCACTCAAGTCTAAGCCTAGGGTTTCCATAATATGTTGAACATCATCTTTAATGATTTCAATCTTCTCGTCGGCACTTAATTTAAAAGCATCTGCTCGCATAGGAGTTTCAGTCGAAGTGCCAATGTGATTGTCTCCAATAGTGTCAAATTTTTCAATATTATTTTTCAGTCCCATTGTATTATTACTAATAAAGTTTTCAATAATTCTCAAGTACAAAGATACTTAATTTCACTGTTGGATGCTTTTAATTTTGAATTAATAATTTCTTTTTTTCGCTAATTACATTAAAAAATATGTTAACTTTACGTCTAAAGATTGCCTTAATATCTTAAATAAACTGTCCTGCTTATCCTTCTTTTAAAAGAAGTGATGAATGTTTTTGTAAAATTAAACATTAACTCTTTTGTACACAGGATGAAAACACCTATTTTATATTTATCGTTTATTGTACTTTTTAGTTACAATTGCACTTCTCAAAACACAAGCCGTCGTTATTTGCCTCTGACTGTTGTTCAGTACCAGGATAATGTAAACACACCTTTTTCAGCAAATGAAATGTTTCAGTTGACGGAAGTTTATGGCTCATCTTTAGAAAAAGAAATTTTGAGCCGTCCCAATCGAGTCCTCTGGATGAAAAATTTACTTCGTAACCGAGTCCTAATTGAAAATAGACCAGATCCGAAAGATCAAAAAAAATGTCCTTTATTGTCGGAAGTGCCCCTATTTGATGCCTTTGTTTCAACTCTGACAAGAGATTCCATTTTTAATTCTCAAAAATTTAATCCACTTAAGTACTCATTTCCCTTTTATGCTCGAGGCGAACACATGTATCGAGTCGATGGTACTGATTACTTCATTTTAGTCAAATCACAACACTCTAGAATAGATAAGAGATGAGAAAATTAGTTTTGCTTTTCAGCATATTTTTTTCGGTTTCATTAACAGCACAAGTGTTTGTTATTGAAGATGAAGTTACGGTCAATACCTGTTCAGGAACTTTTGTAGATACAGGCGGGCAGACAGGTCCTTATTCTGGAAGTGAATCTATTACTTACACTATTTGTCCAGAAAATGAAGGCCAATTGGTGCAGTTGGATTTTACTGAATTTGCCACCCAAGCTGGTGCGGATATAATGGAAATTTATAATGCTCCAGATACACTTGACCCTACGACTTTATTTGGTAGTTTTTCAGGAACCACAGCAGCAAGCAGTCCCGGTTTTGTATCTGCGACACAAGATAATACTTCTGGTTGCATCACTATTGTGTTTACATCAAGTGGCGGTGTAAATGATACGGGTTGGGTCGCAGATATTTCATGTTTTGAACCCTGTCAGACAATTATTTCTGTAGTCGACTCTGCAAGCCCTGAACCCAATGAGAATGGCTACATTCGTGTTTGTCCAGGCGAAGAAATCAACTTAGTTGGGAGTGGTCAGTTTGGGACCAGTGGAGATGGAGCAACCTACGAATGGGATCTTGGAGATGGAACCACTCAAGCGGGTCAAACCGCGGTATTTTCTTATGATACCCCGGGCGTATATTTAGTAAACCTGAGTATTACGGATACCAATACAAGTGTTGATCCAGACGGTTGTAAAAACACAAATTTAATAAATCAAGTAATTCAAGTGGCGCTGCCCACAGATCTGACGGGAACTGAAGCAGCAGATTCAACCATTTGCTTTGGAGAATCCACTACAATTAATGGGGTTGCAAATGTAGTGCCGTATTTAAATGAGTGTACGCCACCAGAAAGTGAAGTTACCTTTTTGCCTGATGGAAGTGGTGCAGTTTATGAAACCTCAATTATTGTAGATTGTTTTGAATCCGATCAAACGCTAGATGATATCAATCAGTTAATAGAAGTCTGTTTGGTCATGGAACACTCCTATTTAGGAGATTTAGATATAGAAATAATTTCACCTACTGGAGAACTCGTGCGGCTTCACGATCAAGGCGGCAATTCTGCGAACTTAGGGATTCCTTGGGCCACAGGAACTGTTGATGGTAGCAGTACAGATTTAACTCCGGGTATAGGTTATCAGTATTGTTTCGTTCCAGGTAATGATTTTCCGACTTTAGTTGGTGGTGTTCAAACTGGTGGAACATTTCCTAATGGAAATGGACCAGCTGAGTATACAGATTCTTTTGTTCCCGAAGGGACTTACTCTTCCATAAATTCTATGAATGGTCTTATTGGGTCTTCATTAAACGGAAGTTGGACCATTCGAATTATAGATAATCTCTCTGCAGATAATGGTTATGTCTTTTCTTGGGTTTTAAATTTTGATCCTTCAATCCAACCTCCAGACCTTTCTTTTACGCCAACCTTTGTTTCAGAAGCTTGGGATGCCGATAGTACTATCACAAGTACTGATGGAAATATAATTACAGTTCAGCCTCCCACAGAAGGGGAGTTTTGCTATACATATCGTGCTTTGGATGATTTTGGATGTGAATATTCTGAGGAAGTATGTATTAGTGTTTTACCAGAACTAATATATGCTGCACCCGATGATTTATTTGTTTGTAATACTGGAACGGCCTTTGGTGTTTTTGATCTGACTGAAAATGACGCCATCATGTATGCGCCCACACCAAATCAATCCGATTTTGTGTTAACCTACCACGAGTCTCAAGTAAATGCCGATGATGATTTAAATCCAATTTCAGCTGCTGATGCTGTTGCTTTTACGGGAACTGACGGTCAACTTATTTATGCACGTTTTGAATACCTAACTTCTAAATGTTACGAGACCGTTTCGTTTACATTGAATCTTCTCGACCAACCTTTGGTTTCTCCAGTAACTGATATGGTTTCTTGCGACGACATCAGTAATGATGGTTCAGAACCATTTGATTTATCAAGTCAAACACTCGCTATTTTAGGAGCACAACTCCCAGAGAATTATTCTGTAAGTTATCACTTGAGTTTTGAGGATGCAGATACAGGTACCAACAACTTGTCGAGCCCATATGATAATATTTCTTCCCCACAACCAATCTATGTTCGTGTGGAAGCAAATGCAGGGGCAGGATGTTATATTGTAGAACCAAATCCTATATTCAATTTGGTAGTGAACCACAAAGCCACTGCTTCGGGACTTACAGATCTTCAAACTTGTGATGACGATTTAGATGGTATAATGACATTCGATCTAGAGCAGCAAACATCAATTGTTTTAGGGAGTCAAATAGCTTCAGACTTTATAGTTACATATCACAAAACCCAAGCGGATGCAGATGCTAATAGCAATTCATTAGCAAGCCCGTTTACAAACACTGTTCCAAATCAACAACCTATTTTCGTAAGAGTAGAAGAGATTGGTTTAGAGTCCTGTTTTGAAACAATTCAATTTGATATCATTGTAAATCCTTTACCCGCTACAACCACAATGACTGCCTTGGCAGTATGTGATGACGACACAGATGGGATTGGGTCTTTTACATTAACCACAAAGGACACAGAAGCTTTAAACGGACAAACAGGAATCGCTGTGAGTTACCATGAAACGCAAGACGATGCAGACACAAACGCTTCACCTTTATCCAGTCCTTATATTAACACTACAACAAACAGTCAAATAATTTTCATACGATTAGAAAACACCACAACGGGCTGTTTTAGTACCATGCCAATGGAACTACGAGTGAATCCTCTACCGATAGCCAATGCTGTAGGCACTCAAATCATATGTGATGACGATTATGATGGCTTAGCGACCTTTGATTTTACAGGTTTGGACTTGATTGTAATAGGTGCTCAAACCGGAATGGTAGTGAGCTATCACGAAACTCAAGGGGATGCAGACACCAACACAGCAGCTGTTAGCAGTCCTTATACCAGCATCACTGAAGATGCCCAAACAGTATTCATACGAATAGAAAACACCACAACGGGCTGTTTTGACACGACTTCCTTAGAGCTCTTGGTGGACCCTCTTCCGGTGGTTCCTTCGATTGTAGATTATGAATTGTGTGACGACACCAATGCGGGTGATTTACAGGAACTTTTTGATTTAAGCATTAAGGATACAGAAATTATCAACGGACAAAATGCAAGTGTCACTTACTACGAAACAGAAACCGATGCGACTAATAATGTGAATGAACTGACAGGTCTTTATCAAAACACCAGCAGTCCACAGACTCTTTATGTCGCTCTTACAGATTTAACCACAGGCTGTCGCATTACAGGAAGTTTTACTCTTATTGTAAATCCTTTACCTCAACTAGTAGCCCCAACAGAGCTAGAGATTTGTGATGATGGAACTCCAGATGGATTTACTCAGATTGACTTAACTGAAAAAGATAGTGAGATCCAGAACGGAAATTCAAATTACTTAGTGACGTATTATTTAACGCAGGCAGATGCAGATTCGGAAACAAATCCATTGTCAAGTCCCTATACAAATATTAGCAACCCTCAAACTGTTATTGCACGAGGACAAGATGTAAATACAGGATGTTATACTACTGTTGCTTTAGATTTGAAAGTATCTCCTTCTCCAGAGGCTATAATTCCACAAGATTTAACCAATTGTGACCCTGACAGCGATGGTTTTGGAGTCTTCATGTTAACCGATAGAGATCTTGAGATTGCTGGTGGAGTACCTGGTATTACAATCAGCTATCACGAGACTATGTCAGATGCCGAAAACGATGTTAATGCCTTGTCCAGCCCTTATAGCAATATACAAATCAATACACAAACGGTTTTTGCACGTATATTAAATCCTTCAATTACTACACTTTGTGCAACCGTTGTAGAATTGGTATTAGTGGTCAATCCAACCCCTCAATTATTTGATCCGATGCCTCTTGAAGTTTGTGATGATGATGCGGATGAATTTGCCCAGTTTAACTTGACATCCAAAGAAGTAGAGTTTTTAGACCAAGTCCCAGCTTCAGAAGTAACAATTAGTTATTATGAGACACAAGTTGATGCTCAAAATCAAACATCTGAAATCGGAACACCAACGGACTATACAAACCTTTCCAATCCTCAAACTGTATGGATTCGTGTTGCATACGATGATACAGGCTGTGAAAAGATTACAAGTTTAGAATTGATAGTCAATCCACTTCCAGTATTATTGGATCCCACCCCTTTGCTTTTATGTGACGACAATATACCTGGCAATGAACAGGAAGCCTTTACTTTAGAAGATAGGGAAGGACAGATTTTGAACGGCCAAACAGGACTAGACTTTAGCTACCACCTAACACAGTTAGATGCAGAAGCAAACGTCTCTCCTCTGTCTAGTCCCTATACAAATATTAGCAACCCTCAAACCGTTTTTGTGCGTGTCTCCAACCCAGTAACTGCTTGTTTTGACTTTACGACCTTGACTCTTGAAGTATTGCCAATTCCGATGCCACAAACCCCTGGAAACATCGATTTATGTGACAATAATGCAAGTGGAAATGGACAAGAAATTTTTGATTTAACACTAAATGAAACGTTTATTTTGAACGGTGAATTGGGCGTGACTCCAACCTACTATGAAACATTCACAGACGCCGAAGATGGTATTAATTCCATTGAGTTTCCAGAAAATTACACAAACACTAATATTCCCGTTCAAACTATTTATGTTCGCGTGACAAACGATACAACAGGCTGCTTCTCAATAGTAAATTTTGATGTAATTGTCAACCCAATACCACAAGCCAACCCTGTTACTACTTTGATTGCTTGCGAGCTAAACACAGACGGTATTTATGCGTTTGATTTAGAAGTTCAAACCAATTTAATTTTAGGAGCTCAAAGTGCATCCGAATTTATTGTGACGTATTATGAAACGTCAGCCGATGCAGCTCTAGGGGTAAATCCTTTGGTGAGTCCCTATATGAATACCAGCAATCCACAGACTCTTTATGTGAACGTGCTGAACACCAATACAAGCTGTCAAAACACAACTGTAGAATTTAATTTAGAAGTTCTTGAAGCTGCCCAAGCAACCTCTCCAGATGAACCTTACACAATCTGTGATGACAATGTAGAGACAGATAACGACCCCAATAATGATAGTGTATTGTTCGATTTAAGCACACAAGATGCTATTGTACTAAACGGTCAAGATCCCGCGAATTACCTAGTTCGTTATTTTGCGACTCAGTTAGATGCAGATCTGGACCAATTTGAATTGCCTAGTTTTTATCAAAATACGGAAAACCCACAAGTCATTTTTGCACGTGTTGATAATAATACCCAAATAATAGATACCACTGGAACATTGGTAGATAGTTCCGTATGTTACGAAACAGCTCCGTTGGTATTAAAGGTAAATCCGTTACCATACATAGATATTGATGATGAATATGTGTTATGTGTTGATACCAATGGCACCGAGGTTTTAGGGCCTTTAGAAATCACAACCGGTTTGTCAAATTCTGACTATATCTTTATTTGGAGAGATGATACTGGGACTGTTTTAGAAACAACCTCTAGTTATGTGCCAACTGAAGCAGGTGTTTATACTTTAGAAGTTTTTGATGCGCTTCTAGCCACCCAATGTGCGGCACCAATTGAAGTATTCACAGTGATAGAAAGCTCACCGCCAACGGTTACTGCAGTGGTAACGACTCAGGCATTTGCAGATACACATATTGTCGAAGTTACTGCAACTGGCCTAGGAGATTATGAATACAATATCGATCAAGGACCATGGCAAGACACAGGCTTATTTGTAGGTGTAAATCCAGGAGAACGGATTGTGAATGTACGGGATTTGAATGGCTGTGGGGTAGGGCAGGCAGTTGTTTACATCATTGACTATCCAAAATATTTCACACCAAATGGAGATGGATACCACGACACTTGGAACATCTTTAGCATTTCAAATCAGTTGAATGCAAAAATTCAAATATTTGATCGGTACGGTAAACTCTTAAAGGAAATACGTCCCTCTGGTGATGGTTGGGATGGCAGCTACAATGGGGCCATGTTGCCATCAAGCGATTATTGGTTTGTACTATACTACAACGAGCCCGTCACAGGTGAACCGGTGCTATTAAATGCCCATTTTTCTTTAAAAAGATAGGGAACTTGTTTAAAGATATAGAGCTTATAAACTCATGCTTAATGTGAGTGAAACATTAGAATTCGTTCGGTTTATTCTAGCGACGTCTAAATTACCTGCGTTAAAGAAACGCTGGTCCATTTTACGATTTGAATTTTCATAAGCCAGATCCAGTCGAGAACCTCCAAAATTATATCCTAGCCCAAGTGAAAATCCTTTAAGATCGCCATAAGCAGCAGTGTCCTTGTAAGGGCTTTGCTCTAGTTTATAGCCTCCACGGTAACTAAACTTCTTATGTCTTAGTTCGCCTCCAATACGGATGGTGTTAGCTGCTTTTAAAGTAGTACCGATGATTGAGTTTTGTTGAGAAAAATTACCACCAGAATTTGATCGAAATTTAGTCCCACTGTAGTCTTTTCTAGAATAATCAATACTGATCAGTCCAGTATCTCCAATAATAAAAGCGGCACTCCCCGTAATTTTAGCCGGCGTACGCAGGTAGTATTCTGGAAACACATTAATAACAGCGGGGTCAACCTCTGCTTCAAGGTTTGTGGCATCTTCAAATGTATAGAGATACTGTGTAGTTTCCTCCCTTAGTCGCAGCCAGGTAGGACTGTCGTATGTGAGTCCCAATCTTATGAAATCATTGACTTTTACAATGCTTCCAAGTTGTAGTGAAAAGCCTTCACCCGTTGTTAAAAGGGTGTTTTTAAAATCAACTTGATTTATTGTAGAGCCTGTATTAGTGTTGTCCTCATAGAAATATGTGCTTCTTTCGTAGTTTAAGAAGTGAGAATTTAAGTTGATTCCAAAATAGATATTTTTGTCATATTGAAATCCAATATTTGCAGAAAATTTACCATTGATTCCTGTTGAGGCATAGCTATATTCTTGATAGAAGTCGCCATCAGCAATATTAGAGGTGTATATGGTGTTTCCATTATCTGTGTCATCAGCAGCTTCCAAAATATAACTTTCATATCCCAAAAAAGCCTGCTGAAAACGAGACCCATAAGCAGATCCGATTTCGCCGTAAGCCTGTGTAATACTCTCTCCTTCCAGAGCTGTAATTTCATCAAGTCTAAGTCCGTTAGCATAGTCGGTAAAATAACTACCAATAGAGTTTTGCGTCGTTCCAACTGCTAAAAACTGGTTGTCATAGTTTTGAAGTTGCTCGTAAAACACACTGATTACAAATTTATTCCATCCAGATTCAAGGTCTCTATTATTAAAAACAAGGGCTGCTCCAATTTGATTCATATCAAAAGAATCGTCTCTCAGAGCTTGTGTGTTAGAGCCATAAAACACATCGTTTGACGTACTTTGAGTAGCAACTGTCATGGCGCCGTGGCTTAAATTAAAAATGGCAGAACCAGCCGGATTGATACTTACTGCCGACATGTCGCCACCAAGTGCACCAAAAGCCCCACTCATAGATTTAAATCGAGCGGTTCCTTCAGTTTCTCCTGTTGAATACCTTAAAGCATCCGTTAAGTCTTGGCCATAGGTGCTTACCATGGAGATAGTCCCCATTAAAGTTAAAACTAAATTTTTCATTTTTGTTTGTTTTGCTTTTGCCTAATTATTTCTTCTTCTTGTAGAACTGCCTCCGCTGCTGCTTCTGCTGCTACTGCTGCTTCTTGTAGTTGAACTTGACCTTGTTGTAGGTCTTGTTGTAGGCCTAGCTGTAGACCTTGTAGGTCTTGTAGAAGAGGGCCTCGAATATGTTGAAGTTCGTGTAGGTCTGGTGGTTGTATTAGGGCGAGTGTTCGGGTTTGAGGGGCGCACGCTTGAGTTGGTTCGCGCTGGTCTTGTGGTAGTAGAACGCGTTGTCGATCTACTGGGTCTTGTAGTCGATCTACTGGGTCTTGTTGTCGATCTTGAATCCGAACCTGTAACTCTGCTTCTGGTTGCGGTACTTAAAACACTTCGACTGCTTAGGCTTGAGTTTCTATATCTTGACCTTCTTTGTCCATTGATATATGAATATGAACGGCCTCTGTAGCGATTGTAGCCATAGTTGTTGTATCTATTATTATAGTATCCGTAATTACTGTAACAACCATAGCAACA
>JGI26082J51739_10002816_pt1 | contig 10503 bp, 10 predicted proteins | sample SaaInl5LU_22_DNA_FD_51739 | JGI IMG/M metagenome (IMG submission 51739)
GAAAGAATGGGATTTTTCAAAAAATAAAGATTTTAATCCTAAGAAATTAAAACCTAAAAGTAAACAATCTGTTTGGTGGAAGTGTGAAAATAAATCTCACAGTATTTATAAACAAATTATAGCTTCTAGAGTTTTAGGGAAAAGAGGTTGTAAGACTTGTTTTAACGACAATTATTTTAAGAGTAATTAATCCTTTAGGTTTTTCTTATAAAGAAATATTAGATTTTTTATAATTTTTGGTAAGCTAAATGTTTATTGAGTTTTGTTTATATGGGTGAAAATTTATTCTGTATAAATTTAAATACAAAAGTTTTAAAAACTTCTGTACCAGAAAAATGTCATAATTGTTGCTAATTTATAAAATAATTTTTTTGGCAATTAATAAAAGCTTATTTACATTAATATTAGAGCATTTAGTATACTTTTTGTATTGGTAAGTAGCTTTACTTTCCTATAATATTCTTTTCTTATCATTTAGCATTGTTTAATTGAGTTTGCAATGTTATTTGATTTCTTTTATTATCCTATTTTTTATATTTTAGATAAAAATTATTTAATATGTNAGATACTTTGCTTAAATCTATTGTTAATGGTGTTTTTCAAGGATTAATTTTATTGTTTTTAGCTTTAGCTTATTTTGGCTTTAAAAATATTAATCAAATATTGTATCCCCTAAAAAACTTTAAAAAAAAGAAGCAATATCTATTAAATCAAAACAAACATTTAATTGGTTATGATGAAAAAATAATTGTTGAAAGACCAAAAAAAAAATATGGGAAATGGAATGTATATAAAGTTAAAAATGGAAAAAAACAGTATATACCATTTTATAGTATTAGTGATAGTGAATTGGACAAAATAAATTTTAATTAAAACTTAAAAGAATTATTAGTTTCTCATATTTATTTAAGGCAGAATAAATGTTTGTTGAGTTTAGTTATAAGCTTCTATGGAATCAAAGATGTTACAATCCCACTTAATACAATTAAAGCTAAAATTGACAAAATAATTATAACTCTATTCCTAAGTGTTTTTTGGCTTATTGGTTTTTTATATGATTTAATTGGATGGAAAATTCTTTCTTTAGAAGGCATTAGAGCAACTATCAGCACCCCAAATAGACTTAATAGAAAACCAAACCAAAAGCCCTCTGAAGGGCTTCTATTCCTCTCTTTTGCTATGTATCTACCTATAGCACCTGTAATGAATCCAAAAAATATTGAGACTAATAAGTATTCCATCAGGTTTAAGAAATAAATAACAAATAAAATATCACAATTATTACTATAGCATATCCAACTAAAATAGGAGTCGCAGAAGAATTAGATTTTTCATCCTTAGGTAATACCTCATTATTTACAATCATTTGTGACTTTCCCTTTTTATTTGGTAATAAAGCAACTATCAGTACTCCAAATAGACTCAATAGAAAACCAAACCAAAAGCCCTCTGAAGGGCTTCTATTCTTCTCCACAGCTATGTAACTACCTATAGCACCTGTAATAAATCCAAAAAATATTGAAACTAAGATATATCCCATAATTAAATTTATTTGAAATCTCCTCTAACAAATCCACTATAGAAAAACAGTATTAGTATAATTACAAATAGGACACCACAAACACCTGATAAGATTCCTGTTGTAAAGTTTTTTTCCATTTTCATTTGTTTTGTTTTTAAAGTTAATTATACAATTCACAAAAAAATTACCTCTATTTTCTATTTTGTTGATTTCACTTTGAATTCAACAATTTTAAAGCTTTCCCAATTTGAGGTTAAATGAGTTTAATCTTTTATTAATCATTAAAATTAAAAGCATCTCCAAAAAACCCACCTGGTGGAGTTATGTAAAATTTATATTTTACATTTTCTCTAATCAGAACTAGTCCAAAATCCTCATTTCTATACTCTAAACCAGAACCTAAGCCATCGCTAGTTATTATTTGATCTAATTCTTCAACACTCAAATGAAAAACATCATGTGATTTATTATAATTACTTACTATACTCTTAAAAAGACTCAATGAGTCCTCTACTGAGTCATAATAAGCAAAAACAAAAGAACATTTTCCATCCCTTTCTGTAACACATAGTCTTTTGTCACCAGGCCCTTCTCCATCACAATATAAAATCTTTTCTAATCCTTTAACTAATGACCTTATACTATTGTCAAAAATGCTAATACCAAATTTTGCTTCAGTATTTCCAACATTTACAAATCTAGACTTTGGCTTATTTATTCTTACGCATCCTTGATCAATAAGATAACCAATGAAAAATAAATCACCTTTAAACAAATAATCCCAATTATCTTCAGAGTCAATTGATTCAAAACCTTGTGTATTTCCATTGGCTTTAATAATACCATCAATGATTTTTTCTGCTTCTTCTTTTGAATCAGTTCTAATTATTATTGACTCAACTTCATCTTCAGTGTCTTTCCAATAAACAGGTGCGTTAAAGGGGACGTATAAATTTTCATTTTTATTCGATTGGGTATAAATTTTATTTAAACCGTAAATCCAATTTAAATTTATAAGCTCTAAATTTTCAAATTTATCATCTACAGATTCCTCTGGATCTTCTACTCCAGAAATCCAATCTGAATCAATAACTGTTTCACGGATACTGCTTTCACTTTCTGAAATAGTGTTTTCACTATTAGTTTTTGTTGTTAAGATTTCAGCAACTGATTCAGTTTCATTTGTAGAGTCTAAAACTTCATTTTTTATTGTAAAATCTATATCTGAATTATCTATCTCATCTATTTCGTCTTTTGGAGATTTTTCAAGATTGTCATTATTTGATTTTTGATATAATGGCTTTTGACCATTACTAAACCACAAATAAAAATGTGGTATATTCAAAATCAATAAATAAATCCAATAGTTTTCAGGCTGAGCAATTTGAATAGCCAAAACTATTAAAACTGCAATTATACAAATCACTGTAATTGTAATAGCTTCATTATTTGAATGACTTAAAGATCTTGCTCTAGAGTAAATAGTTACTCCTATTAAGTAAAGTCCCAATCCAAAAAACACTATCAATATCGACTGAAGGTACATTCTCAACCAATATCTCCAGCCATTTAAATATTGATTATTGTATGCAAAATATTTTTTCATTTTATTTTTTTTTAAAATTAATAAAGAATGAATAAATTAAAATAATTGAGAAAAAAATGTCAATAAATTTCCATAGCTCTCTCCCAAAAGATATTTTATAAAATGGTTGAACAATAATTGCGAAAAACATCCATGTAACTACCCAAAAGTCAAATTTTTGCTCATTGTAAGCAAATAGTAAAAAAAGCGTAAAAGCTGTAATCCTAAATATTTGAAAATACCAATAAGGCAAGTCAAGTAAGCATACTGATGATAACAGTGCTAATACTATTTTTAAATAATTATATTTTTTCAATCTATAATAATTAAGTTTTCATTAGGTGAAATTTTATATTTACCCAATTTATTTAATGTTGACATACCTAAAAGAAAAGTAATGTTGTCTCCTTCAATAGCGGCTACTTCAACATTTTTTAACTCCACATCTCCCAATATCATTAAGGGAATATTCCAAACTTCACCATAAACATCAGATCCATCTGCTATAGTAAAGTTTCTATATTCAATAAAATTTTTACTTCTTGATATATAACCACTTCTCATTAGTTTTTTTAAATAAGACATTGAAATAACTGTACTGGATGCTCCTGTATCCAATAGAAAAGTAGTTATCTGATTATCAATTTCAACTTTAACAACCTTTTGACCATATGAATCAGTTAAAGAAATGGTTTGGTTTTTTTTATAATTAGGTAAACTATTATAAACCTTTTCACTATCAATTTTTGAAAGACCTAAAGCAATTAGATAAAATAATAGAAGTACTCCTAGAAGTTTTAAAAAACTAAAAAAAGCTTCTCTATTAAAATTGAATTTAAAAATTTTTCTTTTTTGCTTATGATTATCGTCTAATATTATAGTGTCTTGAATAGGTAAAAAAGTTTGGGGCTGAATATCTTTTACAGATGGTAAACTGCACAATATTTCACCTTTTATAACTCCATAAACAATATGTCCTTCTATAATTTGATCAGATAAGTTTACATTAAAAATCTTTATATTATCTAAATCTTCTTTAAATTTAAATCCTTTAGATTTTTCATTTTTAAGAGAAATATTCATTTCTATCGGCTCATTGAATTCTAAAACATCACCATCTATTAAGATTATTTCTTCATACCTACAACGCACGGCATCAATAATATTTGCCTCTAATAATACTATTTTAGATAATTCTTCATAGTCTCGAGTCTTTAAAGGATCTGTTTTATACTTCCCTTCAAAAATTCCCTTGAGAAAAAAATCGTTATTTATTTTTATATGACCCTTTAATTCTTTAATCATAATTTTGGAGCCAAGTCAATAAACTTCCCTTTTTTAGAATTTTAAATTCTAATGTTTTTTTTGTTTTATTAAATGGAGGATCTTCAAAATATTCTTCCAATTCAATTTTTTTACTTAATTTATCAAATAGTAGTTGTGAATATTTTGATTTAAAAAATTCATAATCAGATTGTATAATTTTAAAATTTAATTTTTCAATTTTACTGTTATAATTTTTAAATACTGGGTCTGTCATAAAAATGTAAATAGGGAAAAGAAAAAGGAGAAGTATCAAAAAAGTAAATATCCAACTTGAAGGAAGCTTATAAGACAGAATTTTAATCTTCGTAATAAAAAAATTAGAATCAAGGATTTTTCTCTTTACAGTTTTAAGTTTTTTTTCAGCTAAAATTTCGATTGAGGAAATTTCTTGATTTAGGTTTTTCTCTAGCCCTTTAGAGTTATCTACTCCAATTATTTTATCAAATGCTAATTTCTCTTCAAATTCATATTCTAAATCTATTATTTGTTGATCATATGAAACCCGTTGTAGTTTATCATAATTATTCAGCAAACTCTTTTTATACGCATTAAGATGAAAAGAGATAGGAGATTCAAAAAGAGCAACTTCAATAGTTTTAGAAATAAATATTGACAATATTATAATTATAAAAGACTTCATAAAAAACTCCTTAATGAAAGTGGAATATTCTTTTAAAACTAAAGTACCTCCATTTGAAATTGAAAAAATTAGTCTATAAATATTAAGTATGAAAGCAGTGAAGAAAAATGATAAAATAGCACTTAAAAAAATGCTTTGAGTCATCATATAAAAAGCATATAATAGGCTGAAAAATGAGATCAATAAAATTATAATTAAACTAATTACAAAATATGACAGTTTAATTCTATTGATCTTTAAATCAAAAAAATCATCTAGTCCAAATATATTTATTAAAAAATCTTTCATTTAACTCTCTATGTAACTACCAGGGTTTTTTTCGATATTTGTTTTTTCTGAGTTTTTCCAAGATTCAACTACAAATTCATTCAACTCTGATTGACTTTGAAGCAATTTTATTTTCTCTTTTATTAATTTTTCAGATTGGTGATTAATAACTAAATGTCTTTGAACACCTTGCTTGTCTTTGAAAAAATCATATTTAACTTCAATGCCACTTTCTGCTAGCAGCATAGCTTTTATATTATCACTTTCAAAGTCATAAGGGCTTTTAATCAGCATCATTTTGAAAAAAATAGGTGTCAATTCTATAGCCATAAAAAGAAGCGTTATAAATAAAGTAATCCAAAATCCTGCAATTTCATGAGCAATTTTGATTCGCTCCAATAGGCCATTCAAACTGTTAGCTACATTTTGACTCTTTGATTTTTCAATTTTAATTTTTTCTTCTATACTTGCTTTTTCAACTATGGCAGATGCAATTAATGGTTCATTTTTTAATTTTAATTCTTCGAATTCTTGTTGAGCAATATTTCTAATTCTCTCTTTTTCTTCTGCAGCTGGACCTTTTCCAGCCTTTCCTGAACCACTTATTCCATCCATCTCAGCAGTGAAAATCGTGTTTTTTACTTCGACATCTTCTCTTTTTTCTTTTATCTCAGCTCTTAATTCTTCAATTTCTGCCTGAATTCTATCTACCTCTGGCCTATAATTCATCTCAACTTTTTTAAGTTGACTATTATACTCTAGTTGTTGTTTTTCATGTAGTTTAACATCAATCTCTGTTTTAAACATTCTTAACTCTACAGGTTTAGAAATAGTTATTGCTATAATTATTCCCATTATAATTCTAGGAATAGCTCCCCTAATCTCACTAGCTGTAATAGCTTCTGTACCATCTCCTTTACCAGTGCTTGCTACAATGAATCTGTCAATATTAAATATAATCAAGCCCCATATAATCCCAAAAATAGTAGCAAGTATAGCGGTGTTTAAATCAGTTGAATCTTTGAGTGATTCTAAACCAGCTCCAATTGCTTCTCCTTTTGGCTCGAAAATTATATAAAAAGCATAACCTCCTGCTAAAGCGGCCATAAAACCAGTGGCAAAGACTATACCACCCAAACATGCATATTTAACATGATCAGAATAAGTCCCTCTTTCTAATATATAGGAATCTGCTCCTGCAGCTTTCCAAAATAACCGCATTAGCCAACTTGCTTTAGGTGATGTATAAAAATCTCTTTTCATGTTTCAAATTTTAATTTGTTGGTTTTTATTTTAACTGTTGGATACTTAGGATGTTTTTTGAGTCTAATATCTTTAGCAACAACTACTATTGGTTTTTTGAAATTATCTTTAGAAATTATCTTATTGGTAGTATCAATTTTTCTCTTTAAAACAATTTCTTTTTTAATCTGATTAACAGAAACAATTATTTTTTTTGAAGCGATACTGAATAGTCCAAAGCTTATAAGATTAAATTTTTGATCTTTTTGCAATACTATATTTAGCTCAGAACTTGTAGGTTTAAAATATCTAAGTCTAAACCCAGTTATTAACAAACAAAAAAAAGAATTTCGTGTTTTCCATGACAAGTTTACAATACCTCCAGATACCCTGTAAGGAGTTGTAGATTTAAATTCTATTATTTGAGTGATTCCTATCAAACTATTAATTAAAAAATTCCTGCTCTGAAATTGTATCTGATTCTAAATCTCCCTGCTCTCCAAATATTATTCCATATTCTTGGCTAGAATTAAACAAGGGCCATCTTTCTAAAATAACTGTAAATTCTGAATCTTTTTTAAATCCACCCTTAGTTATATTATCTGACATTGTCATTGATTTTGACCATTGTAAACCAGAATAAATCTGTAATATGTAATTACCCCTTGGTAAATTCTTTACTAAAACATTATCTCCAGACCTCACAAATAAACTTCTTATTCTTCGATTAGAGTTTTGGTTTATAAAAGAAATGACCTTATCCTTTTTACCCTTTAAATTTTCAATTGAAAACGATATGTCTCCCGTAAATACTCCAGGTCCAAAATTTCTTTGATATGGATTAAAAGATGTTTTTGGATAACATTCTTCATTATAAATAAAGCAACCTTCCTCAATATCAAATTGACAGGCCATATAAAAGTCATCACAAGCTTCATCATTACCTTGAAGTCTCAATGCTTTGCCTCTAAACAAAAAAGAGTTTGCGTTTTCATTGTTTCCATTCAATTCTATTGATTTAGTAAAATCAAAAACAGCATTTTTTAAAGAACGACTGTACTTAGACTTTCCAAGATCCATATTTGCTCTACCTCTCAAGTAATAAGCATACCAATTTAATGGATCATTCGTAATTGCTTGATCTAAATCATATTTAGCTTCATTTGGATAACCAAAATCTAGATAAACTTCTCCCCTCTTCACTAATGGTTCTAGATAATAGTTATCTAATTCAATTGCTTTCTCAAAATTATCAACAGCTTTCTCAAAATTTCCCTCCTTAGAGAATTTTACCCCCTGATTATAATAAAATTCTTTATCCCTATTTATAAAATCACACGATCTAAAAAGAAGAAAAAGAAGAATTAAAAATACAATAGCAAAAAACCATCTTAAAAGATTATTTGATTTTGAAGTCTTAACTTGATTTTGTTCTGATGGGATATTTTGAATAGAACTTAATAGAAATTCTCTTTCTTTTGTATCTTTTTTTTGGGATTGACCATCTTTAAAATCACTTGACTTTGTTTTCTGTTTTTCTTTATTAACAACAGTTTGTGTTTTAAGTGTTTTGCTAAATTGAATAAATGGTGGTTTACCTATGTAATCCTCTTCTGATATATCTTCCCACGACTCATCTTTTTCAATAGCTGGATAGATATCAGTGTTTAAAAAATTATCCGTTGATGATAGCTTAATTTTAAATTTACCAGGAATATTAAATTGAATATTTTCATTTGNATTATTTAAAATCCAATCCATTATACTTTCATCTTTTATTTTTAAAAAAGGATCTGAAGTATTATAATTAACTACAATTTTTTTTAGAAAATTAATTGACTCTAAAGGTTTGTTGTCAATTGAATTTAAGCATAGGTTTTGGTTATTATATATGAATCTACCGTCTTTGTTTTCTTCACTATTAGGATAATAAACCAGTTTATCAAATCCCTTTAAAGATTTTTGAATTTTAAAGGTTATTGGATGTATGCCAGATTTAAAATTCTCCTCTTTATCATCGATATTTTGGCTATGAATTTTATTTATTCTAATAGCTTTAATTTTTTCAATGTATCCTATAAGGAATAATGGGCCAGAGTAAAGGACCTTCCATTCACTTGAATCAACATCTATACTGATAAATGAACTTATTGTTCCATTATTTTCGATTATAGTATCAATAATAGTTTTAGCAATTTTGTAAGACTTTTCAGGAATTAATATGTAATCACTGTTTGGATTGTTGAATAATAAACATATTTTTTGAAAGTTACTCAAGTTTCTTTTTTTACTAGAAACTGTTTTTGAATCATAAATTGGTGATATGCCATTTATCCAGTTTGGAATCCCTGTTTGCTTAGCAAAGCTAGTTTCCTGGAAAATATTTGATACAGCGCCAATAGCATTTTCATCTAAAAGAATCAAAATGATATCTAAATTTTCTATTTTAAAATTTTGAATAACAAATCCATTACCATTCCAATTAGTTATTAAATTTTCATTAGACATATGAAAATTATCATAAGATATATTGTTGCTTAGTAGAAGATTTTCAAGTTCGCTATTAGTATCTAATACATCAGTAGAAAAAAATAAAACTGGATTTGATTCTGCGAAAAACTGCCATCCCAAATTAGAATAAGACATTAAAGTTTTTCCATCTACATATTTAGCCGTTGATTTAATCAATGAGATATTTTCATAATCAACACCTTTTAGACCCTTAAATAATGATTCTAAAACATTTGTTATGCCGAGTTTTTTTATTGAGCTTTTTAAATCCATTACAGAAAAACTATTAAAAGATTAGTTATTATAAATAGAAATGCCATAAAATAACTTGCATATAAGTTTTTACTTAAAAAACCTATTCTAAAAACTTTGCTGTGTTGAGCAATAATTATAAATATGTTTAAAATAATTAATAAAATAACTAAATTATTGATTAGATCCGCCTTAGTTAATACCTGTATTTCAGGCATTGAAGATTCAACAAAATACTTGTTCCCTACTGCACCAAAAATACCCCCAAGGCTCAATGTGATTCTTGTTTCAAACATTTTTTTATCTATAAAAAAAACTAAAAATGAAATGATAAAGGACAAAAAAGCTCCAAAAAATAATTTAAAATATAAAAATGAACCTTCTCGATCTATCTCAATATTAAAAATAAGTTCTTCAAAAATAGACTCTCTTTCTTCATTTTCTGCAACCTCTATAATTGTAGGTGACTTATAAAAATTGTTTGTTGCTTTAATTCCTTTTATTTTAAAACCATCCATTAAATCCGGGAAATCACCGTACATTTTAGATTTATAAATAGACGACTCTTTCAATCTCACATAAGATGTGTCTTCTATTGTTCTATAAACAATTCTTAAATTTTGAGTATCAAAGGGGTAGTCTCTTAAATCCCATTTATGAGGATACACATTTTCTATTATGTTTGTAATCTCCTGATATGTGCTATCGTTAATTTTAGTGAAACCAGGATTACTCATAAAATGCTGATCACTTTCCGGATATAACAATCTGTAAAAAAAAATGGGGTTTAAATCGATAGTATCATTAAATTGACTAACATAGATTGAGTCATATTTCGTATAAACTGCATGACTCGTTTCTGAATAAAAATAATCGCTTTTTAAATTTAAATCCCTTAGCGAAGACATTGCTAACTCTAATTCAAGTGTTATTGGAAGAACTAGTGTATCCTTTTCACTTAATTTTATGTAAGGATAATATTCTTCTGAACTAACAATTTTTATTGAATCATGTTCTTGGGCATTAACTGAATAAGCAGTTAATGTAACGACTAATGTAAATAAGCTCAATAAAAATTTCATATTTTAAAAATTCTTTGATTTAAATTACAAATAATCTTCAAAATTATATGTAATAAAATATTCTCATTGTATTGAG
>JGI26082J51739_10002823_pt1 | contig 10486 bp, 8 predicted proteins | sample SaaInl5LU_22_DNA_FD_51739 | JGI IMG/M metagenome (IMG submission 51739)
TTTATAGTTGGTGCATCTTATGGTGCTGGAACTTATGCCATGTCTGGTAAAGCTTTTAACAATAGGTTTACGTTCTTATGGCCAACAGCAAAAATTGCTGTCATGGGGCCTGAACAAATGGCTGGAGTAATGTCAATTGTAAGAAAAGCTAAAGCATTAAGAGATGGAAAAGATTTTGATGAAAAAGCTGATGAGGAATTAAAAAAGATGGTAATTGATTATTTAGAGAAATTATCAAAAGGACTTGTTGCAAGCAGCATGGTTACTGATGATGGAATAATAGACCCAAGAGATACTAGGGACATCATTGGTTTTTGTTTATCAATAATTAATAACATTCCAATTGAGGGTGCAAGAGAATATGGAGTATTTAGACTATGATTTATGATTCCTTATTAATTGCTAATAGAGGTGAGATAGCCTGTAGGATTATCCAAACTGCTCAAGAAATGGGTATAAGATGCATTGCGGTATATGTTGATGCTGACAAAAATGAACCTTTCGTACATATGTCTGATCAATCAATTAGATTAACTAATGGAGGTTATCTAGATAGCAAAGAAATTATAAAAGCTGCTAAAGAATCAGGTGCTCATGCAATTCATCCAGGATATGGCTTCTTGTCTGAGAATGCTTCTTTTGCAAGAAAAGTAATTAAAGAAGGTTTGATATGGGTTGGTCCATCCCCACATGTAATTTCTGTTATGGGAGATAAATTAAAAGCAAAGGAGCTAGCTGAAAAAGCTGGAGTCCCAACACTTCCAATGACGTCTAATATTAAAAATGCAAAAAACATCGGGTTTCCTCTTCTAATAAAAGCTGCTGCAGGTGGTGGCGGAAAAGGAATGAGAATAGTTACTAAAGAGAAGGATTTAAAAGAATCTATTAAAAGCGCACAAAGAGAAGCACAGTCTGGATTTGGAGATGACAGAGTTTTTATAGAAAGATACGTTCAAAAATCTAGACATATAGAAATTCAAATACTCGGTGATGCTCATGGAAATGTTGTTCATTTAGGAGAAAGAGAGTGCTCTATTCAAAGAAGACATCAAAAAATTATTGAAGAGTCGCCCTCTCCTAGAGTCTCTGAAAATGTGAGGACTGCAATGGGTAATGCGGCAATCAAACTCGCAAAGAAAATTAAATACAAGTCAGCTGGGACTGTCGAATTTTTATTTGATGATAAAACAGAAGAGTTCTGGTTTTTAGAAGTTAATACAAGATTGCAAGTTGAGCACCCTATTACAGAGGAAGTCACTGGGATAGATCTGGTTGCAGAACAATTAAGAATTGCGAGAGAAGAAGAATTAGGATATGCCCAAGATGATATTACTTTTATGGGTCATTCTATTGAAGCAAGACTTTATGCTGAAAATCCAGACAATGACTTTCTGCCAGAAACTGGAGAAATAATTGCCTTTGAGGGAGGTCCTGAAAATGAATCAAGATGGGACTCGGGCATTAGTATTGGCTCAAAGATAGGAACTAATTTTGATCCCATGCTGGCAAAAATAATTTCTTTTGCAGATACAAGAAATGATGCAATTTTAAAATTAATTCGCACTTTAGAATCTGCTCATATTGGAGGCGTAATTACTAATAGAGAATTTCTAATTGAGTGTCTTAAGGCAAGAGAGTTTTTTGATGGAAATACCACTACAGATTTTATAAACCAAGTTCAACCTAATAGAAAACACAAACTTACTCCAACTGAAATTGAGCATGTTGCTTCTATAGCGGCGCTTTGGATTCAAAGAGAAAATAGAATAAAGACAGGTATTGCTGGTTTTATGCCATCAGGATGGACCAATGGAAGGCTGCCTAAACAAAAAATTGATTTTGTTATTAATGATAATGAACATAGCGTCTCATATAGATATGAAAAAAATAAAGGATTTGTATTTGATTGGGGGAAAATTGGAATAATTCATTCAGAAGATGATTTTGGTCTTGATATTGAATTTAATGGAAAAAGGCATTATTCCAGAATAACTCTAAAAAATGACAATATTCTGGTGCATATGCCTTTTGGTGACGTAATGCTAAAGATTAAGCCAAGATTTGTTTTGCCCGGGATTGAGATTCAAGCTGGAAGTTTAACAGCACCTATGCCTGGAAAAGTTATAGCATTAAATGTTAAAAAGGGTTCAAAAGTAAAAACAGGAGATGTTTTAGTAATACTAGAGGCAATGAAAATGGAACATTCGATAAAGGCTTCTCATAACGGAGTAGTATCAAAAGTACTTATTACTAAAGATGACCAGGTAGAAAATGGAGCTCCTCTATGATAGTTGATGAAAAATAATGCAGTATTCACATAGTATTCATAGCTCAAGATTAGAACCACTAAAACCTTTGACTAAAAAACATAAAGAGATAATTAGCACTCTTGAGAAGATGCTTGAAAAAGGCATTCCAGAATTAACTATGTCAGAGCTTGCAGCAAAGTTAAAAATATCTCTAAGAACTTTATATGAAATTGCTCCTAGTAAAGATCAATTAATCACAATGACCGTGGATAATATTTTAAAAAAATTAGGTAAAAGTGCGTTAGAACGAGTTTCTAAAATTGAATCACCCATAGATAAACTTGATACATATTTAGGCATTGTAAATCAGGCTGTTGGTCCNAAGTTTGATGCCTATATCAAAGGCCTNGGGAAAATAAATGGCTCGTCTGAGATGATTGATTATCATGAAGATTTTATTACAAAGTACACTGAAAAACTCTTACTTGAGGCNATGAGTGCCAATGAAATACAAAAAATAGATCCTAAGGCATTTGCAATTTTACTTGGAGGCATTGGAAGAGAATTTGCAAAAAGTAAAAATAGATCATCAATAAATGAATCCCCTGAAATGTCAGCTAATTCAGTAACAAAAGTTATATTAAAAGGAATTAGGTTGGAGAATTAATTTGGATAAAGATGTTATAAAAATAGCTAACTGTAGCGGATACTACGGCGACAAGCTTTCTGCTGCAAAAGAAATGGTAGAAGGCGGTCCTATTGATGTTCTTACAGGTGATTATCTTGCTGAACTAACTATGACTATTCTTTACAGTCAAAAAATATCAAGAGGCGAGGATAAAGGATATGTTGGGACCTTTCTCAAGCAAATAAAAGAAGTTGCTGAAGATTGTAAAACTAAAAATATAAAAATTGTCACTAACGCAGGTGGTTTGAATCCAAAATCAATGGCAACTGAAATTGAAAAAATTTTGAAAGACATGTCTATTGACTTGAAGGTTGCTTATATAGAAGGTGATGACCTGATACCAAGAATTGATGAACTATCTCAACAAGGTGAGAATTTTATCAATATAGACANAGATAAGGCTTTGAAAGATTCTGGATTTAATCCCTTAACTGCAAATGTATATTTTGGTGCATGGGGTATTAAAGAAGCTCTTGATAAAGGTGCTGATATTGTGGTGTGTCCAAGAGTTACTGATGCTGCGNTTGTGATTGGCCCTGCTGCATGGAAATTCAATTGGAGTAGAAATAATTACGACGCTTTAGCAGGAGCATTGGCAGCAGGACATATTATTGAATGTGGATGTCAGGCAACTGGCGGAAATTATGCTTTTTTCAAAGAAGTTCCAAGTTTTGANAATGTAGGCTACCCAATTGCAGAAATTGAAGAGAATGGTAATTTTATAATTACCAAGCACCCTAATACCGGAGGACTGGTATCTGTTGGAACAGTAACTGCTCAACTTTTATATGAAATTAGTTCTCCTTCATACATCAACCCTGATGTAATTGCTCATTTTGATACATTAAAGATTGAAGAGATTGCAAAAGATAGAGTCTATGTATCTGGATGCAGAGGTAGCTCACCCCCGCCATCTCATAAAGTTTGCATTAATCTTGCTGGTGGATATAGAAATGGGATGGAAATTATTCTCACCGGGCTCGATATTGAAGAAAAGGCTAAAGCATTTACAGATACCTTGTTTAATTCTGTGGGTGGCATGGATCAGTTTGATGAAGTGTCTATTGATTTACACCAAACTCAAAAAAATAATCCCAAAACAAATGAAGAAGCAATGGCTTCCCTTAATATATCTGTAAAGTCAATGAATCCTGACTTAGTCGGAAGGCTTTTCACTGCAAAAATTGTTGAGCTATCTTTATCAAACTTCCCTGGTTTTTTTGCACGAGGCTCTGCTAAGCCGAATGGCCCAGTAATAGTCTATTGGCCTGCTTTGGTGGACAGTAAATATATAAAAGAAACAGTTAATGTTAACGAAGAAAAAATTGAAATAATTCCAACAAGTCAACTTGATTTTGAAGACATTTACTATCAAAAAGAACCAATTAAAATTCCTGAGATCAAAGAAGAAGAAATGTCACAAATTTATTTTGGAGAAATATATGGGACTAGATCAGGTGATAAAGGCGGATGTGCAAATTTAGGTGTTTGGGCAAAGGATTTACCTTCTTATGCATTTCTGTATAAATTTTTAACAGTTCAAAAACTTAAAGAACTTTTACCTGATTTAAAAAAATACAAAATAGATAGGTATGAACTAGCTAATATTCATTCTCTGAACTTTTATATTCATGCCATTCTTCAAGACGGGGTTTCTTCAAATAATAAAATAGATAGTCAAGCCAAATCTCTTGGTGAGTATCTAAGGGCTAAAATGATACAAGTGCCCTCTTCAATATTAAAAGGGAAAAACTATGAGCAATGAGAAACTTTCTTTAGATGGTCTTATTTTTGAAGCAACTAAAGTTGCTATAAAAGATTATATTTTAACGATTACCTTAAATAGGCCTGATAAGAAAAATGCAATAAACAGTGTAATGATGAATGAGGTTAATTATGCTTTAGCGTATGCAAAACAAGAGAGAAAAATTAGAGTCGTAATAATAGATGCTGAAGGAGATATTTTTTGTGCTGGAGCAGATTTAAGTAATTCAAAGTCTAAATCCAATATTCCAAAATTAGCAAACTATGATGATTTAAGCCTGTCGATTAGGCATTTGTATAAACCTGTAATATGTAAGATTCAAGGATCTGTTCTAGCAGGGGCTCTTTTAATAGTTACAAATGCTACTCATGCAATTGCAGTGAAAGATGCAAAATTTTCAGCACCTGAGATCAAGAGAGGGTTGTGGCCATTTATGGTTATGGCCGGACTATTTAGAGTTATGCCAAAAAGAGCTGGTTTAGATTTTATTATGAGGGGTAATTATATAGATGCTCCTACGGCTGAGGCGTGGGGATTAATTAATAAATCAGTCGAAAGGAATCAACTTGATGGGTATGTTGATAATTTAGCTAAAGAGCTTTCTAGTCTTGCTCCTGGAACTATGCAGATAGGACTAAAAGCATATGCAGATCAAGATAATATGANTTTTGATGAAGCTTTGCCCTACCTGCAAGNACAAATTGCTGAATGTTTTAAAAGTGATGATGCTAAAGAAGGCATTTCTGCTTTTTTAGAAAAAAGAGATCCTAAATGGGACTAAATAATCTATGAGAATAAAACATGAATCTTAATTACGGGCCTGAATATAAAAATTTTAAAAAAGAAGTTATAAGCTTTTGTAAAAAATGGGAAGGTGTTCACTTTGTTGATGAAGCAAAATCACCATTGACTCCAATAACTAAGGTTGGCGGAAAAAAAATCACTAGAACTAAATGGCAATCAATTTTAATTAGAGAGGGATACTTTGCGCGTTCTATACCTAAAAAATATGGTGGTTATGGTGGTGAAAGTGACGTTATTAAAAATAGAATTATTGCCTCTGAATTTNCTAATCATGGAGTGCCCTCTCCAATGGGTGGTCAAGGCATAGATATGCTTGTGCCAACTCTTCTTGAACTGGGGACTGAAGAACAAAAAAAACAATATATTGAAAAAACATTACTGGGAGAAATTATATGGTGTCAAGGNTACTCTGAACCTAATGCTGGAAGTGACTTGGCTAGTCTACAAACAAAAGGGGAATTAGTAGATGGCAATTGGGTTATAAACGGTCAAAAAATATGGACTAGCACTGCGCAATACTCTCAAATGATGTTTTGCCTTGTAAGAACAGAACCAGAGGCAAAAAAACATGCTGGTATAAGTTATCTATTAATACCAATGGATACTTCTGGCTTAGAAATCAGGCCCTTAGTGGACATGACCTTAAAAGCTGGCTTTAACGAAGTTTTTTTTACAGACGTAAGGATACCTGAAGCTAATATTGTTGGAAAAAGAGGTGAAGGCTGGGCAGTAGCTAACGCAACACTTACTCATGAAAGAGGCTCATTAACCGATCCTAATGGAACCATGAATAGGGTTAATTCTCTTATTGATAGAATGAAAAAAGAGACCATTGACGGCAAAAAATTAATTGATATTCCTGTCTACAGAGATAAATTAATGGGCTTACAAGCAAAAGTTATGGCTTTTCAGTCAAACTCATTAAGAGTATTGTCTGCAAAAATTAACTCCGGACAAGATATAAAAATGGCAGGAATGATTCAAAAGTATTACGGAACGGAGCTCAGACATGAATTAGAAGGTTTTGCTGTTGATGTTATGGGTGAGATTGGAACTTTGTATGAGGATAGCCCTCACCTAAGAGATAAAGGCTCATGGCAATTTTTATATATGTACTACCTAGGTCTAATAATTGGAGGAGGTACAAGTCAAATTCAAAAAAATATTATTGCTGAAAGAGGTTTAGGTATGCCTCGTGAACCAAAGGTTCAAGGAGTTTAGTTTGTATTTTGGATTATCAGAAGATCAGCTATTCTTTCAAGAGAACGTTTCAAGATTTCTTGAAGATCATGCCTCATTGGATGTCATTAAAAAAATTACCGAAGGTGAAGGGCAAAATTTACAAAAAGAGATTAATAGTGGATTAGTAAATCTTGGTATTAATAGTTTATTGGTTCCAGAAGAATATGGGGGTTTAGATCTAGATTTGCTATTTGCAGCAGCAGTTTCTCAAAGCTTGGGTGAAAATGTTGCTCCTTTCTCTTTTTTAGGTCCCTATGTCATGGCGCCTATTGCACTATCTCATGGCTCAAGTATGAACAAAAGAGAAAATACCTATCAGATATTGCAGAAAATAAAATAAAATTTGCTATTGGATTTACTGAATTTATAGCCGCAAGAAACGGGTCAGGGGTCACATTTAAAAATAATAAAGTAAATGGAAGGTTGATGTTTGTTCTTGATATTGAAGGTGCTACTCACCTTTTGCTGGCAGATGAATCTGGATGTATTGGAATTGTTGATCTAGCTGATAAAAATATTGAAATTGTTAAGCTTACAACAGTTGATAAAACAAGAAGTTACTCTGAAGTAATACTTGATGATGTTTCAGTTGATCTTTTAGAGAAATCTTTAAAAGATAATTTTGTTATTAATAAAACAATAGATGCTGGAAGAATTATCTTGGCTGCAGATTCATTGGGTGCGTCCAGTACATTAATCTCTAAAGCTGTAGAGTATTCTAAAGAAAGAAGACAGTTTGGTAGAACAATTGGATCATTTCAGGCTGTAAAGCACATGTGCGCGGAAATGGCAGCAGATCTTGAGCCTTGTTATGCATTTGTGTGGCATGCAGCTCATTGTTTTGATAACATTCCTGATGAATCACGGTTGATGTCATGTCATGTTAAATCACATGTATCAGATGTTTCTAAAGTTATTGCTAAAAAAGCTACAGAAGTTCACGGAGGCATGGGTTTTACTGATTTAATGGGTATACATTATTGGTTCAAAAGAATTGGAGTTAATAGACAGAATCTAGGCCCTCCAGAGATTATTAGAGAAGAAGCTGCAAAAATACAAAACTTATAAAATATCAGTGACTAAAAAATATTTCATTCCTCAATTTTTATTGCTATGCCTTTTTATTGCATCATGTGGTAAAGCAAATTATGAACCTCAAGAATACATTTCAACCAATTTAAATGAAGAAAGAATTGAGTTAAGCCAAGAAATTTTTAATAAGCTTAAAAAAGAACACTACTTAAAAAACTTCGTTAATGAGGATTTTAATAAAGAATATATAGAAGCCTTAATTAAAAGACTTGATGAAAATAAATTATATTTTCTAAAGCCAGAGATTGAGGAGTTTTATCAGAAAGCTAGTGCATATGATGGTCCTAGTTTTGATATAGATTTATCTTATTCGATTATAAATTTATATTTTAAGAGGTTGATTTTATTTTCAGAATTTCAAATTTCATTAATTGAAAAAGATTCTTTTAACTTGCAGCAAGACGACTACATAGATATTTATTATGAAGATAACGAATGGCCTAAAGCAGACGAAAATCTAAAAAAAATATGGAGAGATGAAACAAAGAATGATTTCTTGGTAGCAATGATGTCCGATACTTTGTCTGAAGACCCGAAGGAAGGTCTATTAAAAAGATATAAGAACAGAATTAGAAGAATTCAACAACAAAATGAGGAAGATATTTTTTCCATTGCAGTCAATTCCTTAGCAAATCAATTTGATCCTCATTCTTCTTACCTGTCACCTAGATCAGCAGAAGATTTTGATATGAACATGAGCCTAAAACTTGAGGGTATTGGAGCCCTTTTGGGCGCAGAAGATGATTATACGAAAATAGTTAGCTTGGTAGCTGGAGGTCCTGCAGAAAAATCTGGGGCAATACTACCCGAAGATAAAATAACAAGAATAAGGCAAATAGATTCTGAAATTAATGAATATGTTGATGTCGTAGGTTGGCGCATAGATGAAGTTGTAAATTTAATTAGAGGTGCATCAGGTACCCAAGTTGAAATTGAGTTCATTTCATCTGATTCAGCTGAAAATACTAGAAAGCTTGTAACTCTGACAAGAGAAGAAATTAAATTAGAAGATAGAGCTGCTAAATCAAAAATTTATGAAGCTGATGATGGAAATAAAATTGGTATCATTGATTTACCATCCTTTTATATTGACTTTAACGCTTATCAAAACAGAGATTCTGATTATAGAAGCAGCAGCAAAGATGTTAAAAAAATTCTTAATGACTTTAATAATGAGAATGTAGATGCTGTAATTTTAGATCTAAGAAATAACGGTGGTGGTGCTTTAATAGAAGCAAATAAAATAGTGGGTCTTTTTGTTGCTTCAGGACCAACGGTTCAAGTTAAGCATAAAGCCGGATATATTCAACCATACGGTGATAATAGAGCTAAGCAGGTATGGAAAAAACCAATTGCTATATTGGTAAATCGTTACTCAGCATCAGCATCAGAAATTGTGGCTGGCGCTATACAAGATTACAAACGAGGAATCGTTATTGGTCAACGAACATTTGGAAAAGGAACTGTTCAAAGTTTAGAAAGTATTTCTAAGGGTCAAATCAAAATTACTGAGTCTAAATACTATAGAGTAGACGGATCAAGCACACAAAATAAAGGCGTAATACCAGATATAGAATTACTATCTACATGGGATATAGAATCTGTGGGTGAAAGCTCTTACCCTTCTGCAATGGAGTGGGATACTGTAAGACCTTATAGACATAAGAAATTCAAGTTCGATGATAATCAAATTGAAAAAATAAATAATTTATACTCACAAAGGTTAAATGAAGATCCAAATCTAAAATATTTAGCTAAAGTTAGAGAAAGATACGATCTAAATAAAGATAAAAAATTATTAAGTCTAAATATAGATACAAGGAAATTAGAGAAAGAAGCAAGAAGAGCATGGCTGCTTGAGATTGAAAATGATAGAAGAAAAGTTCTAGGACTTACTACATTTGAAACATATGAAATACTTGAAGAAAATAATAAAAATGAAAATAAAGATAACGATGAAAAAATTGATCTTAATAAAGATTTTCTTCTGATAGAATCAACCAATATCGTCAATGATTACATTAATATGAATAAAAAAATTCTTTTAAGCGAAAGAGATTAAAATGAGAATAGTATCTTTTAACATCAATAGTATTAGAGCGCGTCCTCATCAATTAATTCACCTCAGAGATACGCTTAACCCAGATATCATTGGGCTTCAAGAAACAAAAGTAAATGATCCTGATTTTCCTTTAGAAGTAATTGAAGAGATTGGGTACCACCCCGAGTATTGGGGTCAAAAAGGTCATTATGGTGTTGCTTTTTTAAGCAAAGAAAAACCAATTAAAACTCTTAAAGGGTTTAAAGATGATACTGAAGATGATCAAAAAAGATTTATTCAATGCACCTTTGGTTCAGAAAGCTCAGAAATAACAATTATGAATGGTTACTTTCCTCAAGGTGAAAATATACATCATGAAACAAAATTTCCTAAAAAGATTAAATACTATGACGATTTACATAAGCATATAAAAACTCTTAAAAAAACAAAAAAAAATTTAGTAGTTATGGGTGACTTTAACGTAGCGCCTGAAGATATAGATATAGGAATAGGTCCTGAAAGTGTTAAAAGATGGTTGCGTGATGGAAAAACTTCTTTCCAACCTCAAGAGAGAGAGATGTGGAATAGTATTAAAGATTTAGGTT
>JGI26082J51739_10002824_pt1 | contig 10483 bp, 7 predicted proteins | sample SaaInl5LU_22_DNA_FD_51739 | JGI IMG/M metagenome (IMG submission 51739)
GCACTGCGGGCCGAAAGCCTCGGTATCGCCAGAGCGAAGGGATGCTAAGAAATGGCTAAAGTCATTGGAATTGACCTTGGAACAACAAACAGCTGCGTGTCGATCATGGACGGATCGCAGCCACGGGTAATTGAGAATGCTGAGGGCGCACGGACCACTCCATCAATCGTTGCATTTACCGAAAACGAGCGCCTTGTGGGCCAACCTGCCAAACGTCAGGCTGTTACCAACCCAGAAAACACTGTTTTCGGTGTAAAGCGCTTGGTCGGCCGTCGGTATGATGACGCCCATCTGAAAAAAGATATGAAAAACCTCCCCTTCAAAGTCCTTAATGGCGGCAATGGGGACGCTTGGGTTGAAGCACAGGGTGAGCAATTCTCCCCATCGCAAATTTCCGCATTCATTTTGCAAAAAATGAAAGAAACTGCTGAGAGCTATCTTGGCGAAGACGTTTCACAAGCGGTCATCACCGTGCCGGCCTATTTTAATGACGCGCAGCGTCAAGCGACGAAAGATGCGGGTAAGATTGCCGGCCTTGAAGTCTTGCGGATCATCAACGAGCCAACCGCAGCGGCTCTGGCCTATGGTTTGGACAAAAAAGAATCGCAAATCATTGCCGTCTATGACCTTGGTGGTGGGACATTCGATGTCACCATCTTGGAAATCGACGACGGTTTGTTTGAAGTCAAATCCACCAATGGGGACACGTTCCTTGGCGGTGAAGACTTTGACATGCGCATCGTCAACTACCTTGCGGAAGAGTTCCAAAAGGAAAATGGCGTTGATTTGACCAAAGATAAAATGGCTTTGCAGCGGTTGAAAGAAGCGGCTGAAAAGGCAAAAATTGAATTGTCCTCTTCCAGCCAAACAGAAATCAATCAGCCCTTCATCTCGATGGACGGCGCATCTGGTCAACCCTTGCACCTGGTCGTGAAACTTACACGGGCCAAATTGGAAAGCTTGGTGGGTGATCTCATCAAAGCCTCCTTGAAGCCTTGCCAAGCTGCATTGAAAGATGCCGGCCTGTCCACGGGTGATATCGACGAAATCGTTTTGGTTGGCGGCATGACCCGTATGCCAAAAGTGATTGAGGAAGTGACCAAATTCTTTGGCAAAGAGCCAAACAAAGGTGTTAATCCTGATGAAGTTGTTGCCATGGGCGCGGCTATTCAAGCCGGTGTTTTNCAAGGCGATGTGAAAGACGTTGTTTTGCTCGACATCACACCTTTGTCCTTGGGTATCGAAACTCTGGGCGGTGTATTCACACGCTTGATCGACCGCAACACCACGATCCCAACCAAGAAATCACAAGTGTTCTCCACCGCAGAAGACAATCAAAACGCGGTGACCATTCGTGTGTTCCAAGGTGAGCGGGAAATGGCAGCTGACAATAAAATTCTGGGTCAGTTCAATCTGGAAAGCATTCCACCGGCGCCGCGCGGCATGCCGCAAATTGAGGTGACATTCGACATCGACGCCAATGGCATCGTTTCGGTTGGCGCGACGGATAAGGGCACAGGCAAGGAGCAAAAAATCACCATCCAAGCTTCGGGCGGTCTGTCAGATGCAGATATCGAAGCCATGGTGAAAGATGCGGAAGCCAATGCCGATGCCGATAAAGATCGCCGTGAATTGGTGGAAGCTAAGAACCAAGCGGAAAGCCTGATTCATTCCACTGAAAAAGCCATGGAAGAGCACAACGACAAAGTCGATCCAACCACAATCGAAGCGATTGAATTGGCCATGGCGGCATTGCGCGATGATCTGGAAACAGAAGATGCGGGCAAAATCAAAGCTGGCATTCAAAACGTGACTGAGGCGGCGATGAAGCTTGGTGAAGCGATTTATAAAGCCAGCCAAGAAGCAGAAGCCAATGGCGATGTCGACGATGGTCCTGTTGCGGATGATGATATCCTGGATGCCGATTTCGAAGATTTGGACGGCGACAAACGCAGCTAACGCCAAGTAAGGATCAGTCTAAACCGGCCTGCGATTTTGCCGGCCGGTTTTTCCGTTCCAGAGGGGACAGTTTAGATGTCAAAACGCGATTACTACGAAACGCTTGGGATCTCGAAAGGGGCCACGGCGGAGGAAATCAAAAAGGCCTATCGTCGCAAGGCGAAGGAGCTTCATCCAGATCGCAATGCAGATAATCCAGCTTCTGAGGGTCTCTTCAAAGAGGCCAATGAGGCTTATGAAGTTCTCAAAGACAGCAATAAAAAGGCCGCTTACGATCGTTACGGTCATGCGGCCTTTGAAGGTGGCATGGGCGGTGGCGGCGGTGGCCGGCCGGGCGGACAAGGGGATTTCTCCAGTGCCTTTTCCGATGTCTTCGACGACCTTTTTGGCGACTTCATGGGCGGACGCGGCGGCGGTGGCCGGCAACGTGCCGCGCGCGGCGCGGACCTGCGCTATAATATGCGCGTCACCCTCGAAGAGGCGTTTCGCGGGTTGCAAAAAACCATCAATGTGCCAACGGCTGTGTCCTGCGCAAATTGTTCTGGAACAGGCGCGGCTTCGGGCAGCGCACCTGCGACCTGTGGCACCTGCTCCGGCATGGGCAAGGTGCGCGCGCAGCAAGGTTTTTTCACGGTTGAGCGCACCTGCCCCAGTTGTTCTGGCGCAGGGCAGGTGATCAAAAACCCATGCTCAAGCTGCCACGGCGCTGGGCGGGTTGAGAAAGACCGGGCGCTATCCGTCAATATCCCGGCGGGTGTCGAAACCGGCACGCGCATTCGCCTGTCGGGCGAAGGCGAGGCGGGGGCACGCGGTGGACCTCAAGGCGATCTCTATATCTTTATCGAGGTGGCCGATCACCAGATTTTTGAACGCGAGGGCAACAACCTGTTTTGCAATGTGCCCGTGTCGATGACCTCCGCTGCATTGGGCGGTGATATCGAAGTGCCAAATATCGACGGGGGCCGCAGCCGGGTTAAGATCCCAAGTGGTAGCCAATCCGGCCGGCAAATGCGCTTGCGCTCTAAGGGTATGCCCTCCGTGCGTGGCGGCGGTGTGGGTGACATGTTCATCGAGCTACAGGTGGAAACGCCCGTAAATTTGACGGCGCGTCAAAAGGAGATTTTGAAAGAGTTTGAGGCGCTCTCAAGTGACAACAGCCCTGAGAGCCAAGGCTTTTTCAAAAAGGTCAAACGGTTTTGGGATGGTGTAAAGGGTCAAGAATAAAGCATGAAGCCTAGCGCCCGATAAGATCGGCGCTGGGCTTTTATTTTACCCAAATCTCAACCCGGCGGTTTTGATTTTGGCCCCAGGCGGTGTCATTGCAGGCCAGCGGCAAGCCCTCCCCTAATCCAAGAACTTCGAACCCATCACTGAGTTGCGCATCATCCAGCAATGTCGCGATGGTGGCGTGTACAGCGCGGGCGCGATCGAGAGAAATTTGCACGTTGCCTTCCGCGCTCCCTTGGCTGTCGCTGAACCCCACAAACATCACGTCGCGCCCTTCAAAATACCCTGCGACAAACAAACGTTTGAGAAATTGGAGGTTGGATTGCGAGTCGGCATCCATGATCTGCGTGCCCTCCAAGAAGCGGAACGCCAGAGACATCCGCTCATAGCCATTCAGGTTGAGCACGGCCAGGCGCAGATCTTCGGTGCGCATATCCATATCGGTGTTTAAAATTGCATTGATCAAGAGGCCAGATTGCCCATGAATTTCGGTCTTTTTGGGGCTGCGGCTGATGAAACCCAGTGTCCGCACCGCGTCCTGCGCTTCGGGTGTCAGCAAGAAGGCCCAAAAGGCACGGGTGATGTTTTGCATCTTCTTTGGTGCGGCGATCAGGTAGATCGGCGCTTGTAACGGATGCGCCGGGGCTTGAATGTCAGCTGGCGCCATCGGTTGATCGCAGCCCAAGCTGACTTGAACCAAGGTGTCTTGTGCCACTTGATCGGTGCTCACCGTCAAACGACCAGGCGTGTTTACGCCTTTGGGCGGCATCGGTCGGGGGGGCTCAAAAACTCTTAAGAGTTGCTGCAACGCCTGAGTTTGATCGTCTTTTCCTGTAAGAAAGGCCGGGTATTGAATGCCGGCGGTAAGTGGCCAAAGCCCGGGCTCCTCGCCCAACATTGCCACCAATTGGCTCATCGTGATGAACCTATTGGGATTGCTGGGCTGAGAATACAAATAAAGATCCTGCCATGCCAAAACCATAGAGTTTTGCGGATGGTCTAAGGAGCCGAACATATCCTCATTGAGAGCGGCTTGCTCCTCTTGCGTGGCGGCGCGCAGCGTCAGTGCCAAATTGGCCCGGCCCTCTAAAATATCTGAAATTGCGTCACGACTATTGCGATCAGAAAGCCCGAAAACCGCAAGCGCCGTACCATTTTTCGGGTCAAACAAGGTGACTTGCCCTGGAATCTCTTTTGACAGCTGATAGGAATAGCCCTGATGTTCGGCGAAGGACTGAATGAGCGGCATGAGCAGCGCCGAATTCAATGATCCGTCACCTGAGAGTGCGATGCTTTCGGGTGATGCGCTCAAGGCAGGGCAGGCCGCCCCTCGGCAGACCACCATATCGGCAGCTAAGGTCAATTGCCCATACTCGGATTGAATTTGATAGTTTTCCCCATCGAATGAGATCAGCGCGCCGGAGACTGAAAAAGAGCCATCGCGCAGTACCAGCTCGACGGGATCTGCGAGTGCCGCGCCTATGCTTCCGAAAAAGCAGGCCACAGCCCATAGTCCTATGCTCAAAATACGATGCAAATGAGGTCCAACCCAGGAAACTTCAAGGTCATACTGTCGTGGGTTTCACCGATTCTATCAACAAAATAATAGCCTTAGGGCTGATTTCTTTCATAGAATTCCTTGCGTATTTTGTTAGGTGAAGGCCACCCGCGCAATAGGGCGCAACCGCTCTAGGGTTTTTTGATTGGTTTTGGAGCGATCATTGCGTCGCTGCGGGACATTGACCAATGAGCCTAAAATCTTTGCGTAGGGCAAAAATTGGACACTCGGGTCATTGGGCCCCACAAGCCTATAGCCCGCGAAAAACGCCTCAATGGCATCAGCTGGAATGATCTGCCCGCTTTCAAGCTCTTTGGAGCTGCGAAGAATGGCGGTATAATCAAGCAGCAGACAGGCGATGTCATGACCCACGGGCGCAGGTTGGTTTTTTGAAATATTGATTCCGGTTAAACAGGTGCCATCAAAAATCAGATTGCGCATATGAAAATCGCCATATTGAACCGCAGATACAGTTTGTTGATCGGAATATTTGTTTGCGAGTTCAGACAACCGTTCAACCCCTTGCAAAATAGGGGTTTGGCGGCAACTTTCAGGTCTCCTGACTGAATTTTTTCGACCAGATCGTGGTAGTAATTCACCGCATGTTTTGGTTGAAAAATGCGGGTCTCCGAACTTTGGTTCGATGATAGGCATCCAACCATTCTCCAGCCAGTTGCAGCAGCTCAAGCTGCCTGGCGTTATCCTCTGCGGCATCGCGCATATACTCAGAAAAGGGTAGGCCTTCCGCATAGGTCGTTAGGCTGGCTTGATTGGCGATGTCCAAGCACATGGGTTTGATCAGAGAAAGGCGCTCGCTACGTTGAAAGGCGCGAGACGCTTTTTCCAATCGCAAATAATGTGCGGCAAAGGCGGCCTGTGCGCGGGGTCGCAGTTGTAGCCGATATTTGAACAGCCCATGGTTTGGGTGCTCTACCAAATAAGAAATGCGGGCCCGATCTGTCTCTTCGCGCTTCGACAGCAAAACATATGACCAGCCCACCATAGGCAGCTGCGCCTCCTCCAAAACACCTGGCCATGCAGCATGGGCCGCTCTTTCCAGTTTTGTTATGGGGTCTTCGAGCCACATGATAGCATTCCAATAATAAGCAAAAATTAAAGACTTCAAAAAATAACCTAGACGAATCTAGGCCGGTGATTTCCGTGAAATTATACAAATTTTAACGTGTCATTGACCAGTAAAACATGTGGTTTTTTTAAATCCACGAAGGATTGATAGGATCAATTGGACCAAGTGGACCCCCGAATGTTAATTCGACGTGTCGCGCAGCGGCCAATAGCGCAGCTTCTCCTCGGGGTTTCCCGATCAGTTGCAGCCCCACCGGCAAGCCGCGNGGNCCGCGTCCTACGGGCACCGATATCGCAGGCAGGCCGGTGGTTGTGGCCAAAAAGGCAAAGCGCAACCAATCCATATANTTGNTCAGCTCTACACCACCCACNTGATGCACCCATTCTTCAGAGGCCNAATGCGGCATACAGCCCACTGTNGGGCAAGCGAGGACGTCGAATGTCTCAAACAGGCTCAGCATATTATTGAACAGAATGGAGCGATTCAAATTGGCGTCGATAATATCTTCCAGAGTCAAAGCTTGCCCAAAAGCGGTGTTTTCAGCGAGCGTAGATTTGAAATGCGCTTGGACCTCCTGTGGTAGACGTTTTGCCGCCGTGGCCCACATAAGGCCGCGCAGTGTGTGATAGCTGCGCTCAAGATGGGTGAGATCGGGGCAGGTCTCTTCAATCCGTGCGCCATTCTTCTCAAGCTGTCGCATTGCCGCGGCAAGATGCTGGGCCATTTCGGGATCGACCTGTCCAAAGCCTCCCAAATCTGGGGCAAAGGCAATTTTCAGCTTTCCGTCAGCGCGAATGACGGCCTCTTGATAGGGAATTTCGGGTGCCGGATAGGAAATGGCGATCTGTGGATCAAACCCCGACATCGCATCCAAAAACAATGCACAATCTCTTACGGAACGGGCCATTGGGCCCTGCACCCCTTCAATTATGAAGGCCGCGTCCTGTCCCGGTCCGCCTGCAATGCCCGGGCTTGGGCGCAGACCCACGATGCCGCAATAGGCGGCTGGGGTGCGCAGGCTGCCGCCGTGATCGGACCCATGGCTCAGCCAAATTTCCCCTGCGGCCAAAGAAGCGGCCGCGCCACCGGACGAGCCGCCCGGATTGAGCGCGGTATTCCAAGGGTTTCGTGTTTGTCCAAAGACGTCATTGAAGGTGTTACCACCTGCGCCAAATTCGGGTGTGTTGGTTTTGCCTAAAATGACCGCCCCACGCTGTTCCAATTGGTCCACCAAAGGATCGCTTTTTTGCGGTATGAAACCCGCCAGCCCTTTGGTTCCAAATGTTGTGCGGACATCGGCGACGGCGTTGAGATCTTTGATTGTGATCGGCAAGCCCGCCAGCCAACCGGCCGGGGTGCTGTCTCGGCTTGATAAATCCACNGCACGCGCCNGCGCTTCACAAAGCGTAGGTGTGGCATTGATCAATGGGCCGGTTTGGGCAATGCGCGTCAAAGCTGCATCTATCAGATCTGANGAGGAAATTTCNCTGGCTTTCAANAGGGCNACAACTTCATGGGCTTCAAATTTGCAAAGTTCTGGGCCAGTGAACAATAGCTCTGATGTCATAATGCGCACCCTTCATATGATGGGTTAATGACTGCATCATAGGTTGGGGTGGGTCAAGTCAAAGGGGTAAGCTGGTCCATGGCCCGTTTTTGGCTCAGGATATCTCCCGTGAGCTGCTCGAGAAACTCCGTTCCCGTTAATCGATCCATGACCGGCCCCTTAACCTCGGACAGATGGAAAGACACGCCCATATCTTCAAGCCGTTTATTGACCGCCTCTAAGGAGTCCAACGCGCTCATATCAATATCATTCACGGCAGAGCACATCAAAACCACATGGCGCAATTGTGGCTGCTGGGTGGCGCGGGCAAGCAGGTGATCTTCTAAGAAGCGTGCATTGGCGAAATAGAGGCTTTCATCCACGCGAATTGTCAAAATGTGAGGCTGGGTGATGACATCATAGCGCAGAACATTGCGGTAGTGTTCTGAATTTGGCACTTGCCCCACGGTTGCGATATGGGGTCTGGAGGATTTGTAGAGATGGATCAAAATCGAAACCAAAACCCCAGCAATCACCCCAGTTTCAACGCCGACAACCAGCGTTATGGCCATTGTGGTCGCGACGGCTGTGAAATCGGCCTTTGAATAGCGCCAGGCTTTTCCCAAGATTTTGAAATCTACCAAAGAGAGCACGGCGACAATGATCGTCGCGGCCAATGTGGCTTTGGGCAAAAAGAAGATGAGAGGTGTCAGAAACAAAGAGGCGAAGATCAAACCAACAGCCGTATAGGCCCCGGCCGCGGGAGTTTCGGCGCCGGCGTCATAATTGACGACTGACCGTGAAAACCCGCCCGTCACGGGAAAGCCTGAAGTGAAGGCCGCACCAATATTGGCGGCGCCAAGGCCGATGAGCTCTTGGTCTGGATCAATCCGCTGGCGTTTTTTTGCTGCAAGAGTTTGCGCAACAGAGATGGATTCCACAAACCCAATGACTGAAATCAAAACGGCTGATGTTAGAAGGCTGCTCCACAGATCAAGCGAAAATTTTGGCATTGTCAGTGGCGGCAGACCCTGCGGCACAGCGCCAACTATTTTTACGCCCAAGTTTTGCAGATCGAGCAGCCACACGAGGGCGGTGGTGGCAACAATTGCGGCAACTGGCCCCGTTTTGGCCATAATTTTTGCGACAGGCTCGGTCAGACCCAGCGTCAATAAGAGCGGCAGCAAACCTTTGCGTACCCAGAACAGAAAGGCTGTTGTAAGGCTGCCGATGAGCGCGGTGATCCAATTGATGTCCTGCCGATGTGCCCAAAGAGACTCTGCCAATTGAACCAAATTATGGCCCTCTGCCTGAATGCCTAAAATTGCCTTCAGTTGGCTGGCAGCGATGATCAGGCCAGAGGCTGTGATAAAACCAGCGATGACGGGATGGGACAGGAAATTGGCCATGAACCCCAAACGAAACACCCCCATCGCCACCAAGAACACACCTGACAAAAAGGCCAGGGCGATGGCTGCAAAGATATAGTCTTCACTGCCTGGTGCAGCGATGCGTGAGATAGATGCTGCTGTGAGCAAGGACACGACCGCCACGGGGCCCACGGCTAAAGACCGGCTGGTGCCAAATATTGCATAAAGGGTGATCGGCAAGATGGATGCGTAGAGACCCATTTGCGGCGGTAGACCCGCGAGCATGGCATAGGCTAAGGATTGCGGAATTAACATGATGGTCACAATCACCGCAGCGGTGAGGTCATTGGTCAAAGACCCGCGATTGTAAGTTCTGCCCCATGTTAGAATGGGCAGATATGGGGCGAGCATTGATGTGAGTTTCATGTGCGTGTTCCGGTCATGCGAGACGGGTGATAGAAATCTGGGCTAAAGGGCGGCCGCAGAAAGCCTTGGGGTGAGTGCCGTCAGATCATGCCCGGCCGATTTTGCAGCCGCGAGAATCTCATCCACGGATTGCCCAATTTGGGCTTGATGCAAGGCCCAAAGGGCGGTCGCGCGCATACCACTGCGGCAATAGGCGAAAATGGGCCCGGTGCTCTTGCTGACCATATCCGCAAATTCCGCGATTTGTTCTTCAGAGATCTGACCGGGAATGATGGGCAGGTAATGGGCTGCAAGCTCCAAAGTGGCGGCTTGAGTTTTCAGGGTGTCAAACGCGGGCTGATCGGGCCCCTCGCCATCAGGGCGCAGGCAAATAACAGATTTTATGCCAGAGATTTGAATATCTTCGATATCATCAACTTCAATCTGGGGTCCAACATAGAACTGATCTGAGAGCTTTTTCATAGACATAGCTTATCCTTTTGCCGCGCGTATCAACCGGGCAATTGTGTTTCAAAAATGGGTGGCGGCTTTACAAAGAGTTGATTGGTACTTTCAGGCTCGGGTGCCCGTCTTCATCTGTAGGAACTTCGCCTGCGCGCATGTTGACTTGCAAGGCTGGAATAATCAGCTTTGGCATCGCCAAAGTGGCGTCGCGCTCGGTACGCATTTTAACAAAGGATTCGCGGGTCGCATCACCACCAACATGGATGTTGAAGGCGCGTTCTTCTGCCACGGTGGTTTCCCACTGGATGTCGCGCCCATTGGGGCCGTAGTCATGGCACATAAACAAGCGCGTTTCATCCGGCAGGCTCAACACTTTTTGAATGGAATCATATAGGATCCCTGCATCGCCACCGGGGAAATCAGCGCGCGCTGATCCACCATCGGGCATAAACAAAGTGTCGCCGACAAAAGCCGCATCGCCCATGACATGCACCATACAGGCCGGAGTATGGCCAGGTGTGGCGATGACGGTGGCTTGCATTTGCCCCACATGATAGCTGTCCCCATCTTCAAACAGCGCATCAAATTGTGATCCATCGCGTTGGAATGCGGTTCCTTCATTGAAGATCTTGCCAAAGGTGTCCTGCACCTGGATGATTTTCTCACTGATGCCGATCTTGCCGCCCAATTGCTCTTGCAAATAGGGGGCTGCGGAAAGGTGATCGGCGTGCACATGGGTTTCAATGATCCATTGTAGCTCAAGGCCCTGATCTTTGATTGTCTTGACGATCTCATCGGCGCTTTCGAAGGTAATCCGTCCGGCCGCGTAGTCCATATTCATTACGGAATCGATCACGGCGCAGGCG
>JGI26082J51739_10002838_pt1 | contig 10426 bp, 9 predicted proteins | sample SaaInl5LU_22_DNA_FD_51739 | JGI IMG/M metagenome (IMG submission 51739)
GACCAACATGGCTTATGAGACCATCATCGTAGAGATTGCAGATCACATCTGCGTCATCAAATTGAACCGCCCATCGGCGCTGAATGCGCTGAACAGTCAGTTGGTGGCGGAGCTCGGCGATGCGGTGCGCCAGGCGGACGCGAATGATAAAGTGCGCTGCATGGTGATTACCGGATCGGAGAAAGCCTTTGCCGCCGGGGCCGATATCACTGAGATGGCAGAAAAGAGCTTTGTGGACGTCGTGTCCGATGATCTATTCGGCGCCAGCATGAGCCCGCTGCAAGAGGCCCGCAAACCCATAATTGCAGCCGTTGCAGGCTATGCATTGGGCGGTGGTTGTGAGTTGGCGATGCTTTGTGACTTTATCATTTGTGCCGATAACGCAAAGTTTGGACAGCCAGAGATCAATCTTGGGGTCATCGCTGGCATCGGCGGCACGCAGCGCTTGACCCGATTCGTTGGAAAATCCAAAGCCATGGATATGCATTTGACCGGGCGCTTTATGGATGCGGCGGAAGCAGAGCGCTCAGGGCTGGTGAGCCGTGTGGTGCCGGTGAAAAAATTGATGGAAGTTGCCCTAGAGGTCGCTGGGAAAATTGCTGAGAAATCGCAAATTTCCATCAAAGCGGCGAAGGATGCGGTGAACCGGTCCTATGAGACCACTTTGGCCGAAGGCCTGTTGTTTGAGCGACGTGTGTTTCATTCGATGTTCGCAACAGAAGACCAAAAAGAGGGTATGGCGGCCTTTGTNGAAAAAAGAGAGCCACAATTTCGCGATAAATAAGCAGAATGGCTTTGCATCTCCTTAGAAAGCGGCTATAGACCGCGTCAGAAAATGCGCGTGTGGCCCGCTTGGCTTTAGATAATCCGGTCCAAACGGTNTGGGCCTAGCGGTAAGACGTGTGGCACAAGATTAAGTTAGGACCTGATAACATGGCAAATTCACCACAAGCAAAGAAGCGCGCACGTCAAATCGAGCGCCGCACANCGGTCAACAAAGCCCGCAAATCCCGTATCCGCACATTTTTGCGTGCTGTTGAAGAAGCTATTGCTTCTGGCGACAAAGCCGCATCAATCGCCGCGCTTCGCGCCGCACAGCCAGAGCTGATGCGCGGTGTGACAAAAGGCATCTTTCACAAAAACACAGCATCGCGCAAAATTTCGCGCTTGGCGTCGCGGGTTAAAGCTCTGTCTTAATCATCGTTACAAATTAATGAATTTTGGGCGCGGGGTAATTTCCGCGCCCTTTTTCGTTTAAGCGGCAGTAAAAGAATTATTTTTTTAGACTCGATTGCCTCAACCATAGGTGGAAAGAGATTCTTTTTCGAAAAATACCGAGTCAAGAATTAAGATCTGTTGCAGAGTCACTTGGCCGAAGGATAAAAAAGTCCCAACGAGTCACTTTGAGTGCTCTGGGGGATACCTGCTCCAAGACAATGCCACTGCTGCACGGCGACATAATCTTGGGACTATATAACATGATAAATCCATTTTATGGGTCATGGGTGCTATTCTTCGGAGAATTCGCCTGCCTTCTGGGGGCAGTGGCTTAGAAATTTGAAAGACGTTGTCATTGGGCTGCGTTGAAGTCGGGCCGGGTGACTGGTCATTTATACTGGGATTAAGTGAAACGCATGGCAACAGAGTTTTGGGATATCGCCGCGGATCGCTTGCGCAAGTCTCTTGGGAACAATAACTACAAATCATGGATCGAACCGCTACAATTTATGGGCGAGTCGGGCGGTGCCGCAGAGTTTTTTGTGCCGACCAGTTTTTTCGGAAATTACGTGCGCCAGCATTTCGAAGATCAAATCCTCTATCAAATGCGCGAATCTGGTCTTGATGTAACCCGTGCGACGTTTTCCGTAGGGCGCGTGGACAAAGTGCCTGTGGCGCGCCAGTCGTCGCCCGCTGTTGATGCGCCAGCCAAGCCGCGCGAAATTCAAGGTGCAAAGCTCGACCAACGCTTCGTGTTCGACAATTTTGTTGTGGGCAAACCCAACGAATTGGCCCATGCCGCCGCGAAACGTGTGGCAGAAGCGGGTCCAGTCACCTTTAACCCACTGTTTTTATACGGGGGCGTTGGCTTAGGAAAAACCCATTTGATGCATTCAATCGCTTGGGAGCTGCAATCGAATCGTCCTGATATCAATGTGATGTATCTCTCTGCTGAACAATTCATGTATCGATTCGTGCAGGCCTTGCGTGACCGCAAGATGATGGATTTTAAAGAGCTGTTCCGCTCGGTCGATGTCCTAATGGTAGACGATGTGCAATTCATCGGCGGAAAAGACAGCACCCAAGAGGAATTTTTTCACACCTTCAATGCTTTGGTGGACCAAAACAAGCAAATTATCATCTCCGCTGATCGTGCACCGGGTGAGATAAAGCAATTAGAAGATCGCATCGCCAGCCGTTTGCAATGCGGTTTGGTGGTGGATTTACATCCCACCACCTATGAGCTGCGCCTTGGTATTTTGCAGTCTAAAATTGAGCTCTATCAGTCCAGCTATCCGGGCATTGAAGTGCGTCAAGAAGTTGTGGAATTTTTGGCACATCGCATTTCAACCAATGTTCGAGTGCTTGAGGGGGCTTTAACCCGGCTCTTTGCTTTTGCCTCACTGGTGGGGCGTGAAATTACGGTTGAGCTGACCCAAGATTGCCTCTCTGATATTCTGCGCGCCTCGGACCGCAAGGTTACGGTTGAGGAAATTCAGCGCAAAGTGAGCGATCACTATAATATTCGCCTATCTGATATGCTGGGCCCAAAGCGCCTGCGCAGCTTTGCGCGGCCGCGCCAGATTGCCATGTATCTGTGCAAGCAATTGACCAGCCGCTCCTTGCCAGAAATTGGCCGCAGATTCGGTGGTCGGGACCATACGACCGTGATGCATGGGGTGCGGAAAATCGAGGATTTACGCAATCAGGACAGCCAAATGTCTGACGACTTGGACCTCCTGCGGCGCTCACTCGAGGCATAGCTGCCTTTCAAAACCTTTAAGGGTTAAAACCCGTCAACACACCCTTGTGTCCTGTGGAAAACTCTTTACGGTTTATCTTCAAATTCGTGACGGAGAACGGCAATGAAACTGGCAATTGAACGCGCAACTTTGTTGAAGGCTGTGTCCCAAGCGCAGTCCGTTGTGGAGCGTCGGAATACAATTCCAATTGGCAAATGTATTGATCGAGGCGAGCGGCGATCATGTGTCTTTTCGTGCGACAGATTTGGACATTGAGGTTGTAGATCGTGTGACCGCTATGGTGGAGCGCGCAGGAGCCAGCACGGTATCTGCGGTGACCTTGCATGAGATCGTGCGAAAATTGCCCGATGGCGCCTTGGTGACCTTGACAGATGATGGCGCCTCTGGCCGTTTGACCGTTGAAGCCGGCCGGTCAAATTTCTCTTTGACGACCCTGCCGAAGGAAGATTTCCCGGTCATGGCCACCTCGGAATATACGTCCAATTTCACCGCTTCTGCGATGACCTTGCGCCGGCTTTTTGACAAATCAAAATTTGCGATTTCCACCGAAGAGACCCGGTATTATTTGAACGGTGTCTATATGCATGTGGCAGAGGGTGACGGGGGACAAAAGCTGCGCTGTGTCGCTACGGATGGTCACCGTTTGGCGCGGATTGATGCGGATCTGCCCACAGATGCCGGAGATATGCCCGGTGTGATTGTGCCGCGTAAAACAGTTGGTGAAATGCGCAAATTGCTGGATGATGATGACGCGCAGATTGCCGTTTCAGTTTCGGAAACCAAAGTGCGCTTTGCGACGCCACATGTTACACTCACCTCAAAAGTGATCGATGGCACCTTCCCAGATTATACGCGGGTGATTCCCTCGGGCAATACGCGCAAATTGGAAGTGGATGCGGCCGAATTTGCCAAAGCAGTTGACCGGGTTGCCACGGTTTCTTCCGAGCGGTCGCGGGCCGTGAAACTGGCATTGGATGAAGATCGTCTCATCTTGTCGGTGAATGCACCAGACAGCGGCGCTGCTGAAGAGGAATTGGCCGTTGCCTATGGCGATGAAAAATTGGAAATTGGCTTTAACGCGAAATATCTGCTCGAAATTGCCAGTCAGGTTGATCGGGAAAATGCGGTGTTCTTGTTCAACACGTCAGGGGATCCAACCTTGATGCGTGAGGGCAATGACACTTCGGCCATTTATGTCGTCATGCCGATGCGCGTTTAAGCTGGCGTGAATGTGAAGGGCGCAGATGCCCAATCTTGCTGTTGAATCTTTAAGCCTGTCGCATTTTCGGTCGCATCATGTGGTGCAGATCGATTGCGACCCGCGGCCTGTTGCCATTTACGGANCCAATGGGGCCGGCAAGACCAATATTTTAGAGGCAGTATCCCTTTTGTCGCCCGGTCGTGGCGTGCGGCGGTCGACTGCGGAAGAAATGACCCGCCGGCCCGAGGCGCTGGGCTGGAAGGTCTCGGCTGTGTTGCGCGCGCAAGATCGCCTGCATGAGATAGAGACCTGGTCGCAAAATGGCGCGACGCGTCAACTGCGGATTGACGGCAAAGCGGCCACTCAGGTGATGTTGGGGCGCATTGCGCGTGTCCTATGGTTGATCCCCGCAATGGACCGTCTTTGGATAGAAGGTGCAGAGGGGCGCCGCCGGTTTTTGGATCGCATTGCGCTCTCTTTTGATCCAAATCACGGCGAGCAGGTGATTATCTATGAAAAAGCCATGCGTGAGCGCAATCGTCTGTTGAAAAATCAAGTGACGGATGCCCATTGGTATCGGGCCATTGAGGGGCAAATGGCAGCCACTGGCGTTCAAATCAGAAGGGCGCGGGAGGAGGCCCTGGCCTATATCCACGCGGCGCAGGATCAGGCAGAAACAGCCTTTCCAACCGCGCATTTGACTCTGACCAATTCGGAAAACATTGAAATTTCAGACAGTCATGATGATTTTGCTGAGCTTTTGGCCGACTACCGAAATCGAGATCTTGCCGCGGGTCGCAGCCTGGCCGGTCCGCATCGTGATGATCTTTTCGGTGTCTTTGCCGCAAAAAATGTTCCAGCAAAAGACAGCTCCACAGGCGAGCAAAAGGCGCTTTTGATTTCGCTCATCCTCGCCAACGGTCGTGCGCTGAAAGACCAAACTGGCCTNCCGCCGATCCTGCTTTTAGATGAGGTGGCAGCGCATTTGGATGCCGCCCGCCGAGCGGCGCTTTATGACGAAATTTGCGCGCTGGGTGCTCAGGCCTGGATGAGTGGCACGGGGCCTGAATTGTTTGAAGAACTTGGCGACCGGGCGCAGCATCTTTTGGTGACAGAGGTTGAGGGGAAATCAAAAGTGGATTTTCAATGACTTTGGNTTTTTCAGATTTGGCGCTTTATGCCATCGCTGTTTTTATTTTATTCATTACCCCCGGTCCGGTTTGGGTCGCTCTCTTGGCCCGCGCCATGTCGGGCGGCTTTCAGGCGGCTTGGCCCTTGGCATTGGGCGTNGCGATGGGCGATGCCGGTTGGCCGGTTTTGGCGATCCTTGGAGTGAGCTGGGTGGTCAATGAAATTGCCGACATTATGATCATCTTGCGCTATGTCGCGGCCGTGGTGTTCCTTACAATGGGTGTTCTGTTGATGCTCAAGGCCGATGTCGCCTTGAGCAGTGACCAGCGCTTGACGCGACCGGGCATGTGGGCGGGCTTTATTGCTGGCGTGGTGGTGATATTAGGTAACCCAAAGGCCATTCTGTTTTACATGGGCGTTCTGCCGGGCTTTTTTGACCTGACGCAAGTGACGGCATGGGATGTCTTGGCCATTGTTGCGGTCTCTATCCTCACCCCGCTTTTGGGNAATTTGATCCTCGCNGGCTTTGTAAATCGTGCGCGTGATCTGCTGCAAACACCGCAGNCAGTGCGGCGCGTAAACCGCATTTCTGGGGGTCTTTTGATCGCCGTTGGCATCATTATTCCCTTTACCTAGCCGCGCAGAAATAGAGGTTTTTTGCGAAAGATCACATCGGGCTTGCTGCCGTAAAAAATCGCAGTCTTAACCACAATCCATTGTGCCATTTGCGTGACATTCATCTCGAATTCCGCTATTTGTTGTGTAACTCAAAAAAGGGTATCGGGATGTCTGACCAAACTGTGAATGTTGAAGAATATGGCGCAGATTCCATTAAAGTTCTTAGGGGCTTAGAGGCTGTTCGCAAACGGCCGGGGATGTATATCGGGGACACGGATGATGGCTCCGGTTTGCATCACATGGTGTATGAGGTTGTGGACAATGGCATTGATGAGGCGCTGGCTGGCCATGCGGATCATGTTTTGGTGCGGATCAATGCGGACAGCTCGGTTTCCGTCGCGGACAATGGTCGCGGTATTCCGGTTGGCATTCACGAAGAAGAGGGTGTTTCTGCCGCTGAGGTGATTATGACCCAGCTGCATGCGGGCGGTAAATTTGACAGCAACTCCTACAAGGTTTCTGGCGGTTTGCACGGGGTTGGGGTTTCAGTTGTTAATGCCTTGTCGGTATGGCTGGAGCTGCGCATCTGGCGCGAAGGTAAAGAGCACGTCGCGCGCTTCGAGCATGGTGACACAGCCGAACACTTAAAAGTTGTTGGTGAATGCGGCGATCGTACCGGTACGGAAGTGCGTTTTCTGGCGTCGACAGAGACCTTCTCAAATCTTGAGTATAAATTTGAAATCCTGGAAAAGCGCCTGCGTGAATTGGCATTCTTGAATTCAGGCGTGCGAATTATTCTTGAAGACCTGCGCCCGGCCGAACCTCTGCGCAGTGAGCTCTATTATGACGGCGGCGTGCGTGAATTTGTGAAATATCTTGACCGTTCCAAATCCTCGATCATGGAAGAGCCGATTTATGTCAAAGGCACCCGGGATGATATCGGTGTCGAAGTGGCAATGTGGTGGAACGATTCCTATCACGAAAATGTCCTGCCCTTCACCAATAATATCCCACAGCGTGACGGCGGCACCCATATGGCGGGCTTTCGAGGGGCGTTGACCCGAACCATTAACAACTACGCCCAATCCAGCGGCATCGCCAAAAAAGAGAAAATCAGCTTCACAGGCGATGATGCGCGCGAGGGTTTAACCTGTGTGTTATCTGTCAAAGTTCCTGATCCGAAATTTTCCAGCCAGACCAAAGACAAATTGGTCAGCTCAGAAGTGCGCCCGGCGGTTGAGGGCTTGGTCGGCGAGAAATTGGCTGAGTGGTTCGAAGAAAACCCAGCGCAGGCAAAGGTTATTGTTGGCAAGATTGTTGAGGCTGCAATGGCCCGAGAAGCGGCGCGCAAGGCCCGCGACCTCACACGGCGCAAGACTGCGATGGATGTGAACTTCTTGGCCGGAAAACTCAAAGATTGTTCGGAAAAAGATCCCTCAAAAACCGAAGTGTTTTTGGTGGAAGGGGACAGCGCTGGCGGTTCGGCACAAACTGGGCGTGACCGTATGACTCAAGCGGTTTTGCCACTGCGCGGCAAAATTTTGAACGTCGAGCGCGCGCGGTTTGATCGGATGCTAGGCAGCCAAGAAATTGGAAATTTGGTCATGGCGCTGGGTACTGGCATTGGTCGTGATGAATTTGATATTAAGAAGCTACGCTATCATAAAATCGTGATCATGACAGATGCCGATGTGGATGGTGCGCATATCCGCACGCTCTTGCTGACGTTCTTTTTCCGTCAAATGCCGGAGTTGATTGAAGGTGGTTATCTCTATATCGCGCAGCCACCGTTGTTTAAGGTGAGCCGCGGGCGCTCTGAAGTCTATCTCAAGGACCAGCCAGCCTTGGATGAATACCTCATTGAACAGGGTATTGAAGGCGCGTTGCTGCGTTTGACGAATGGTGAAGAAATTATTGGCGCCGATTTGATGCGCGTTGTGGAAGAGGCGCGTCAGTTGAAGCGCATTGTAGACGCATTCCCCACCCATTACCCACGTCACATTTTGGAGCAAGCGGCAATCGCCGGGGCCTTCGTGCCTGGAGCGGTGGATCGTGACTTGCAAGGCATGGCGGATGCCGTTGCGCGCCGGCTTGATCTGATTGCTTTGGAATATGAGCGGGGATGGCAGGGCCGCCCGACACAGGATCGTGGCATGCGTTTGGCGCGGATCTTGCGCGGCGTGGAAGAGGTTCGCAATCTTGATGGGGCCATGCTCCGTTCTGGCGAAGCGCGTCGCACTGGGCTGTTGACCCAAAGCTTGCAAGATACCTACGGCGGTCCTTGCACATTGGTGCGCAAAGATCGGGTGCAGGTGGTCAATGGCCCCCTCACGCTGTTGAGCGCGATTTTGGAAGAGGGCGAGAAAGGGCTATCGCTGCAACGTTATAAAGGCCTAGGCGAAATGAACCCCGATCAGCTTTGGGAAACCACATTGGATCCAGATGCGCGAACCTTGTTGCAAGTGCGGATTGATGATGTCGCGGAAGCGGATGATTTATTTACCAAGCTGATGGGCGATGTGGTGGAGCCGCGTCGGGAATTCATCCAAAATAACGCGCTCAATGTGTCCAACTTGGATTTCTAAAACTGACCAAACTGGGAGTGCCTCGGGCAATGCAACGNGGTGGTGTTTCGTTTTGGTATCAAGAGCTGGGCGGGTTGCCAAAACCGCGCCCGGCCTTGGACCGGCCTATCAGCGCAGATATATGCATCATTGGGGCGGGNTTTACCGGGCTTTGGGCGGCCTATTATCTTAAAAAAGCCGATCCATCTTTGAACATNGTTATTGTTGAAGAGCATTTCGCCGGNTTTGGGGCTTCGGGTCGTAACGGCGGGTGGCTGTCGGGTAATTTTGCNTGGGATCATGAAAAATACCTAAGCAGCGGTACAGCCGAGCAGGTCAAGGCCATGGTGGCGGCGTTTCACGGCACTGTTGATGAGGTGATTGCGGTGGCTGAGGTGGAAGGCTTCGACGCGGATATCCACCGCACGCAAGAACTGGCCATCGCTACGAATGCGCATCAATTTCAGCGGCTTGCGCCTGAGCTGAAGCGATTGCACCACTGGGGTGATCATCGCAGCCAGCTTGAAAGTGAGGCGCAATTGCGCGCGCGTGTTGCCATTCCGAGCGCCAGGGGTGCGCTTGTGACCTCTGGTGTGGCACGGATTCAGCCGGCCAAATTCGTGCGCGGATTGGCCGATGCTGTGGCGCGATTAGGGGTTACATTTACGAAACGACCCGGGCGCATAAAATTTCGAAAGGTCAGGTCATAACCGATCAAGGCCGAGTGGCCTGCGCGGTGGTTTTGAAAGCCACCGAAGGCTATAGCGCCCAATTGCCCGGATATAAGCGTGATTGGCTGCCTCTCAACTCTGCGCAAATTGTGACGGAACCTTTGCCCCCAGAGCTGTGGCGAGACATTGGCTGGTCGGGTGCAGAGCTGATTGGAGATATAGCTCACGCCTATTGCTATTGCCAGCGTACAGCAGATGGGCGCATCGCGGTTGGAGGTCGGGGGCTGCCCTATCTTTTGAATTCCAAAACTAGGCCCGATGGCCAGCCAACCGCGGGCACAATAACAGAATTGCGGGGGATTCTTGCGCGTCTGTTTCCTGCGGCGACCCATGTCCCCTTGGCCCATGCTTGGCAGGGAGTCTTGGGCGTTCCAAGGGATTGGTGCGCCACTGTTGGCCTGGATCGTGAAACCAAGATAGGTTGGGCCGGCGGATATGTGGGGGTTGGTTTGACCTCAGCGAATTTAGCCGGGCGTACCTTGCGTGACTTGGTGCTGTCAAATCCTACGGCTTTGACAGAATTGCCATGGGTCAACCGTGCGGTCCGAGTCTGGGAGCGCGAGCCTTTGCGATGGATGGCGGTGCGCGGTCTCTATGCGGTTTTGAAAGCCGCCGATCGGGCCGAAGCCGAAGGCAAAGCCTATGCGCCGCATCTTGCGCGGCTCGGAGCTTGGATCAAATCTCAGTAAGGCGCCCCTATCTCGCGGCGGCGTCGATCTGCCTTTGGCGCTCCCCAAAACGTGCGCGGTCCTCATCGGAATATTCGTCCACACATTGGTGGCACTGTACCCCTTTGATATAGTCAACACGATTTTTNTCGNANTCNGTGATGGGTCTGCGGCAGGCATAGCATTGATCAAAACTGCCCTCGACCAAGCCGTGACCCACGGACACGCGATTGTCGAAGACGAAGCATTCACCCTGCCAAGTGCTTACTTCCTGCGGCACCTCCTCGAGATATTTCAAGATTCCGCCCTTCAGGTGATAGACTTCCTCCACCCCTTCACCGAGCAGAAAGTTGGTAGATTTTTCGCAACGAATGCCGCCGGTGCAAAACATGGCAATTTTTTTATTGTGAAAGCGATGTTTGTTTTCGGCCCACCACTGTGGAAATTCACGGAAGGTTTTGGTCTTGGGATCAATCGCCCCTTCAAACGTGCCGATGCCCACCTCATAATCGTTGCGCGTATCAATCACCGC
>JGI26082J51739_10002846_pt1 | contig 10403 bp, 9 predicted proteins | sample SaaInl5LU_22_DNA_FD_51739 | JGI IMG/M metagenome (IMG submission 51739)
CAACGGGTGGAGATAAACGCATGAGCAAGGGTCTGAAAACTGACTATTTAATTATTGGTAGCGGCGTTGTCGGCATGGCTTTTGCCGATACTTTGCTGACGGAAACAGACGCCGATATTATTATCGTCGACCGCTATGCGATGCCCGGCGGCCATTGGAATGTCGCCTATCCATTTGTCACCCTGCACCAACCGTCATCTTTTTTTGGCGTTAGCTCAATGGAATTGGGTCGCGGTACCATTGACCAGATTGGCCTCAATAAAGGGCTCGGCGATTTGGCCAGCGGGGCTGAAGTTTCAGCCTATTTTGATGAGGTGATGCGGCAGCGGTTTTTGGCCAGCGGACGGGTGCGCTATTTTCCAATGTGTGATTACACGGGCAATGGGCAATTCAATCATAAGTTGAGTGGTGAAGAATTTAGCGTCGATTACGCGCATTTGGTCGATGCCACTTTCATGACGATTTCTGTACCCTCAACCCACACGCCGAATTTTGATATTGCCGAGGGCGTGCGCTTTATGCCGATTAATGACTTACCNAAGGTCGCCGCCAGCCCGGCCGGTTATGTGGTGATTGGCGGCGGCAAAACCGCCATTGATGCTTGTTTATGGCTGTTGCAACAAGGGGTTGATGCCGACGCCATTCAATGGATTATCTCGCGCGATGCGTGGCTGCTTGATCGCGCCAATGCGCAACCCAGCGAGGCTTTTGTTGAGACGATTATCAACACCCAAGCTGGCCAGTTCGAAGCCATTGCAGGTGCTCAGTCGATTGACGATATGTTCGACCGGCTTGAAGNGTGCGGTTATTTATTACGCCTCGACCCATCTGTGCGCCCCAGCATGTTTCACGCCGCGACCATTAGCCAAGCCGAATTGGCGCAATTGCGGCGGATTAAAAATATTGTCCGCATGGGCCATGTGCGGGCCATTGAGACAGACCGAATTGTGCTGACGCAGGGCGAGATTGCCACCAGCCCGCAGCATTTGCATATTGATTGTTCGGCCAGTCTAGCGCGGTCTTTTGCGCATAAGGACATAGTGCCAATTTTTCAGGGCAATGTGATTACCCCGCAGCCTATTCGGGCCTATCAACCGGCCTTTAGCGCCTCAATGATTGCCTATGTCGAAGCCAATTATGACAGTGATGAGGAAAAAAACCGGCTTTGCGCCCATGTGCCGCTGCCCAATCAAGATGTCGATTTTATTCCCATGACTTTGGCGATGATGATGAACCAATTTAATTGGTCGCAAGATGCCAATTTGCGGGCATGGATTCGCGATAATCGATTAGATGGGTTTTCCAAATCAATTGCCAATATTGATAAAAATGACTCTGAAAAAATGGACATTATGAAGCGCATACGAGACAATGCGTTTCCTGCGGTGGAAAAATTGCAAAAATTCGCCGCTTCACTGGATAAATAAAGGAGCCTTAGGTGAGCGAATTTCAGACCTATAAAACCGATCTAACAAAAAGCCGACTGGTGGCGACCGATGAGGCCGCTGCTTTGGCCAATCTGAAAGATGGCGATATTCTGGTGCGCATTGAACGCTTTGCCTTTACCGCCAATAATGTGACCTATGGCGCCTCGGGCGATAGCATTGGCTATTGGCATTTCTTTCCGGCGCAAGATAATGACAGTGGCGAATGGGGCTGCTTACCGGTCTGGGGCTTTGCCGAAATTGCCGCCTCAGATGTCGCCGGTCTCGACATTGGCGAACGGCTTTATGGCTATTTTCCGCCGGCTGATTTTTTGACCCTGACGCCGAGCAAAATATCGCCACAAAGATTTATGGATGGGGCACCGCATCGGGCCGAGCTGCCGCCGGTCTATAATAATTATTTGCGCCTGTCGGGTGAGCAAAATTATGACCCCAGCATGGACGACCTTCGGGCCCTGCTAAACCCGCTTTATGTTACGTCTTTTTGCCTATGCGACGCCCTGCAAGAGGCCGACTATTATCAGGCTGAGCAAGTGATCATCGTCAGCGCCTCTAGCAAAACCGCAATTGGTCTAGCCCAAGGTCTGGCCGACGCCGACAGCGCGCCGCCCACCATTGGCCTGACGTCGGCCGGCAATCGCGCCTTTGTTGAAAGCCTCGGCTGCTATGATCAAGTCATCAGCTATGATCAGCTTGGGGAAGTCAATGCCAGCAAGCCAAGCGTCATGGTCGATATGTCGGGCAATCGGGTGGTGCTGGGCACGGTGCACGGCGCATTGGGCGATAATATGGTCAATTGTATTAATGTCGGCATGACCCATTGGGAAGACCGCGACACGCCGAAAGATCCGCTGGCGGATCAAATCATTCGCGAACGCAGCGGCTTTTTCTTCGCCCCATCGCATATTCAAAAGCGCATCGGCGACTGGGGNCAAGACGGCTATAATGCGCGCACGGACGCCTTTATGAAGCGCCGCGCCGAGCAGAGCAAAAGCTGGATGCGGGTCGAGCATATTGCCGGCTTCGAACCCTTTACNAATGTTTATAATGATGTTGTCGTCGGGAAAATGAACCCGAATGAAGGCTTAGTCGTTATCGTCTAATTGCGGATTATTCCATGGCAAAAATTCTACTTCTTGGTAGCGGTGAGCTGGGCAAAGAACTGGTCATTGCCTTGCAGCGTTTGGGGCAGGAAATCATCGCCTGTGACAGTTATGAGGCAGCCCCGGCCATGCAAGTGGCGGATGGTTTTGAAGTGTTTAACATGCTCGATGCCGGCGCATTGGATACGGTGATTGAGCGCCATCAACCGGATTATATTGTGCCGGAAATTGAGGCCATTGCGACCTCGCTTTTGGTCGAAAAACAACAACAGGGCTATACGATTGTGCCTTCGGCCAAAGCCGTTGACCTCACCATGAACCGCGACAAAATACGTGATCATGCGGCCCAGCTTGGTCTGCGCACAGCGCGTTTTGCCTATGCTGAGTCGGAGCAAGAATTGCTGGCTAAAGCGGCGGATATTGGCGGCAAAGTGGTGGTTAAACCGGTGATGAGCTCATCCGGTAAGGGCCAAAGCACGGCCAGCAATGAAGCTGAATTGCGCGCCGCTTGGGCCTATGCGCTGGATGGTATGCGCGGCGACCGGCAGCGGGTAATTGTCGAGGAATTCATTGATTTTGATTATGAGATTACGCTTTTGACGATTCGCCAACACAACGGCGACACTTTGTTTTGCCCGCCGATTGGCCATGTGCAGGCGCGCGGCGACTATCAATATAGTTGGCAAANCACGCAGTCGTCGCAAGCGGTCATTGAGGCTGCGCAAAATATGGCGCGCCAGATTACCGACGCTTTGGGTGGCGCGGGTTTATTTGGTGTCGAATTTTTTATCACCAAAACCGGCGATGTGGTGTTTAGCGAATTGAGCCCACGGCCGCATGATACCGGTCTGGTGACGCTTTATACGCAAGATCTCAGCGAGTTTGACCTGCATGCGCGGGCCTTTTTAGGGCTACCCATTCCGGCCATTCGCCTGCTGCGGCATGGCGCCAGCCAAGTGATTTTGGCGGCAGAAGATGCCAGCGGCCCTTATCATTTTTCCGGCGTCGAAGACGCGCTGGCGGTAGCTGATTGCGATATTCGCTTATTCGGCAAACCAGTGGCGCGGCCCTATCGGCGCCTCGGTGTGGTGCTCGGCCCAGATGTTGAAACCGCGCAAAAATCGGCCGCTTGTATCAGCGTTCATACGCAATAGGCGCTAGGCAAGATTGGCTTGGCTTGCTAGGCTTTGAAAAACACAAGGAGAAGCCATGTCAATTTCAGCCAATCAAAAACCTATTGAAACCGGTTTAGGGCCTCGGCCTGAACCATCTGAGATTCTTCAAGGCGTTGATTTATCGGGAAAAAATGCGGTTATGACCGGCGGTTATTCGGGCATTGGGTTGGAAACCGTGCGCGCATTAGTGGCCGCTGGCGCACATGTGCATGTGCCAGCCCGCGATCGCCAGCGCGCCATTCAAGCGCTTGATGGTATTTTGCCAGCCGAGCAAATTGGCACGATGGATTTGAGCGATATTGCCTCGGTGAAGAAATTTGCCGAAACCTTCAGCGCGGTGCATGACAATATTGATATTCTGATTGNCAATGCCGGTGTCATGGCGTGCCCTGAACAGCGCACGGCGCAAGGCTGGGAATGGCAAATTGGGGTTAATCATTTTGGCCACTTCGCGCTGATTACCGGCCTGCTGGACGCGCTATCAGCCGGCCATGGCGCCCGCGTGGTGACGCTGTCTTCGATTGGCCACCGCATTGCTGGCATTGATTTTGATGACATGCATTACACGCAGCGGGCTTATGACAAATGGAATGCCTATGGGCAATCAAAAACCGCCAAATCATTGCTCGCGGTGGAATTGCACAATCGCTATGGCGATCGCGGCATTGAGGCTTTCAGCGTGCATCCGGGCGGTATTTTCACGCCGTTACAACGGCACTTGCCAAATGAAGAAATGGTGGCGCTTGGCTGGACCGATGAAGATGGCAAGCCAAGCGAGCTTGCGGCGGCCGGTTTCAAAACCCCATCTTTGGGGGCCGGCACCAGCCTATGGGCGGCCACCAGCCCGAAACTTGCCGGTCTGGGTGGGGTCTATTGTGAAGATTGCAATATCGCCGAAGCCGTGGCTGCGGATTCACCAAACTTTGACGGCGTGCGTCCCTGGGCGGTTGATCCAGAACTGGCGACGCGCCTGTGGGATGTCACGCAGAAAACGCTTGGGGCGATTTAACGCCTAAGAGGCGCCGCCGAGCTCAGANGGATCTGGCCATTTGGTGGCTTGCACGGCGGGGCGCGCTTCAATGACTTGTTTCCACGCGCTCAAAGCCGGNAGATGCGTCAAAATATCGGCCCCCTCTGGGGTCATGGCGGCGCTTTCAATGACGCAATACATGAAAATATCGGCCAGCGACACCTCCGTGCCAGCGAGAAAAGGCGCTTCGAGCAGACGCTGGTCAACCACTTGCATGTGATAGGCAATATTGGGCAAGGCCTCGGCGATTAATTTTTCATCCGGCTGGCGCCCCATGAGCGGCGCGACAAGGCGCGGCAAAACCAGCCGCTCTTCAATGATTGGGAAAACATAATTGCTCATAATGTTAACCCATTGCAGACAACGAGCACCGGCTTCTGGCGCCATTGGCTGCAAGCGGCGTTGATTATATTGGCTGTCAATATAGCTGGTGATGGCCAAGGTTTCATNAAAATGCAAATCGTCAATATAGGCCGCTGGTGTGCGCAAAAACGGGTGATGGGCGGCGCTTTCTTTGGTGCCCGTGCCNNTGGGGTGCAATTGCCAGCTGACGCCAGCCTCTTGCGCCACCGTTGTGCAACAGCGCACAAAGGTTGAAATCTGCGGGCCATATAAAGCCAGTTTCACCGTATCCCCCACGGTTGCCGCTAAGCCAGCACGCGGGCGACGAAACTGGCAATCTCTTGATTGCAAATTTGCGATATGCGCGCATTTGGCATAAAGCCATTAAAGCCGTGCACGGCGCCGGGGAACACATGTAATTCGCACGCATTACCGGCTTTTAATAAGCGTTGCGCGTAATCAATGTCTTCATCAAGAAACAAATCAAGCTCACCGACCGGTAANTAAGTTGGCGGCAAGCCGGATAAATCTTCGGCCCGTGCGGCAGCCGCATAGGCTGGCACATCATCGCCGCCCGGGGTTTTGCCGAGATAAGACGTCCAGCCAAATAAATTGCCTTCGCGCGACCACACGGCGGTATTTTCGTGCGTCGGCGAGGGCTGGGCAATATTGCGGTCATCAATCATCGGATAGAGCAGCACTTGCCCGACCAGTTTTGCCGGCGCTTCATCGCGCACCCGCAAGGCCAGACCGGCCGCCAAACCGCCGCCGGCACTGGCACCGCCAATGGCAATGCGTTGGCTGTCGATATGATAATGGGCGGCATTGTCGATTAAATGCACCAGCCCTTCATAGCAATCATTATGCGGGCCAGGAAAGGCCGTTTCCGGCGACAAACGATAGTCAACCGAAACCGCGACACAGCCCAATTGGCTGGCAAAACGGGCCATTAAAGGGTCGTCTTGTTGAGCCGAGCCGAGAATATAACCGCCGCCATGCATCCAATAAAACAAGGCCATTGGCTTGCTGGCTGGTTGTTTCGGCCGCATCATGCGCATCTCTATTTGATGGCCGTCAGAGCCGGTAAAGCGCACCACCTCTTGCACCACATCATCCGGCAGCNTGAAATCTGCCATCATCATGCCATTGCGGGCGCTGGCGGCGGCCCGAGAGGCAGCCAAGTCAGTGCTCAAATTAGCGCCCAATGGCATGCTCGCCTGCAACATTTTCAACCCATCGTGTAACTCTGGGTCAATCCGACTGAAATCCATTTTAACCCTCGATTTTGAAATATAATCCAGCGTTAGACACCAAACGGGCAATTAATTTTTGGCCCATGGCGGGAGCNGTGGTCAATACGCCNCCAGCCACACCATCGCTGTCTTGCAACAGGCACATAGCGCTTTCGGCAATCATTCGCGAGGTTGAGCCATAGCCTGGATCAAGGTCGCCACCAACGCTGACGCTCAGCGTGTCGCCTGAGGCAGTGGTGCCGTGGAACAAAATATCGTAATTACCGGCCTCACGCGATTCTTTCGACGGGCCTTCACCCGGCTGAGGCACGTCGTCACCTTCCAATGGATTGGTGCTAGCGACAAATTCAGCGACCGCTTTGCCTTCTTCACCGGCGCCGGTGAGCATCATTTCGTCATAGCAAAAATCTTCACCATAAGCGTGGCCCATAAGGGCATTGGAACGGTGCACATTTTTGGTGTTAATGGCGGCCATAATAAATGGCGCAAGCCACTGCCCGAGCACCTCATCTTCGACTGGTTTGCTGTCATCGGGCTGCGCCGGACCTTGGAAACCATTGGCCAAGGAGAACGGATTGGCCAAAACATGGAATAATTCTGGGTTTTTGCCCAAAGCTTCCATGGTGGCGCCGAGAGAGGCAGCGGTGCCACCGGAAAACTCGCCATTCATGGCGCGCACGCGACCGCGCACACGTGGGCAGGTCTCACCAAATTTTTCTTTGGCAGCGTCTTGCAAAAACAGAACGCCCAAATCAAAAGGAATCGAGTCGAAACCGCATGAGTGGACAATCCGTGCGCCCGAAGCCTTGGCCGCCGCATCATGGGCGCCAATCATTTCATGCATCCAGCCCGGTTCGCCAGACAAGTCGACATAGTCTGTGCCCAATTCGGCGCAGGCGGCAACAATATCAGAGCCATATAGCTGGTAAGGGCCGACGGTGGTGCAAATCACACTGGCGCGCGACACCATTTGGCGCACGCTTGCCGGATCCGCGGCATCGGCAACGACCAGAGGGGTTTGCGGATCAGCACCAATGAGATCACGCACTTCGGCTAATTTTTCGGCGCTGCGGCCAGCCATTGCCCAATTCACACTGCGGCCATATTGGTTTTGCATATATTCCGCCACCAAACGGCCAGTAAACCCGCTGGCGCCATAAACGATAATGTCGAATTCTCTATTTTTACTCATAATTTGCTCCTATTGCATTTGCCAGAGTGTACCCGTGTGAAAGCCTGGCGCAAGCCTAACGATAACGGTCGCGCCATAAAATTGGCCAGAAAGCGGTAAAGCTGATTGCTGCCAGCACAAAATATAAATAGCTCAAACGATAAAAGCCGCCATCCTCGACAATAAAACCGGCCAGAAACGGCCCAAAGGCGGCGCCCAAAAGCCCCGTGCCCGCTGATAAACCAATTAACCGGCCCTCGCCATCGAGCCGGGCGGTAACGCCAGTGCGGAACGGGTCATTAAATTGCTGCGATAATTGCAAAACGCAGAATAAGACGACAAAGAGCAGACGGTGTGCTGACTTGCGGCATGGCAATGGCGGCGCTGACATTAATCAGCGTGGCAATGATAATTGGCCAGAAACTGCCAATTTTTTGGCCAATAAATGCCGCCGTTGAGGCCCCGACGAGACCGATCAGAATACTGCCGGCAAACACTTGGCCAATGGTCGTCAACTCAAGCCCGATGGACACGCCCATGCGCTCGGTGAAAGACCAAAGCGCGGTGCCGGCAATGGAAATCGACATTGAATAGGCGACCACCCGCCAAGCGGTTTTGCGCATTGGCGCCGAAAGCGGCGTTGGCGCCGGGCCACTGGCCGGCAAAAGTAAAAACAATGGTGCCAGCAGCACCGTCATAATGGCCAAAAACCCATAGGCGCCGGTCAGGCCATATTGCAAAATTAAACTCGGCATGACCAAGTAAAGACCCATGGTGCAACTGGAGTCGAAGAGAATAATCAGCGCCGTCAGCCGTTCAGGATTGTGAGCCAGCGGAATAGTGGCGGCCAAAATTGCCACCAATACGCCCGATGACATGCCAGCGACAAACCGCTCGACATAAAACCAGCCTGCCGCCGATGGCGAGGCCGATAAAAACTGCATGAGTGCCAATAAGAGGCTGGCGCCAATAGCCCAATAATGCCGCTGAATGCGATTGATCTTCGGCGATAGGATAATGGCTGTGCCAGCCATGGCGAAAACTTCAAGACTGCCGACCATGCCCGCTTGCGAGGCGGTGAAACCACGATGGTCAATCAGCCCGCCGACAATCAATGGCAGAACCGATAAAGCCTGATAGGAAACCAGCCCCGCAAAGGCGGTGGGGACGATTAATCGACGAATGGTGAGGAGCGCAAAACCCGTCTCTTGCACCGCAGAATCGGTGGTCATGGTATATTCCTATTCAAAATAAGGCGCCGGAGGCGGGTGTGAAAACAAGATAGAAGAAACCGCATAAAAGGCAAAAGTTTTACTTGGCCTGCAGTGTTTTTTTGTTAGGCTCGGTGAAGTTGAGTGCCCGCTTCGAGGGCCTTTTGCCTTGGGAGGGGTTTCAATGAGTTTAACGCAGGAACAACAAAAAACCTATGACACGCGCCATTATGCGCTGGCCATTCTGGTTGTGGTTTACACTTTTAGCTTCATTGACCGACAAATTCTATCGATTCTCATTGAGCCGATTAAGAATGACCTTGGTCTGTCTGACACGCAAATGGGCCTGCTGACCGGATTTGCCTTTGCCGCTTTTTACGCCACTTTGGGCATTCCGATTGCCCGTTTCGCTGACCGCAGCAACCGGCGTAATTTGATTGTCGCATCGCTCGGCGTTTGGAGCCTATTTACCGCCCTGTCTGGCTTGGCGCTAAATTTCTGGCATTTGCTGCTGGCCCGTATTGGTGTCGGTATTGGCGAGGCAGGATGTAGCCCATCGGCCCACTCAATGATTGCCGATTATTATCCGGCCGAACAACGCGCCACCGCCTTGGGGATTTATTCGCTGGGCATTCCCTTGGGCATTATGTTTGGCTTATTTGTCGGCGGCGCCATGGAAGAAGCCTTTGGCTGGCGCTCAGCGCTTTTCGTGGTCGGCGTGCCGGGGATTTTATTGGCCCTGATTGTGCGCTTTACNTTGCACGAACCGGCCCGTGGTTTTGCTGAAAAGCGCACCGATACGGGCACCCAGCCTGGTGTTGTTGAGACTTTGAGTTATCTGTGGCAGAAAAAATCATTCCGCCATTTATCTTTCGCCGCTGGCCTGACGGCTTTTGTCGGCTATGGTTTTNTTACTTGGGCACCAGCTTTTCTGTCGCGCTCATTTGGCATGGGCAGCGCAGACATTGGTCTGTGGTTTGGCCTCATCCTCGGCATTCCTGGGGCTATTGGTATTTTCTTGGGCGGCTATTTGGCCGATAAATTCGGCGCCCGCGACCCGAAATGGTATGTCTGGATTAGCGCCCTTGCCTTGCTGATTTGCATCCCAGCGAATTATTTCGTCTTCACCTCAGAAAGCTCATTCATTGCCCTCGTGGCCATGGTGGTGCCGGTTACTTTGGGTAATTTCTACCAAGCGACAACTTTCTCGCAAACCCAAGGGATTTCTGAATTNCGCATGCGGGCCACAGCGGCCGGTATTTTATTATTCATCATTAATATCATCGGCCTTGGTTTTGGNCCACAAATGGTCGGNATTGTCTCTGACTTGCTGAANCCTGAATATGGTCAAGAGTCGCTGCGCTATGCGCTGCTGATTTGCTCTTTATTTTATATTTGGGCGGCTTTGCATTTTTACTTTGCTGGGCGGCATTTGAAAAATGATCTGGTGACCGAGGGGTAAATTATTTTACACCATGGGTGATCTAAGTGTTCATGGGCCGCGTATATAGCTCATGAACACTCAGAGCTCCTCCTCAAACCGTCCCAAGATGCGTTTCGGCTCTATGTTCGGCGAAATAGCGCCTTTGGCCGCATTTTTTACAGTCAATCAATTCTATGGACTGTATATGGCGGCCTTTTCGGCGGTCTTGGTGTCAACTCTCCTTATTTTA
>JGI26082J51739_10002848_pt1 | contig 10402 bp, 9 predicted proteins | sample SaaInl5LU_22_DNA_FD_51739 | JGI IMG/M metagenome (IMG submission 51739)
TCAATGCAGGACGTCTTTCCACCATCGTCTTGGTCGCTTTGGGTATTGGTTGGATCCCACTCATGCAAGCCATCGAAGGCGGTCTGTTCCAGCAACTTCAGTCTATTCAAGCCTACATTTCACCTCCAATCGCTGCGGTATTCCTTTTAGGGATCTTCTTTAAAAAGATCAACGCTGCCGGCGCAAAATGGGCACTATTGGGCGGGGCGGTTTTAGGTGTAGCACGTCTAGCATTGGAAGTAGGGGGGAGCTACCCTGAGGCACTGAACTGGTTTGTTGAAATGAACTTCCTACACTTCGCACTATTCCTCTTTGTCATATCCAGTATCATCCTCGTCGCAGTCAGTCTTGCTGTACCAACCGCAGAGTCCTACGACGACGAAACCCTCGTTTGGAGCAAGGAGAATGTCGTACCTATGAGCAGCAGCACACGCGTACTTACCTTCCTTCTAGTACTTTGTGTAATCGCCCTTTGGGTCATCTTTTAAAATAATATTCCGGGCGCCAATTTTTTCTTGTAAGCTATTGCACAATAAACAAGATTAGATATATATTTGCCGCCCCAACAATGGTGATTGTAGCTCAGTTGGTTAGAGCGCCTGATTGTGGTTCAGGAGGTCGTGGGTTCGAGACCCATCTTTCACCCAAGGGTAAAGCCGTGAAGCGAATGCTTCACGGCTTTTTTTGTACCCCAAAATCCCCTGATGCTCGCATCGAAGGGGATTTTGGGGTACAAAAAAAGCCAGATCGCGATAGCGATCGAGGCTTTATCCTTGAGGACCACGTGCCAAAGTGTGTGGTCCGCCAGTATCCCTTTAGGGTGCTGGCAAACCCGAGGCACGGAACCCAAATCTCCCCTGATGCTCGCATCGAAGGGGATTTTGGGGTACAAAAAAAGCCAGATCGCGATAGCGATCGAGGCTTTATCCTTGAGGACCACGTGCCAAAGTGTGTGGTCCGCCAGCATCCCTTTAGGGTGCTGGCAAACCCGAGGCACGGATCCAGAGTTTTCCCCTGATGCTCGAAAGCTCTGGGTACTTGCGAATTAAAGTAAAGTAAGCTTTACATTCTGGGTGAAATAGTTATATTTGTCAAATAAACTTGACAAAATGAAAAAGGAACAACAACATCATCTGAAAGTATTGGCACTTTGGACTTGGACGTGGGTAGGGACTATGGCACTTGCTACGTTTGGTCCGAAGTTTATTTGGGACGGTCAAACAGCGTTGACCTCATTGGCCATTTTCATTAATCTCTTGAATGGTGTTTTAATGATATCAGCGAATAGAAAATTATTCAATTTCTACGATGAACTCGAGCGTAAGATTCATTTGGAGTCCTTAGCATTAACATTAGGGCTTACGGTAGTTGTGGGGTTGAGCTATTCACTTCTCGATCAAACCAATCTTATTTCTTTTGATGCGGAAATCGGAGTTCTTGTTTTATTTGTAGGTGTAACCGAACGTATTACGTTCTTTATCAATAGGAAGAGGTATTTATGAAAAATAAGGTTAGAGAATTAAGAAAGCTAAAAGGTCTAACCCAAGAACAACTCGCGGAGGTGATAGGAGTATCACGTCAAACCATCAATGCGATAGAAAAGGAGAAATTTGATCCTAGTTTACCTACGGCGTTTAAAATGGCACAGCTATTCGACCGCTCCATCGAAGAATTCTTTCTCTTCGAAAGCCACGAATAGCGCTGAGCGTGTATTTCCATTGAAGTTGGCACACGGGTACATTTAATAACAGGGGTAACCTGTATTTATTGATAATTTAATTCTGAACAAAGTCCCGGTTGGTACGTTTATTGTTTATTTATGTGCAAAGAAATTCCCCATGGCTATAAAATTTGATGTCGCATTAGGTACCTCTGTAGTAGTGTTCGCCTTTGATGGCGAGAAGTTATTTTCATTGATCGGTGAGAAATCGGAGGAGCCGTACAAAGGCGCGCCGATGCTTCCTTCAAACTGGGTTCGTGCAAATGAGAGTGTTGAAGATGTTTCTAAACGCTTGATGACAAGACTGCTTAAATTGGACGATCTATATCTAGAGCAGCTAAATGCTTTTGCTCGAGTTTATAGAAATCCGATGGGGCGTGTGGTGAACATCGCATATTATGCGCTTGTGAATTGGGACAGAGTTAAAAACGTTGAAATTCCAGGGTACAAGTGGGTTGCTTATGGTGAAGAACCTGAGATGATTTTCGATCACAATGAAATTTATGAAATGGCCTATGAGCGTCTTAAGCGTCGCGTGAAGCGTCGTCCTATCGGGTTTGTATTACTGCCTGCTAAGTTTACGTTCAACAATATCCACGCACTCTACGAGCAGTGTTTGGGCAAGGAGCTGGACAAGCGTAATTTTAGAAAGAAATTTATGCGAAGCGAGCTGCTCATCGATACGGAGGAGACTGTTTTTGAGGCGCCTGGGAATAAGAAGCCAAGCCGATTGTACCAGTTCAATCAATCGAAATATGACAAGTTGACCTTAAAAGGTTACGACTTCAAATTCTAAAAGAAAACCCGGCGTAATGGCCGGGTTTTTTGATGTTATTCAGCAGTATATTCTTCCCACTTCTTATCTCGGTAGATGTCATCTCCGAAGAAGGTGGCGACTTTTAAAAATTGGACCGGTTCCTGATATCCTGGAACAGGAGAAAGCATTTCAAATTTACCATTCATAAAGACGACCGTAGGGTAGGACATCTTACCGTTCAACAATGCTGCGGCCAATTCATGATAACCACGGCGTCCTTGTGCAACGAATTTAAACGTATTGCCAAGGATAGTGATGTCTTCTTTCTGCTCAGCGTCGAATTTCACATTGTAAAAATGTTCGTTCATGTATTTAGCGACCTCTGGTTTCTGAAAAGTGGCGGCATCCATACGCTTACACCAGCCGCACCAGTCGGTATAGACATCGATAAAAATCTTTTTAGGAGATTCCTCAGTCATGCTTAGTGCATAGGCTTGTTCAATAGTCATCCATTGGATTTTCTCTTGAGCCCCTGCCAAGGTGGTGCTAAAAAGTGCAATAAGTATTAGTAGCTTCTTCATGGTCTAAAAATAAGAAACCCCGCACTATTAAAAGTACGGGGCTTCATCTTTATCGTGGTTGCCGAATATTATTCGACGCCGTGCATCAGTTTGTTAATTGGTTTGCGGAGCAACGCAAGTAAGATTGCAAAACCAACTAGAACGTAACCAATCGTAGAGAATGTCTCGATGTATTTGTCTAGTCCTTCCGCAACAGATAGCTTATCTGCACCTTCCTCTGCACCTGAAAGCGCTGCAATAGCACCTGCCAAATAGTTTGCCATTGCAAAAGAGAGGAACCATCCACCCATCGCAGTTCCGGCAATACTTTTAGGAGCCAATTTCGTTACCATCGACAATCCGATAGGGCTGACGAAAAGCTCACCTGTAGTATGCAACATGTAGAGGAATACAAGCGTAAGTAAAGGAACTTGGTGTGCGTCATTTACAAACATCAAACCTACCAGTGTTACCAAGAAACCAGCACCTAGTTGTAGAATACCGTAACTAAACTTCATTGGAATAGAAGGGTTCTTGCCTATTTTACTCAGTTTGATCCACATCCAAGAGAAGATCGATCCGAAAGTAACAATGAAGAATGGGTTGAAGAACTGCGTCATCGATGCAGGCATCATCCATCCGAAGATTTCACGGTTTACGTTACGATCAGCAAATAATGTCAAAGACGTACCTGCTTGCTCGAAACATGCCCAGAAGACAACATTGATTACCATCATGATGACAAGTGCAATCATACGGTCTCTCCATACTGGACCTTCCTTGATACCTGCAGTGATGAGCTGGTAAGCCACATAAATGAAGATAGCGATCAGTAAGTACTGAAGAATTTGATTTTGAGAAATCAACACGTAGCTCAACGGGATAAGGAGCAAAGAACCAATCGTGATGGCCACATAATTCTTTAAACCAGCAAATCCTTTCTTATGACCTTCTTCTGTGATGGCAATGTTGGGAACATGTCCATACTTTTCGCGTCCACCCCAGAAAATAAAGAGACCAAGCATCATACCTAGACCTGCTAGACCAAAGCCGTATTCGAATCCGTACGTCTCACCTACGAATGCAACTACCGTAGTAGCCAAAAGTGCCCCTACATTAATTCCGATGTAGAAAATGGTAAAACCTGAATCACGACGAGGGTCATTGTCGTTGTAGAGCTTTCCGACGATCGTTGAGATATTGGCCTTGAAGTATCCATTACCTACGATGAGTCCACCCATACCGATCAACATTAAGCTTTCACGCATCCCCGCGTCAAAACCGAGCAAGTCAGTACCAGCAACCATTAGGAATTCACCAATCGCCATTAAAATGGCACCAAGGATAATCGCGTAGCGGTAACCTAAGAATTTATCAGCCATACGGCCTCCTAAAACAGGAGCGGCATAGACGAGTGCTGTGTAGGCTCCATAGATTAGAGAAGCTTCTGCATCACCTTTTAAAAGGGACTTGACAAGGAATAGTGTAAGAAGTGTACGCATTCCGTAGTAACAGAATCGCTCCCACATTTCAGACATAAAAAGCGTCCACAACGCAGGTGGGTGCTTCATCGATTGATCACTCATATTAGTAGTGTGTTTTTGTGTTTAGCAAGTATACATTAATTATCGAAGTTCTCGGAACGGAGGCCCTTAAAGGTTTTCACCGATAAATCGCGTCATCATTCGGTAGAGGTGCATGCGCGTATTGCCGCCGTAAATGCCATGGTTGCGATCTGGGTAAGCGAACCATTCAAAGTCTTTATCTGCTTGAATGAGCGCTTCAACCATACGCATGGAATTCTGTACGTGTACATTGTCATCTCCTGTTCCGTGGATGAGTAGATACTTTCCTTCTAGTCCTTCTATGTGTGAAAGTGGGCTGTCCGCATCATAACCATCTCCATTGTCTGCAGGGAGTCCCATATAACGCTCGGTGTAGATGTTGTCATAAAAGCGCCAATTGGTCACTGGAGCCACTGCAATGGCCATCTTAAACACTTCCGGCGATTGGAATAAACAATTGGACGCCATGTAACCTCCATAACTCCAGCCAAAAATTCCAATGCGCTCACCATCGATATACGGGCGTTTAGCCAATTCTAAAGCAGCTTCAGTTTGATCTTGAGTCTCTAGCTTACCCATTTGTCCGTAGGTCGACTTTTTAAACGCTTCGCTACGGCCGTCGGTTCCATGATTATCGACACTAACAATAATCATGTCGTGCTCATTTGCAAGCATCTGGAACCACATTCCGTTAAATGCGTCGTAGCTATTTTCTACAGTTTGACGACCTGGCCCTCCGTAAACAAACATGAACATAGGGTAGGTCTTACTTTCGTCAAAATCAACAGGTTTGATCATCCATGCATTCAATGCTCCACCGCTAGGAGTTTCTACTTGGAAGAATTCTTTGGGCGAATAGGTATACTTCTCAAGTGCTTTTTCAGCGCGCTCATTCGTTTTCAATACTCGAACTTCTGTTCCTTTTGAATCGCGCAGGGTAACAGTGGTCGGAACACCTTCGGCACTGTAAGTATCTATGAATAAACTCATGTCCTTGGTGAAAGTAGCGTTGTGTGTTCCTTGTAGAGTCGCTATAGGTTTCTTTCCTCGTCCATTTAGTCCAATGCTGTAAATATTGCGCTCGGTAGCAGCACGCTCTGTGCTCTGGAAGAACAAACGTTTTTTACTATCGATGCCATAGAATTTGGTCACATTGAACGCACCTTTTGTGATTTGTCTTTTGATTTCGCCTTCCTTATTGAGGTGGTATAAATGGTTCCAACCGTCACGATCACTGAGCATAATAAAACTGCCATCGTTTAAAAAGTGCAATTCATCGCTGATCTCGAGGTACTTCTCGTCGGTTTCATGGTAAATAATACCTTCTTCCCCCGATGGAGCATCAACTGCATACAGTTTTAGATCATTTTGCAGTCTATTCATTGAAGACAATACCCAAGTACGATCGTCCGACCAAGTGGAACGAGGCAAATACTCGTAGCTCGCCTTTTCTAAAACGCGCTTCGTTGCGCCGCTCTCACTATCCCATACATGTGCAGTCACTACACTATTCGCTTCTCCAGCCTTAGGGTATTTGAACGTGTAAGGATTTGGGTACAATTCATTTCCATAAATGTCCATGTTAAAGCTTCGTACATTGCTCTCGTCGAATCTTAAGAAACCGATATATCTTGAGTCAGGCGACCACCAAAAGGCACGAACAAGGGCGAATTCTTCCTCATATACCCAATCAGTGGCTCCATTTATAATCGAATTGAACGCTCCATCCTCAGTGATACGAATGTGGCTGTCATTTTCGATATCATAGCTGTATAAATCGTTGCCGAACACATAAGCAACATAAGCGCCGTTTGGGGAGAACGTCGCATAGCGAACTTTCTCTTCACGTAATTTCTTTGCGCTACCTGCTTCTAAATCAGCAATCCATACAATGGACCTTGAACTGTAGCGGTAAATTGATTCAGTTTCTGTTTCAAGGAGCGCCATCTTTTCATCAGCATTTAAACTGTAATCTCCAAAAGGACCTACTTCTTTGTGTGCGCTAGTGCTCCATAGTGTAGCTACTTTTTCCCCAGAGGTATAGCTGTATTTCTCGATATTGTCATTTTCTTGTGCAGTGTAATGGCCGCCGTCATTCATCGAGCGGAGGCCACTTATGCCACCAGCATAGAATTCATAGCGCTGCCATAAAGCACCAAGATCGATGCTTTGCTGTGCTAATGCGGCAAATGAAAATGCCAGCACCAGCAGGGTAGATAGGATTTTTTTCATGGAATAAATTTCTGTACCCGCTAATATAGTCAAGCGAGTAAGAATTCTATTCCTATTGAGTGAACTAAAGCTTAGTCGCTTTCTGGCGCAAGGGTAACTGTTAAGCCTTCAAGTTCGGGTTGCATGAAGATTTGACAGCCCAAACGAGAGTTATCCTCGACAAAAAATGCTTGGTCTAGCATATCTTCTTCATCGTCTGTCGCTTCCTTTAGCTCGTGATCACTTTCTATGTAACAATGGCATGATGCGCACATGGCCATACCGCCGCAGGTCCCTTTCACAGGTAGCTCATAGGACTTACACACTTCCATGAGATTCATATTCATGTCTGTGGGAGCCACCAGCTCATGAGCTGTGCCTTCACGGTCAATCACGGTAATAGTAATGTCTGGAGTCATTGCGATCAGATTATTCTAATGAACCTACGCCACCCATGACAGTGGTATATTTAAAGGATAGCTTTTTATCAGGAAAGGCACGTTTAAAGGCACTTTGAACCATGATTGTGGCTTCATGAAATCCACATAGAATCAATTTTAACTTGCCCGGATATGTATTCACATCGCCGATCGCATAGATTCCTTCAATGTTGGTACGATAGTCTGTAGCATTGTCCACAACGATTGAATTTTTTTCAATCTCCAGTCCCCAATCGGCTATCGGGCCAAGGGTAGGTGTTAGACCAAACAACGGGAGCCAGTAGTCGCAGTCTATCGATAGCTCGCCGTGCTCTTTACTTTTTATCTGAACGCGCTCCACATGCCCCTCGCCGCCAACATCTTTGACCTCGGCATTGGTAATCAGTTTTACTTTCCCAGCTTCAGCAAGTGCATGAACTTTGTCTACGCTGTCCAGATGTCCTCTAAATGAGCTTCTTCGGTGCACCAAGGCCACTTCTTTAGCGATATCGGCTAAGAATATAGTCCAGTCTAAGGCTGAATCGCCACCGCCACTTATCACTACTCGCTGGTCTCTGAATTTCTCAGGATCTTTGATGATGTAATCGACACCCTTATTTTCATAGGCAAATAAGCCTTCGATAGGAGGTTTGCGAGGTGTAAAGACACCAAGGCCGCCAGCAATGGCTACGGATGGTGCGAGGTGCTTTGTTCCTTTATCTGTAGTCACAATGAACTTCCCATCATCGCGTTTTTCGATGGTCGCAGCGCTTTCTCCTAGGGTAAACCCGGGATTGAATGGTGCGATTTGTTCCATGAGATTATCGACCAATTCTCCAGCCATAACAACAGGGTAGCCGGGGATGTCATAAATTGGTTTTTTAGGATAAATCTCAGCCAATTGGCCACCAGGTTGTGGAAGCGAATCAATCAAATGGCATTTCATCTTTAACAACCCCGCCTCAAAGACAGTAAATAATCCGGTAGGCCCTGCGCCGATAATAAGGAGATCCGTTTCAATCATGGTTTCCAAAATTGGATTTATAGTGCAAAAATAAGGTCCAATCCAACACCTCGTACTAATACACCACAAGAGTTATTCGGAGCTTGGTTGGATCAGTTTTACGCAGCTATGTGCGCGTTGACTCATTCATGGTTCTTGAATAGAGAAATGTCGTATTTTCACGTTTTACAAGATAGCTGCATGAAAAAGTATTTTACTCTGTTAATCAGTGTGTTAAGCTGGGGACTTTCCGCACAGACCATATACACCATGCCCACTAACGGGACTACGGATACTGCCGAGGCATGTTCTGGTTTTCTCGTTGATGCCGGCGGATTCAACGGAAACTACACCACCTACAACAACGGGTACTACATCATCAAGCCACCGACAGGGGAGGTGAGCTTAACGTTTTCCTCGTTTGACATGTACCACAGTTCAGATTATGTGCAAATCTGGGACGGAGAAGGTACCTCAAGTACGTATGTCGGTTTTTACACCGGTACATCTTTGCCGAACAGCGGAAATGCCATTGTATCGACCAATGGAGCAATAACGGTTCGTTTTTATTCCAATTATTTTGGGAACGCAGCGGGATTTTTAGCGTCTTGGAGTTCTACAGACACCGTGGCACCTTCCGCAAATTTCTCGCAAACTACGACTACACAGAATTACAACACCCCGATCCAATTTTTAAATACCACCTCAAATGGAGGCAGCTACTTGTGGGACTTCGGGGATGGAACAACCTCGACTCTCGAGCATCCTTCGCACGCGTTTACCAGTGCAGGGTCGAACACCGTTACACTGATCGCAACTAACTGTGCCTCGAGCGATACAGTGACTAAAACGATCACCATTGCTTCAGCGCCGAGCCTACAACCCTACACCGATCCTATTACCATGTCGCTTGCTTGTGGCACGATCGCTACGGAATATTGGACGCTGTCAAACGGCAGTAACGCAGGCGTATTTACGGCAGACTTTCAAACCTTTGATACCTCCGGCGTGGAGCGCATCACTTTTGACAATTCCCTTGAAGGAGCTTCCATGCAATCGGGTACAGCGTCCTTTTCTCGTGTAACCGATGCCGCCCAAGGCAGCCATTCTTTGCAGTATTCTAACGCCGGTTCTTCCAATGTCTTGGAAATTCCGCTGGATAAATCAGGGCCAGGATTTCAACCGACCTACTTCAGTTATCGAACCAAGGCGACTTCATCGGGTTGGCGCGCAGGTAAATTCCAAATGTCCTCAGGCAATACTTCCACTCCGAGCGTTTTGGGGTATACGTTTTGGTACGGAACCGGGCAAATCGGGATCCGAAGAAAGATGCTAAACGGATCAGTAGGATTCGACTACGTCACGAAAACATCGGGCTCTTGGGTACACATCGAATACAAAAATATCGACTGGAATGCTGAAACTTTCGACCTGTTTATCGACGGTACTTTCTACAACAAATACAGTTTCTTAAATCCTACTTCAAACACGTCGGCAGATTACGTTTCGCACCTTCGGTTGGTGAACGACTATTCCTCGGATGTTGCCTTGATTGATGACATTCAGATCGGAGATGGTCCGGCAAATAGTAATCTCACGATCAGCCCGACGGCGACCACTATTTTGGGCGGTAACAGCGCGACGATGAGTTTGAGTTATGATGCGACAGGCCTTTCCGCAGGTACTTATTACTCCTTCCTTGCGGTAAGCTCGAACGACACCACCATAAACGGAGATACCTTGGAAGTCGAAGTCACGATCACTGGGGATTATACATTTGCTCCGGTAGAAGACACGCTGAATGTCGGCAATATCCCGACCGGGCAATGGCACCAAGATTCCTTATGGATCACCAACCCGGGGTGTAAGCTGATCGATGTAGATTCCATCTCTTCAACCTATTCGAGCTTCATTGGCCAATTAGCAGATGTAGCCTCCTACGACACTTCAACGCTTCACTTCGAAATCAATCCAACCACAGCGGGGTCCCTCACGGTACCTGTGGATATTTATGTAGTCGATTCGATGTACACCGTGTACATCACTGCCACCGTTTATGATGCCACTAGTATTGCTTTTGATTCCACCGAAATTTCAATAGCACGTACGGGTTGTTATGACACCATTATGGTTCCATTCTGGGTATACAATGACGGTCAAGACAGCT
>JGI26082J51739_10002852_pt1 | contig 10393 bp, 8 predicted proteins | sample SaaInl5LU_22_DNA_FD_51739 | JGI IMG/M metagenome (IMG submission 51739)
GCGCGCGGCTGTAGATGGCGGCGAGCTCGATGGCGCACCAGCGGCTGAGTATGTCGCACGCCTTGTGGCCGAGCTTGAAGCGATGGAAAACGTCACGCTGCGCACGCGGATGATGGGAGCAGGGGTTTACGACCACGGCTACCTTCTCGGCTATGAGCGCCTGCGCGACCATGCGCCAGAGCTGGCGGGGCCACGCCATCGCCTTTGGAAAATCCGTGCCAGCCAGATCATCACGGCGTCTGGAGCGATCGAGCGGCCTCTCAGCTTTGCGGGCAACGACATCCCTGGTGTGATGCTGGCGGGGGCTTTGCGAGACTATATTGCCGATTATGGTGTGAGCGCGGGCGACCGCGTCGTTGTTGTCACCAACAACGACGATGCTTACAAAACCGCGATGGCTGTCAAGGCGGCTGGGCTTGATGTGCCTGTGATCCTTGACGCCCGCGCAGGCGGCGGCGGAGCGGCGGCAGACGCGGCTCGCGCAGCCGGCATCCGTGTGGAGAATGGCAAGGCGATTGCCAAAGTCACTGGCGGCAAGCGCGTCAAATCTGTCAAGATTTGTGCGCAGGCTGGCGAAGGCGGTGTGCTTGAGGAGATCGCTTGCGATGCGGTGGCTATGTCAGGCGGCTGGTCGCCTGTTGTACACCTCTGGAGCCATTGCGGCGGCAAGCTTGTTTGGGATGAGGAGCACGCGATGTTCCGCCCTGACGAAACACGGCCGCCCTTGGGCGCGACAGGCGAGGGATTTGTTATCCCAGCAGGTGCGGCCAATGGTGTGATGGATATGGGCGTGGGTCTGGCCGATGCCGACCATGCGGGGCGCAAGGCTGTTGAGGCGCTTGGGCTGACAGCCAAAGCTGTCAAGCTGCCAGAGTTCGAGCAGGCGGCAGAAGCGCCGCTTGAACCTGTCTGGATGATGCCGCAGGGGGCCGGGCCGAAGCTTCGTATGAAGGCGTGGCTGGATTATCAGAACGATGTCAAAGTCTCCGATGTTCAGCTTGCGGCGCAAGAAGGCTACGAAAGTGTCGAGCACACCAAGCGCTATACCACGCTCGGTATGGCGACTGACCAAGGCAAGCTGAGCAATATCAATGGCTTGGCTGTTTTGTCGGAAACGCTTGGACAGGCGATCCCCGAGACGGGCACAACCACGTTCCGCCCGCCTTATACGCCGATCTCGATTGGCTCTATTGCGGGGGAAGCGCGCGGAGAGGTCTTCCAGCCTTTGCGTCGCACGCCGATGCATGACTGGCATGAGGCCAATGGCGCCTATTTTGAGCCAGTGGGTCAATGGCGGCGCGCTTATACGTATCAGCGCGCTGGCGAGAGCGTGCATGAGGCGGTGAACCGTGAGATTCTAGCAACCCGCGAGAGCCTTGGTTTGCTGGATGCCTCCACACTCGGCAAGCTGATCGTTAAGGGGCCAGATGCGGGCAAGTTCCTTGATATGCTTTACACCAATATGATGAGCACGCTGAAGCCTGGCAAATGCCGCTATGGGCTAATGTGCTCTGAAAACGGCTTCTTGTCTGACGATGGTGTGGTTGTGCGGCTCGATGAGGAAACCTTCCTCTGCCACACCACCACGGGGGGCGCCGAGCGCATCCATGGCCATATGGAAGAGTGGCTGCAGACCGAATGGTGGGACTGGAAGGTCTATGTGACCAATGCGACCGAGCAATGGGCGCAGATCGGTGTTGTCGGGCCGAACTCACGCAAAGTGCTTGAGAAGCTCGGAGGCGTTGATGTCTCTAAAGAGGCGCTTGGCTTTATGGAGTATACTTCAGGCAAGCTGGGTGGCTTTGATGCGCGGATTTTCCGTATCTCGTTTGCGGGGGAGCTGTCTTACGAGATTGCTGTGCCTGCCTCTCAGGGGCGCGCGCTTTGGGATGCGCTGTTTGAGGCCGGAGCCGAGTTTAACGCGACCGCTTATGGCACTGAAGCGATGCACGTGATGCGGGCCGAGAAGGGCTTTATCATGATTGGCGATGAGACCGACGGAACGATCATTCCGCAGGACTTGGGCCTGTCTTGGGCTATTTCCAAGAAGAAGGAAGACTTCCTTGGCAAGCGCGCACAGGAGCGTGCCTTTATGGCTGACCCTGAGCGCTGGCAACTTGTCGGGCTTGAAACGGTTGATGGCTCGGTTATTCCTGACGGGGCCTATGCTGTCGCTGAGGGGAAAAACGCCAACAGCCAGCGCAATGTGCAGGGGCGTGTGACCTCGACATATTTCTCGCCGACTTTGGGCAAGGGCATCGCTATGGGCCTGATCCACAAGGGCCCCGAGCGCATGGGCGAGACTGTGGACTTCCCCGGAACAGACGGGAAAACCTATACCGCCAAGATTGTGAGCGCGGTTTTCTATGACCCTGAAGGGGAGAAGCAAAATGTCTGATGTGAGAAGCGCCCTTGCTGGCGCGTCCTTTGAGGGGATTGCCTCGGTAAAAGAAGCGGGCTTGCGCGGGATGCTCAGCTTTCGGGGTGATCTGTCCGCCAGCAAGGTGAAGGCTGCGTTGAAGGCCGTCAGTGGCGTTGATATGCCTGGCCAGCGCGGCTGTGTTGTCAACGGCGAGAGCGGTCTGGCGTGGATGAGCCCTGACGAAGTGCTTGTGATGGTCCCTCATGACGAGGCGGACGGCGCTGTCGAAAAGCTTAACAAAGCGCTGAAAGGCCAGCACTTTATGGCCGAGAATGTCTCCGATGCACGGGCTGTCTTTACGGTTTCGGGCAAGCATGCGCGTGAAGTGATCGCCAAGCTGGCCCCTGTGGACATGAGCGGCTTTCAGGCGGGCGAAATCCGCCGTACGCGGATTGCTCAAGTGGCGGCCGCTTTTTGGATGCATGAGGCTGACGCGCTGACTGTGGTCTGCTTTCGCTCGGGCGCGGAGTATATGTTTGGCACGCTCAAAATAGCCGCGCAGACGGGCAGTGAAGTCGGCGTTTACTAAAGCGTCACAGCGCTCAAAATTTACACAGGGCCCTCGCGGGATGCGGGGGCCTTTTGCATATCCTGCGCAAGAGAGGCTTTTCTTAACTGAAATCCCGTATTACCTATGCGGCTATGAAACATGAAACGCCCAAGCGCCGCCCCGTTGTGGGGATCATCGGCAACCAGCATCTGATCAACGAAACCTACCTCACCCATGGGGGCGGGGTCATAAACACCGAGGCCGTGGCGCAGGTGGCGGGTTGTTTGCCTATGCTGATCGCCGCGGACCCGCGGTTTGTCTCTGTTGAAGAGTTGATGGAGGTCTGCGACGGATTTCTTCTCACGGGCGGGCGGCCCAATGTGCACCCCGAGGAATACGGTGAGGCCGAGACCGAGGCGCATGGCGAGTTTGACCGCGCGCGTGATGCGATTGTTCTGCCTCTCGTACGCGCCTGTGCGGAACGTGGCCAGCCGTTTTTTGGCATTTGCCGTGGCTTTCAGGAAGTGGCCGTGGCCTTTGGCTCAACGCTTCACCCCGAAATCCGCGATCTCCCGGGCCGCGACAATCACCGGATGCCGCCAGATGGCACGCTTGAGGAAAAATTCGAGCTGCGCCACGAGGTCCGCTTTGAGACAGGTGGGCGCTTTCACAAGCTTGTCGGCGCGGAGGCCGTAATGACCAACACGCTTCATGGCCAAGGTATTTGCAAGGCAGGTCCGCGGGTTGTGATTGAAGGCTATGCCCATGACGGTACGCCAGAGGCGATTTATATCAAAGACGCCAAGGGCTTTACCCTGTCTGTGCAATGGCACCCTGAGTGGAACGCGGCGAATGATCCGGTGTCCCGTCCGCTGTTTGAGGCTTTTGGCGCAGCCGTGCGCGACTGGGCCGAGCACAAGGCCTCTAAATCAAAGCTTTCCTCCGTATAACCCCTTTTTCTTTCCAGAAATATCCTGGGGGTCTGGGGGCAAAGCCCCCAGCTGGTCGGATTTTGCGAAGCAAAATTCGATATCAAGTGACAGCCGCGCGGGCGTGGTACTCAGGTTTGTCCCACAGCTTGCCCGTCATCACCTCTTCGATCACATCACAGGCGCGCAGAACATCGGCCTTGTCGATGAAGAGAGGCGTAAAGCCAAAGCGCATGACGTTAGGCGCGCGGAAGTCGCCGATGACGCCACGCGCGATCAGGGCTTGCATGGCGGCGTAGCCGTGTTCGAAACTGAAGGAAATCTGGCTGCCACGCGCCGCAGCATCGCGCGGCGAGGCGAGCGTGAGCATTGGGCAGCGCCTCTCAACCTCTTCCAAAAAGAGGTGCGTCAGCTCTTGGGAGCGGGTGCGCAGATCACGCATTTCCACGGTCTCCCAAGCGTCGAGGGCAGCCTCAAGGCTCGCCAGAGCAAGGATCGGTGGTGTGCCGACACGCATCCGCTCGATGCCTGCGCCTGCGCGGTAGCTCAAATCAAAGGCGAAGGGCGCTTCATGGCCGAGCCAGCCCGAGAGGGCAGGGCGCACCTTTTCGGCGTGGCGTGGCGCAACATATATAAAGGCTGGCGCGCCAGGGCCGCCGTTGAGGTATTTATAGGTGCAGCCAACGGCAAAGTCGGCTTTGCATTCTGACAGTTTCACGTCTGTTGCGCCTGCGGTATGGGCCAGATCCCAGATTGTGAGCGCGCCGACGCTATGCGCTTTGGCGGTGAGGGCTTTCATGTCATGCAGGCGGCCTGTGCGGTAGTCGACNTCAGTGATCAGGGTTACGGCGACGTCCTCGGTGATGTTTTCCTCAACCTCTTCAGGCGCGACGATGCGCAGTTCGTGGCCTTGGCCGAGAGATTTGATGAGGCCTTCGGCCATGTAGAGATCAGAGGGGAAGTTGCCACTGTCTGAGAGGATCACGCGGCGNTCNGGGCGCAGCTCAAGGGCGGAGGCAAGTGCCTGATAGACCTTGATGGAGAGCGTATCGCCCATGACGACATGGCCAGCCTCGGCGCCGATGAGTTTTGCCACGCGGTCGCCGACTTCGGTGGCTTTGGCCATCCAGCCTGCCTTGTTCCAGCCTGTGATGAGCATTTCTCCCCATTCTTCTGTCATGGCTTTGGCCACGCGCGCAGGCGCTGCCTTGGGCAGGGGGCCGAGCGAGTTGCCATCCANATAAATCATCCCGTCGGGAATATGGAACATGGNTTTGGTGGCGGCGAAGTCGGTCATGATATGTCCTTTGGCGCGGAGGCATGGTATTGGGATGGCACACCTTACGTGGTGTTGCGCGGAGGGCAAGGCAGATAGGCATTAGAAATGCGTTAGACATTCACTCTCATGAATGNGTATGCTGCGCCGAACCGAGGAGGAGGGGGTAAACATGGTACGAATTTCAAGACGGATCGTGACGGGTGCTTTGGCCGCGATGATTGCGGGCGCAGTGGCTGCGAGCGAAGATATTGCAGATCAGTATCCACAGAGCGAGCTATACGCCAAGCCTGTTGAATTTATCCCTCATGTTTTTACAGCGATTGGCGCGACGGCCCCGCCGACTTATGAAAACTCGGGTCATAACAACAACTTGAGCTTTGTTGTGACGTCTGAGGGTGTTGTCGTTGTCAATGGTGGCGCCTCGGCGCGGCTGGCGGCGGCGCTGCATGATGAGATCAAAGCGGTGACTGATTTGCCTGTCAAACTTGTGATCAACGAAAATGGACAAGGCCATGCCTTTCTCGGCAATTCCTACTGGGCGGATCAGGGTGTTGATATTCTCGCCCATGAAGATGCGATTCACGAGGTTGAGGAGAACGGGCATTTTATCCTTGAGGGGATGAAGCGCTACAACCGTGACAAGGCCGAGGGCACGCGAACTGTCGCAGCGAACCTGAGCTTTTCGGACCGCTACGATTATGAGCTTGGTGGCGTCAAATTTGAGATATTACATCTCGGTCCGGCCCATGGGCCGGGCGATACGCAGGTCTGGATACCTGAGTGGAGCATGATGATTGCGGGGGATATTGCCTTTCATGAGCGGATGCCGCCTTTGTTTGCCGATACTTGCTCCAAATGTTGGGTTGAGACGTTTGAAGAGAAGTTTATTCCGCTCGCGCCGACCTATGTGATTCCGGGTCATGGGCATCCGACCAATCTGGCTGTGGTGACGCGTGGCACGGTTGATTACCTNAAGGATCTGCGCGAGAAGATCGGCGCGCATATTGAAGACGGCGGTGACCTTGGTGGCGCTTATTATGTGGACCAGTCCCGATGGGAGCATCTGGACACATTTGAAGAGCTTGCCACGAAGAATGCGGGCCGTGTCTTTGAGGAAATGGAATGGGAATGAGCTTTAAAGCTGCACTTTTGGCGCTGTCTGTGGTGGCTGCGCCAGCTTTTGCGGATCAGGACGCTGTGGCCGAGGCTGTGCAGGGGTATATGGATTTTGCCACTTACGAGCAGGGTATCATCCTCCCCCAGCAGATTGATGCGGATGTGTTTGCGGCGGCGGTTTTTGTCGACACGCGCGATGCGGAGCAGTTTGCGGCGGGTCATATCGAGGGCGCTGTCAACATCGAGTGGCGTGAGGCGCCTGCGCGTCTTGGAGAGTTGCCCGAGACGGGCATGGTGATTTTCTATTGCAACACGGGCACACTGAGTGCNCAGGCGACGTTTGCGGCGCGGCTCTTGGGGCATGAAAATGTGGTTGTTTTGCAGTCGGGGTATACTGGCTGGCAGGAAACGGCGGCGTATAAACCGTGATGCAATGGGTTGATCTCCCGCCTGTTTGGCTTGTTGGCTTTATCGCGCTTGCGTGGGGGCAGTCTGTGCTTCTGCCCGTGGGTGGGGTGCTGCCGACCGAGCCGTTCGGCTTTGCGTTGATCGGGACGGGGGCGGCGCTTATGGTGGCGGCTATTGTGCAGATGTATCGTGCCAAAACAACAATCATTCCGCGCCATGACGCCTCCCAACTAGTGACGGGGGGTGTTTTTAGTCTGAGCCGCAACCCGATTTATCTGGGAGATGCGCTCGTTTTGGCGGGGTTTGCGCTCTATTGGGGGGCTTTGCCTAGCCTTGTGCTCGTGCCTGTGTTCATGTGGCTGATCAGCTGGCGGTTTATCGAAGGCGAAGAAGATAAGCTCCGGCAGGCTTTCGGTCAGGCGTTTCACGCCTATGAAAAGGAGACGCGCCGTTGGCTTTGAGGGCGGGGTTTACAGAAACTGCGGATAATGCCGCAATGCGGCATTGACTTCGCTGCGAACTTTTACAAAAGTCGATGAGACTTTCGGCGCAATAATATTTCTCGGCCGATATTGCCGAAACTGAAGAGAAACTAGAGGGGACGCTAACGTGATAATTGGAACGCCAAAGGAAGTGTTTGCAGGCGAGGCGCGGGTTGCCATGACGCCTGCCTCGGCACTTGACCTGCAAAAGCTCGGATATGAGTGCATGATCGAAACGGGCGCGGGCGCTGGCGCTGGCTATTCGGACGCGGACTATAAGGCCGCCGGCGTGAGCGTGAAAAAAACCGCTGCCGCCCTTTGGAAAGACGCGGATATCATCGCCAAGGTGCGCCAGCCTGAAGCCGAGGAGCTGAAGTACCTCAAGGCGGGCAAGACCCTGATTTCATTCTTTAACCCTGCGGTGAACGAGGCGGGCATGACCGCCGCCAAGACCAAGGGCGCGAATGTTATTGCGATGGAAATGGTGCCACGGATCAGCCGTGCGCAAAAAATGGATGCGCTCAGTTCCATGGCCAATATTGCGGGTTACCGCGCCGTTATTGAAGCGGGTAACAACTTTGGCCGCTTCTTCACAGGCCAGATTACGGCGGCGGGCAAAGTTCCACCTGCGAAAGTTCTGGTTGTGGGCGCGGGTGTTGCGGGCCTCGCGGCCATCGGCACTTCAACCTCGCTTGGCGCGATCACCTATGCGTTTGATGTGCGCCCTGAAGTGGCGGAACAAGTCGAATCAATGGGCGCGCAGTTTGTCTATCTCGACTTTGAGGAAGACCAACAGGATGGCGCGGCGACAGGCGGCTATGCGGCTGTTTCAAGCCCCGAGTTCCGCGAAGCGCAGCTTGCGAAATTCCGCGAGCTGGCACCTGAAGTTGATATCGTGATCACCACGGCCCTTATTCCGAACCGTGAGGCACCCGAGCTTTGGACCGAAGATATGGTCAAGGCGATGAAGCCTGGTTCTGTGATTGTGGACCTTGCTGCCGAGAAGGGTGGCAACTGCAAACTCACTGTCATGGACGAGAAGATCGTGACCGAGAATGGCGTGACCATTATCGGCTACACCGACTTCCCGAGCCGCATGGCGACGCAAGCGTCAAACCTCTATGCGACAAACATTCGCCATATGATGACCGATCTGACGCCTGAGAAGGACGGGCAGATCAACCACAATATGGAAGACGANGTTATCCGTGGTGCGACTGTGACCCATGAGGGGGAAATCACCTTCCCGCCGCCGCCCCCAAAGGTGGCTGCGATTGCGGCCAAGCCCAAGGTGGAAGTGAAGGAGCTGACGCCTGAGGAAAAACGCGCCGCAGAAGTGGCCGCGTTCAAGCAGCAGACCAAGAACCAAGTGACGCTTCTGGCCGTTGGGGCTGTGCTTCTGCTCGGTGTTGGGCTTGTTGCACCCGCGAGCTTCATGCAGCACTTCATCGTGTTTGTTCTGGCTGTTTTTGTCGGCTTCCAAGTGATCTGGGGGGTTGCGCATTCGTTGCACACGCCGCTCATGGCTGTGACCAATGCGATCAGCTCGATCATCATTTTGGGCGCGCTGATGCAGATCGGTTCAGGCTCTTTCCTTGTGATCCTCTTGTCGGCACTGTCTGTCTTTATGGCAGGGATCAATATCTTCGGGGGCTTCCTCGTCACACGGCGCATGCTTGCCATGTTCCAGAAATCTTAAGGGAGGCTTGATCAATGGATTATGGTTTCACCACAGCGGCTTATGTAGTTGCCGCAGTCTTGTTTATCCTCTCGCTGGGCGGCCTTTCGGGGCAGGAAAGTGCTAAGCGTGCGGTTTGGTATGGTATTGCGGGCATGGCTTTGGCTGTGTTTGCCACGCTGATTGGACCGGGCTCTGGCCTTTGGCTTTTGTCGCTTGTTCTGATCGGGGCGGGCGGGCTTATCGGCTATCAACTTGCAACCAAAGTGCAGATGACACAGATGCCAGAGCTTGTCGCAGCGATGCACTCGCTTGTTGGCTTGGCAGCTGTTTTTGTGGGCTTCAACGCGCACATCGAGCTGGGCCGTGTTATGGCGATGGACGACAATGCCAAAAAAGCACTCGAGGGCTTTGCCGCGCTTCTTGCGAAGAAAGATGGCGTGGAGATTGCCATTCTGCGGGTTGAGCTTTTCCTCGGGATCTTCATCGGGGCTGTGACATTCACGGGCTCTGTTGTGGCCTATGGCAAGCTTGCGGGGCGTCTGACATCTGCGGCAGAAAAGCTACCGGGCGGGCATATGCTCAATGCGGCTGCTGCGGGTATCTCGCTCTTGACGCTGATCTGGTATTTCAACACGGGTGGCTTCCTTCCGCTCTTTATCATGACGCTGGCGGCGCTGTTTATCGGCTATCACCTGATCATGGGGATTGGCGGCGCGGACATGCCTGTGGTTGTTTCGATGCTCAACTCCTACTCAGGCTGGGCGGCTGCGGCTATTGGCTTTAGCCTTGGCAACGATCTTTTGATTGTTGTGGGTGCTCTTGTCGGCTCGTCAGGTGCGATCCTGAGCTACATCATGTGTAAGGCGATGAACCGTTCGTTTGTCAGCGTTATTCTCGGCGGTTTTGGTGGCCCACAGGGCGAGCAGATGGCTGTGGAAGGCGAGCAGATTGCTATTGAAGCAGAAGGTGTTGCGGCGGCTTTGAATGAAGCGGACTCCGTGATCATCATCCCCGGCTATGGCATGGCTGTTGCGCAGGCGCAGGCGGGTGTTGCGGATCTTGTGCGCAAGCTGCGTGCCAAGGGCAAGAACGTGCGCTTTGCGATACACCCTGTTGCGGGGCGCTTGCCCGGGCATATGAACGTGCTCTTGGCCGAGGCCAAAGTGCCTTATGACATCGTGATGGAAATGGATGAGATCAACGAAGACTTCCCGTCAACCGACGTGGCCATCGTGATCGGCTCCAACGACATCGTAAACCCTGCGGCGCAGGACGATCCGAACAGCCCGATTGCTGGTATGCCAGTGCTCGAGTGCTGGAAGGCGAAACAGGTTTTCGTTTCCAAGCGCGGGCAGGGCACGGGCTATTCGGGGATCGAGAACCCGTTGTTCTTTAAAGAGAACACACGGATGTTCTATGGCGATGCGAAGGCGAGCCTCGATAAGCTTTTGCCGATGATCGACTGATCATTCTGGATGATTGATCAGAGAGGGCGTCCTGCTTAGGGGCGCCCTTTTTCGTTTTTGTATACAAATGTATTCCGCTAACTTATTGATTTGGCGGCAAATTGCGTATTTACATGCGCG
>JGI26082J51739_10002860_pt1 | contig 10373 bp, 12 predicted proteins | sample SaaInl5LU_22_DNA_FD_51739 | JGI IMG/M metagenome (IMG submission 51739)
CCTTACGTTTATGTTTCTGGCCGTGCGGTTGTCTCCGCCGGTCTTGAGTTGCATTGGTCCTATTGAGCAAAGCGGATTGCGAACACCAAGAAGGGCCGGTGATAGCCGACCCTGCTGCGATACTCATAATCCACGACTGTTGCCGCCGTTTGGACAGGGCCGCGTATAGGGGCAAAATTCCAATCTTGCAAGGGCCGATCACCGATGCAATGCTCTCCAAAAGGAGCGCCCTATGCCACATGCCGACCTCAAGTATTCTCCAGATCTTTCATTCGACCCGCAAGCCATGTTCACGGCCATTGAACAGACCATTCTGGCCCATGATTCCGGTTCCGGCGATTGCAAATGCCGCAGCTATCCGGCCGAGGCCAGCAATCACACCCATCTGCTGATTGAGATCTCAATGCTGACCAAACCGCATCGAGATGAGGCGTTTACGCGTACCCTGCGTGATGCAATCGCAGCCGCGGTCAAACACCACTTGACCCAAAGCTGCTATATCTCCCTGGCCATCACATATTCCGATGCCATGTACCTAACCGACCGGCACGACGTGGGGTAACGCGATGTCGTCTATTGGCGCGGACAGTTTGCGGGTGTGATAATTTGCACGTCGGCCGGGCCATCGGCCAAGACCGGTGGGCGCAGCTTGTGATAGGCGGTGATATGTTGGAACGCCTGGTCAAGATCTGCGCGAAGATCGTGATGCAGGACGAATGCCAACCGGCCCTGGCGCAGCAAACTGCGGTTCTCGCGGTCCAAATCATGGGCAATAAACAAATCCGGTTCGAGCTGCACCTGTGCCAGCGTGGATAAAATGGCCGCATTGGCCCCGCCCATCGAATAGACACCGAGCAGGCGATCCAATCCACGCACCGCTTGGCGGATCTGCGCCGCTGTTCCAAGCGCCAGCCCTGCCCCGCCGCTTGCCTCACGCAAAGTGACCTCAGGGCACAGGCGCGCCATTTCAGCCGCAAAGGCCCGTGCCCGCGCCTCTTCCCCCTGAAACTGCCGGCGCGATGTTGTGGTCAATACTGCGCCGCTGCGACCTTGCAGCCATTGGGCAAAGAGATAGGCCGCGGTGCGTCCCGCATTTGCATTGTTCAACCCGACATAGGCCAAACGCGCACAGTCCGGGCAATCGGTGAAGACTGTCACCACGGGGATTTTCAAATCGGTTAGCCGGTCAATCTCAGCGCGAATTGGCGCGACATTCTGTGCCTTGAGCACAATGCCCTGACTGCCCCGCTTGGCAATCTTGGACAGGGTCGCCACGGTTTTCGCCGGCCCGCTATCCTCTGCAAAATGAAATCTTGGCCGAACGACCGCGGGCGCGAACTTCGGCAGAACTTGAGTTGCAGCCCGGCGCAGCTCATCGGAAAACCTCCGGGGTGCTTCGACCACGATATCTATGAACATTCGCCGCCCCCGCGCGGCCAATTGCCCCTCTTGCCCTGTCAACTCCACAATCGCCGCCTGCACACGCCGGGCAGTCTGCGCACTGACATGGGCGCGCCCATGCAAGGCGCGATCGACCGTGGCCAAACTCAGGCCCGATTGTAGCGCAATCTCTTTGAGGGGAAAAGGATGTTTCATTGAGGGGTTTTTGAGGTATTTTGAGGAGTTTCTCAAGCCATTTCCGGCTATGCTCCGTGCAACCTCAAACAGGAGCGCGTGATGCAAGCCTATCTTTCCCCAGATGACTGCAATTTGGAAGAGTTCACCCAGCAAGTGACCCGCAGCCTTACCCCGCAAGAGGTGCCGCAGGCTCATGACATTCAAAACAACATTCCGATCTATGATGTCACACAGTTGGATCTCACCGGAGACACCCGTGCCTTGAAAGCCGAATGGGCGCATGTGTTTCTCAAATCCTCTGGGGTGTTGCTGCTCAAAAATGCCTTTCAAGACACCGGCTGCATTGACGCGGCCAGCGTGATTTATGAGCGCATCATCGCCGATGAGAAAGCCGCCCAAGGCGCGAAGGCCGATCACTTTGCAGCCTCCGGCGCCAATGATCGGATCTGGAATTCGGCGCAAAAACTTTGCCACTATGATCCCAAGGTCTTTGCGCAATATTTTGGGAATCTGGCGATTGATGCGGCCTGCGAGGCTTGGCTTGGGCCAAATTACCAAATGACCGCGCAGGTCAATCTGGTGCGCCCGAGCGGTGCTGCGCAAAGTCCGCACCGAGATTATCACCTTGGATTTCAACCGCGCGAGGTCGCCGCGCGCTATCCGGCTCATGTGCATGACCTCTCGCCTGTTCTGACGCTGCAAGGGGCGGTGGCACATGTGGACATGCCAATTGAAAGCGGGCCGACCAAATTGTTGCCGTTCAGTCAACTCTATCGCCACGGCTATCTGGCCTTCACCATGCCAGAATTTCGCGACTTCTTTGAGGAAAACTTCGTACAAGTGCCGCTCAAAAAGGGGGATGTTCTGTTTTTCAATCCAGCACTCTATCACGCAGGCGGCGCGAATGTGAGCGCAGATATTCAGCGCATGGCCAATCTGCTGCAGGTCTCTTCGGCCTATGGACGCTCTTTAGAAAATCTCGACCGCCAGAGCATGACCCTTCAACTTTATGAGGTGTTGGCACGCGGGGATCATGGTCTCTCAGAGCCGCAGGTCGATGCCGCAATTTCCGCCTGTGCGGAGGGGTATTCTTTTCCCACCAATCTCGACACCGATCCGCCCATCGGCGGCCTAGCTCCAGAAACCCCAGCCGCGCTGTGCCGCCGGGCCCTAGCCAATNAGATGGCCGTCCAAGACTTTAACGCCGCGCTGACGGCGCTCTATNGGCGCAAACAGGCCTAAAGGGCTTTANGCATAGCGCTCAGGCCCGGCCCATTGTGCCTCGGAATAGCGATCCCCATTGATCCAACCCATGGGGAGCGCCGCTTCGACCGCGGCCAGCTCCTCTGCGCTCAAGCCATAATTTGCGCCCGCCACAAGGGCCTTGAAATGGTCTAGGTTGCGCGTGCCCGGGATGGGCAGGATATGGTCCCCTTTGGCCAAACACCAGGCAATCGCCAAGCCTGCCGCCGTCAAACCCATCTGTGCGGCTAGGGCGCGAAAACCTGCGGCCGCTTTGATGTTCATGCTCAGGTTTGGCTCCATAAAGCGGGGGTTATTGGCCAAAAACGGCATGGATTGCACCGCCTCGCGCCCATGCGGTGCATCGGTCAAGAGGCTTCGCCCAACCGGGGAAAAGGCCACAAAGGTCGTTCCCAGATCGGCGCAGGTCTGCAAGATTCCCAATTCCGGCGTGCGCGTCGAGAGGGAATATTCCGACTGAAGCGCCGCCACGGGATGCACGGCATGGGCCGCTCTGAGGGAGGTGGGAGAAATTTCTGAATAGCCAAAACCACCGATTTTGCCTGATTTTATGAAGCCTGCGAGGAGTTTCAGTGACCTCTTCAATGGGCACAGACGGATCGCGGCGGTGGATATAATACAGATCAATGCACTCCACCCCAAGACGCTCAAGGCTATTGTCCAATTGCTCTGTCAGATAGGCCGCTTCATTGTTGAACAAGCGGTTTGGATCTTTGCGGTCTGTTATACCGCCCTTGCTGGCGATGTGAAAAAACGATCGTGCTTGCGGGTTTTCTGCCAAATAGGCACCGATATGACGCTCTGAACCGCCCATGCCATAAACGCTGGCCGTGTCGATATGGCTCACGCCCAGATCTCGCGCGGCATCTAAGATGGCAAATACCTCTTCGCGGCTCACCTCACCGTAGAAGTTGGAAAACGACATGGCGCCGATGCCCAGCCGTGAGGTCGTGGCGCCACTGTGGGGAAAGCTACGGTTTTTCATTCGGGAAATCCTTTTCAATGGCCGCAATGGCCTGCGCAATCGCGGCGCTGAGAGACAGATCAGACGTATCAATCAGCACCGCGTCCTGTGCGGCCACCATCGGGGCCGTGGCACGGGAGCTGTCGCGGGCATCGCGCGCGATGACATCCTGTAAAACCTGCTCAAATGTGGTCTCGGCACCGCTGGCCAGAAGCTCTTTGAAGCGCCGCTCGGCGCGCACTTCAGCAGCGGCGGTGACAAAAAGCTTCACCTCAGCTTGCGGCACAATCACGGTCCCAATGTCGCGCCCGTCCAAAACTGCGCCGCCCTCCCGGCGGGCAAAGCGGCGCTGAAACTCCAGCAATTCCGCCCGCACCTCGGGCATCACGGCCACATCAGAGGCCGCGCTTGCCACCTCTGCGCTGCGCAGACTGTCGCCTTGCAAATCATCTGCCGTGAGGTTTTGCGCCGCGCGCAAAGGATCGGAGCCGGTCAACACCTGCGCACCAACGGCCCGGTACAAAAGCCCCGTGTCCAAATGCGCCAAGTCAAAATGCGCCGCAATCGCACGGCTGATCGAGCCTTTTCCAGCGGCAGCCGGCCCATCAATGGCGATGGTGAAGGCGGCGCTTGAGCGCGACGGCTTGCGATGGGGTGTCTTGGCCTGTGCTGCGTTCATTCGGAGGTCCGCGCGATAGAAGCACCCAATGCTGCCATCAATGGCTCAAAAATCGGAAATGACGTGGCCACCGGCCCGCCATCATCAATCGACATGCCCTCACGCGCACCCATGCCCAGGATCAAAAACGACATGGCAATGCGGTGATCGAGGTGGGTTGCGGCCAGAGCGCCGCCTTTGACCGCGCCGCCCAGCCCATGCACATGCCACCAATCGGGACCGTCTTGCACCGTGACCCCCGCCGCACGCAGCCCGGTCGCCATAGCTTCGATCCGGTCACTTTCTTTGACGCGCAGCTCTTTGACACCGTGCATCCGGGTCACGCCATGGGCAAAACTCGCCACCACTGACAAAATTGGATATTCGTCAATCATAGAGGCAGCCCGCTCCGGCGGCACCGCGATCCCCTGCATATCGGGAGAATATTTCGCACGCAGATCGGCCACAGGCTCGCCACCTTCCTCGCGCATATTCTCAAATGTCAGATCGGCACCCATCTCTTGCAAAGTGTAGAACAGACCGGCCCGGGTGGGATTGAGGCCAATATTGGGCACTAAGACGTCAGAACCTTCCACGATCAAAGCGGCACAGACCGGGAAGGCCGCCGACGAAGGATCACGCGGCACAATGATATCCTGCGGGCGCAATTCCGGCTGGCCCGTGAGGGTGATCACCCGGCCCGCATCGGTCTGCTCCACCGTCAACTCGGCGCCAAACCCCACCAGCATCCGTTCGGTGTGGTCGCGCGTGGCCTCTTTTTCAATGACAACCGTTTGGCCCGGCGCATTCAAACCCGCCAAAAGCACCGCCGATTTCACCTGCGCAGAGGGCATCGGCACCTCATATCGCACCGGCAAAGCCTGTGCGGCCCCGATAAGTGTGAGCGGCAAGCGCCCCTCTGAGCGGCCATAGGACTGCGCGCCAAAGAGTGCCAAAGGATCCGTCACCCGGCCCATTGGGCGTTTGTTCAAACTGCCATCACCCGTAAAGGTGGCAGCGATTGGAGAGGTGGCCATAGCCCCCATGATCAGACGCACCCCGGTGCCGGAGTTGCCGCAGTCAATCACATGATCGGGCTCGGCAAAACCGCCCACACCCACCCCATGCACCGACCAGGAGCCGCCACCGTGGTTGATGACCTCAGCGCCGAAGGCCTGCATGGCCTTGCCGGTGTCGAGCACATCATCACCTTCGAGCAACCCTTGGATGCGTGTCTCCCCAAGGCTCAGCGCCCCCAGGATCAGCGACCGATGTGAGATCGATTTGTCCCCCGGCACATCCGCTTGGCCCCGCAACGGGCCAGATTTATGCGATGTCATTGGAAGTGCTGCGCCATGGCCTGACATATTCGTCCCCTTATAAGTTGACAAAGTGATAGCGCCCTAGCCAAGCGAGGTCCACTGCTGAGCGCGGGTCTATTTAGGATTTTTGGAACGTTAGGTAATGCGGCCGACGGGCTTCGCGCAGGGCCTTTTGCTCATAACGCGTTGAGATCCAATCGTGCCAAGGCATGCGCCAATCCTCTGGTCCTTCTGCCAGCCAGTCAAAGCCCGCCTTTGGCACTTCTTGCATAGTTTGGCGCACATAATCCTCAATATCCGTGGCCACGCGAAACTCAGCACCCGCCATCAGGCAGCGGCTCAAGGGCTCGAGATGCTCCGGCGTGACAAAGCGCCGACGATGGTGGCGCAGTTTGGGCCAAGGATCGGGATAGAGCAAAAAGGCCTTGCTCACGCTTCCGTGGGGTAAAACATCCATCAGATCGCGGGCGTCGCCCATGTGCAATTTGATATTCTCAACGCCAGCCTTGCGCATTTTTCCGAGCAACATGGCCACACCGTTGACATAGGGTTCCACCCCAAGAAATTGAACCTCGGGATTGGCCAAGGCTTGATGCACCAATGCTCGCCGCCACCAAACCCTATTTCCAGCCACAGTGGCTTGCCTGCCGCGACCTGCTGCATGTCGAGCAGGCGCCGCTCGGGATTATCTGCGCGGGAGATCCCGGCAACGCTGAGCTTGGGCAAGTCTTCTTGCAGGTAACGCTCTTGCGCAGCATTGAGCGCTTTGCCTTTGATGCGCCCATAAAAATTTCGATGTTCCATGGCCAGTCTTTCACAAAAAAGGGTGCGCCAAGCGCACCCAATTCGTCAGTGATCAGGGCCCGCTTGCGCGCCCCTGCGCCTACACGGCTTTTTTCAGCGCTTCAACCAGGTCGGTTTTCTCCCAGCTAAAGCCGCCATCGGCCTCAGGCGCCCGGCCAAAGTGCCCATAGGCTGCAGTTCTCTGATATATCGGCTTATTCAGGCCCAAATGCTCGCGAATGCCGCGCGGCGTGAGGTCCATAGATTGCGCAACCGCCCGTTCGATCGCCTCCTCAGCCAATTGTCCAGTGCCGTAGGTGTCCACGTAGATCGACAAAGGTTTAGACACGCCGATGGCATAGGACAATTGCAGGCTACAGCGTTCGGCCATGCCGGCTGCCACGATATTTTTGGCCAAATAGCGCGCCGCATAGGCCGCCGAACGGTCCACCTTGGTGGGATCCTTGCCAGAGAAGGCGCCGCCGCCATGGGGCGCGGCACCGCCATAGGTATCCACAATAATCTTGCGTCCCGTCAAACCTGCATCGCCGTCAGGGCCACCAATCACAAAGGTCCCCGTTGGGTTGACCCACCATTCGGTGTTCGCTGTGAGCCATTCGGCCGGCACGACCTCGCGGATATAGGGCTCAACAATGCTACGAATATAGGCGCTGTCTTGATCTTCTGAGCGGTGTTGCGTCGACAAGACAATCGACATGATCTCAACAGGTTTCCCGTTCTCATAGCGCAAAGACAATTGTGACTTGGCATCTGGCCCAAGATCTGGCGCGCTGCCGTCTTTACGCACCTCGGCCAAACGCCGCAGAATCGCATGGGAATATTGAATGGGCGCGGGCATGAGCTCTGGGGTCTCTGTGGTGGCATAGCCAAACATGATCCCTTGATCACCGGCCCCCTCATCCTTATCGGCGCCGGCATCCACACCTTGGGCAATATGGGCCGATTGCTCATGCAAAAGGTTGGTGACTTCAACGGTTTTCCAATGAAATTTGTCTTGCTCATAACCGATGTCTTTGATGCAATCTCGCGCGATTTGCTCGATCTGCCCCATGTGGTGCGAGAGTTTTGCTTTGTCATTCAAGCCCACTTCGCCGCCAATAACAATGCGATTTGTGGTGGCAAATGTTTCAGCGGCCACCCGTGCCTCTGGTTCTTCGGTTAAAAAAGCGTCGAGTACAGCGTCGGAAATTCGGTCGCATAGTTTATCAGGATGACCTTCAGAAACGGATTCTGAGGTGAAAATATAATTTGATCGTGCCATGGGGAGTGCTCCAATAAAATGTAAGCTGCGCCAGGAAGCCGTTGCAGCTAGGACTTCCTAGAAGTCCCGCCCCCAGGCGTCAATGATAATTTAACCCGCCTNNGTAAAAAAGCCACCAGCACCAACATTCCNACAAGGATCAACACCCCAAGCCAAGGATTTTTCGCATAAAAAGTCGCAGTGTGGGGCTTGGGNATAGNTNCATCCAGCGCCCCGCGCTCATGGAGATCCAACCGCGCCTCAGAGCGCCCCCAAGGNTCAATCACAGCGGTGACACCACGATTGGCCACACGCAGCATCGGCAGACCCAACTCAATGGCGCGGGCGCGCGCCTGGGCAAANTGCTGCGCCGGGCCCTGCCCCTGGCCAAACCATCCATCATTGGTAATCAACACCAAAAGATCGGGGCGCGCCGCCCCGCGTCCCACAAATTGCGGAAAAATCCCCTCATAGCAGATCAGCGGCTGGAGCCGGCCGATCCCTTCAATATCAATATGCGCCGGGCCACTGCCGGCGGAAAATTCTGGAAAATCATAGCCAAAGACCCGAGCCAAATGGCCAAGGGGTAAATATTCCCCGAAGGGCACCAAACGGCTTTTGTGATATTCACTCTTCACCTCCCCTTGCGGGCTTACCACGCCCAGGGTGTTGAAATACTGGCCCGCCGGATTGTGGCTTTGATAGCCAACCACAACATGCGCCCCCTGCGCCGCGGCGGCAATATCTGACCGGGCCCAGTCTATCGGCTTATAGACCGAGGTTTCGGGCCAGATGATGAGATCAACCGATGGCCCCGCCTGCGTGAGCGATAAATGCCTTTGATAGATTTCTTCCGTCTTTTCGGGGTTCCATTTGTTTTCCTGTGCCACATTGGGATGTATCAAACGCACCACCGGCCGGCCCTCATCATCAGGGCTTTTGCCCATCTCCAGCCCAGGCACAAAGGGCAAAGAGACAGTTGCGATCAAAACAACCCATCGCGCCGTCGCCCCCCCCCAGGCGATCAGCGCCGCCAAGACCAGGGTCAAAAGACTCATGCCATGGGGCCCAATCATAGCAGCCAATTGATAGGCGGGCGTGTCAATCCACACATAGCCCAGCAAGGCCCAAGGAAACCCGTGAATAGGTAGGCGCGCGCAAGTTCAGCGGACAATAGCGCAAGACAGATCCAAAGCCCCACGCGCCCGCGCGCCAGAGCAAAAGCACCCCCCCAAAACAGCGCCAAACCGCCCGCCATGGCCAGCAAGGCAAAGGGTGCCATCCATGCGGTGCCCCGGCCTTCTACCAAGAAGGGCTCCACAATCCAGGCCAAGGACACCAAAAAATAGCCAAACCCGAGGCTCCACCCGCGCAAGAAATAGGGCAGCGCGGTCTCCGGGCGGATGATCCAAAATCCAAAGGCCAGCCCGACGAGCGTGAGCGCCGGTTGATCCACAGGGGCCTGCCCCAGGCCCGCAAGCCCGCCGGCCACAACAATCAAGGCCCATTGCCCCCACGCTGGCGCTTGCGCCCAAAGCCTATGAGGTGCTGATGGCTCGAACATGGGCTCTCAGCCTTTTGATCCGCCGCGGATCTGCATCGACGATTTCAAACTCCACGCCAGCCGGGTGTTCGATGACCTCGCCCCGAGCGGGCACGCGGCCCAATAGCATAAAGACCAACCCGCCCAGCGTGTCGACCTCTTCGGGATCCACTTCTGCGACCTCAGACAGATCTCGACCAATTTCCTGCTGAAACTCGTCCAAAGGTGTTTTGGCCTGCGCCAGGTAACTGCCTGGTTTTTCAACAACCCAAAAGGCACCCTCAGCAGGATCATGCTCATCCTCAATCTCGCCAATCACCTGTTCGATCAAATCTTCAATGGTCACCAGCCCATCCGTGCCACCATATTCATCAATCACCAGGGCCATGTGAATTCGGTCGGCCTGCATTTTGGTGAGCAATATGCCAATCGGCATAGAGGGCGGCACAAACAGCAAGGGCCGCAGCATGGACTTAAGCGCCAAACGCCCGCCAGCGCCGTTAAACCCGTGTTTGAGAGCCAGATCTTTCAAATGCACAAAGCCAAGGGGTGTATCCAGGGTTCGATTGTACACGGGCAAACGTGTTAAGCCGGTGTCTCTAAACACATGGACCAAATCTTCTTTGGTGATGGTCACAGGCACAGATTTAATATCCGCCTTGGGCACCATCACATCTTCCACCCGCAATTGCCGCAGGTTCCAAATGCCGGGGATAATTTCCTCCCCCTCGGGCCGGGAAAATTCAGAGCTGCCCATCTGTGGCAGAGAACCACCAAAGAAGGCCCATTTTAAGCGATCCCAAAAGCCCAGCGCCTGTGTCTGTCTACTCGAGGGGTCTTCGGCGGTCTCAGAGCCGCCGGCCGTGTCATCACTGTGTGGCATATCACCAATCATTGGGTTGCGTCATTCACTTCATAAGGGTTGGAAATGCCAAGGCTTGCAAGCATTTTGATTTCAAGGCCTTCCATCACATCAGCATCTGCATCGTCTATGTGATCAT
>JGI26082J51739_10002862_pt1 | contig 10371 bp, 7 predicted proteins | sample SaaInl5LU_22_DNA_FD_51739 | JGI IMG/M metagenome (IMG submission 51739)
GGCTTCTCAAACTGCCTCAAACCATCGGTTTGATGACATTGGCGATCGCTTTGTCCATGGCCGTTTTGGTGGGAGGATTGATTTCTCCAAAATTTTTAGCCTTTGTGACCACCCTTACGCAGCAATTCGATTTTAGTGATCTTTTGGTCAACATCATGCTGCCGTTCTTGCTTTTTGCGGGAGCCATCAGTGTGGACGTTCACAAATTATTGAAAGATAAACTCACCATTTTACTCTTGGCGGGTGTGGGTATCCTTTTTTCAACTTTCGCCGTGGGTTCCGGACTCTATTGGTTGATTGAACAACCCCTGCTCGGGGTCAACGACTTGGGAATTGACTATGTGGACTGCCTGTTGTTTGGAGCACTTATTGCCCCCACCGATCCTATTGCCGTTTTGGCCATGGTTAAAAAAATGAATTTATCCTCCGAAACCGAAACACGAATCGCCGGGGAGTCGCTGTTTAATGACGGGATTGGGGTGGTTGTTTTTTTGACCTTGTTGAGTGTGAAAACAGAAGGGATTGATCAAGTGAGTGCCCAAAGTGTAATCAGCTTGTTTGCTTCAGAAGTCTTGGGCGGTGTTTTTTTAGGGGCTATTATGGGTTTTTTAGGATTAAAAATCGTCAAGTATATAGAAAACGAGCATACCGAATTGGAGGTGTTGATCACCCTTTCATTGGTGTTGTTGCTTCCTGTCATCTCCAGACAATTTCACTTTTCTGCCGTTCTAGGGGTAGTGGTCATGGGCTTGTTCCTCAACCAAAATATTGATGCCGATAAAAAAACAGACGGGGTGCAAAAAGCCATGGGCGAATACGTCTATAAATTTTGGCATCTTTTGGATGAAACCCTAAATGCTATACTGTTCATCTTGATCGGTTTTGAAATCATCCCCATATTGCAAAACTTCGATTTCAACTACATTTTCATTGTCCTCATCGTCATTGTTTTGGTGGTGGTGTCAAGAGCAATTGGAGTTTATATTCCCATCAAAATTCTATCTTTCAAAAAAACATTTGAAAAAAATACGGCACTCATCCTAACATGGGGTGGGCTTCGGGGAGGATTGAGCATCGCCTTGGCACTGAACCTACCCGACGGTGATGGTTCCGGCAAAGATTTGATCCTTATCCTTACCTATGGCGTAGTACTTTTCACCATATTAGGACAAGGGTTGACCCTCAAAAAAATCGTGCAGTAAACACCGCTCCCAAAGCACACTCTCAAGCGAAGATTTTCTTTTATTGAAAAAATGTAATATATTTCTATGAATCATAAATATATTTATCATGAAGAGCGTTGCGTTAAAATCCTTTTTCTATTTTATTTCCATCGTAGCTTCGTTTCAAATTGACGGTTATCGGGATCATCTGGCAGAATTGGATGAATTAGACAAAGCGGTGATTACTTTGGGCGAAGAAATTTATTCCAATATTGATTATGCCAAGGAGCATCTACAGCAAGTCAAAAACCTTCGGTATATGAACGAGTTTGTGGTAGCAAATTTTTACACCTTTACCATCAAAGAGTTGGAGAATATCCATGACAACAATCCATTTCTGCACGTATATGACCTCAACAATCAAATCAATTATATAAAAAAATACAGCCCCTCCACCACAGAACAATTATTGGGCGGTTGGTTGGCCTTCGAACCCGATAATATCTTTTTTCAATCCATGCTCAACTCGGGCGATTTGTTGAGCATCAAAAATCCGGCTTTGGCAAAAGAGATTCAGTCGCTTTACACCAAACAATCTGAGCGCGTTAAGGGCATGGCATTATTTACCGGAGAGGTGGGAAACAACGTCTTGGATTGGTTTGTCAGCGAACAAAACAAATACAATACGGATATCAGTTTTAACGAAGTTTTGATCAAAAATCGCAATCAAAAATTAAAAAATGTCTTGGTTTTCAAATTGGCGGTTCTCAACGATCGGATTACCGACATCGAAAATTACATTCACTCATTGCAAAATTGTGTGAAAATAATCAGCGAAGAATACAAAGCCATTTAACTCAAGGACTTAGTCCTCCGTATCCAAAAGCTTGGGAGGCTCGATAATGGCAGGGGTTTCCAATTGTTCCACCCCTTTCAGTTTCGATTGCATCATCCGGGTGCGGGTTCCCACCAGTTGTTCGATTTCGTTATTGGCTTCGTTGATTTTCTTCTGCGCTTTTTCCAATACTCCTCCAAAGGTGTTAAACTCTTTTTTCACCGCTGCCAAAACGTTCCACACCTCACTGCTGCGTTTTTGAATGGCAAGGGTTTTAAAGCCCATTTGCAAACTGTTGAGCATCGCCGCCATGGTCGTTGGTCCTGTTACTACAATTTTGTATTCCCGTTGCAATAAAGCAATCATATCCGGCTGTCGAACCACTTCGGCAAAAAGACCTTCCATGGGCAGAAACATCATGGCAAAATCCGTAGTGTTGGGCGGGTCGATGTATTTGGTGGAAATGTCCTTGGCAAACTTTTTGACGGATTGCAACAGGGCTTTGATGGAAGCATCAATCACCAGTGGATCTCCCACATCGTAGGCATTTTGAAGGCGCAGGTAATCTTCTTGGGGAAATTTGGCGTCGATGGGAAGATAAACCGGTTTGCCATGGGGCGTATTTCCGGGCAATTTGATAGCAAATTCAACCATGGCATCGGAGCCCTGTTTGGTTTTTACATTGGTTTCGTATTGATCGGGAGCCAAGACCTGCTCCAAAATATTTCCCAATTGAATTTCGCCCAACACCCCTCGTGTTTTTACATTGCTCAACACTTTTTTCAGGTCGCCTACACCAGAGGCTAAATTTTGCATTTCGCCAAGCCCCTCTTGCACTTTCAACAGTTGTTTGGTTACCATTTCAAAGGATTTCCCCAATCGATCTTCCAAAGTTTTATGAAGCTTTTCGTCCACCGTTTCTCGCATCCGCTCCAAACGCAATTCTGTGGTTTTAATCATCTCTTCTTGTTTCACTTTCATGGCGTCAAATTTTTCTCTTTGAAGCGCATTAAAGGCATTGACATTTTTGGTGAAGGTTTCCTCAAAATCCTTTAGGGTGGTTCGAAGTTCCTCCCGATCCTCTTTGGCTTTTTGGGCAAGGGTTTCATTCAGTCGTTGAATACTTTGGGTCAATTCATCCCTATTTTCTTTTAAATTTTTGGAAAGCTCCTCCCGATTTAACAAAAACTCCTTTTGTAATTGGGTTCTTATGGAGGCTTCTAAGTCTGAATTCGAGCCGGAACTGGAAAGCTTAAAAATAAGATAGAGTAAGAGTATTGCTGAAAGTATCGAAAAAACAAGAACTACCGTTTCCATGAGGAGTGATTTTAGACTTTAAAAGTAAGGAAAGCAAAACAATTAGCCCCAAAATAGAACAAGGCGCTTTTGATTTCTTTTTAAAAAAAATTGAAAAAAAAATTAGTTTTCTAGTGTGGAGGTCAGGCTGTATTTTAATTTTTTCTCAATGGCCATAATCATTTCGTTGGCAATATCTATTCCTGTAGCGTTTTCAATGCCCTCTAGTCCAGGAGAAGAATTTACTTCCAATAACAAAGGACCCTTGTTGGATCGAATAATATCGACTCCGGCCACGGCGAGGTTCAATATTTTGGCTGCCTTAATCGCCAGTTTTCGTTCCTGCGCAGTGATTTTTACTTTTTTGGCCGTTCCACCCATGTGGATATTGGATCGGAATTCTCCTTTGGGAGCCGTGCGTTCTATGGAAGCAACCACTTTGCCGTTGACCACAAAACACCGTAAATCTTTTCCGGCAGCTTCTTTGATGAATTCTTGAACCAAAATATTGGCTTGCAAACTCTTAAATGCATTGATTACACTTTCTGCGGCTTTGTTGGTTTCGGCAGAAACCACACCTTTTCCCTGAGCGCTTTGCAAAAGTTTAATCACCAAAGGAGCACCGCCCACCATAGAAATCAAATCTTTGGTGTCCAAGGGAGACTTGGCAAAACCGGTGATTGGAATATCAATATTATTGGCAGAAAAAAGTTGACTGGAAAACAATTTATCCCGAGACTGAGTAATCGCGGTGTCCGTATTTAGGCAATAGGTTCCTATGGATTTAAACTGTCGCAAAAGAGCACAACCATAAAAAGTCATACTGGGTCGAATGCGGGGTATGATCGCGTCCAAATCTTCCAAAATTGTTCCTCCTCGATAGCGCACTTCGGGCGTATTGGTGTCCAAGCGCATATAGCATTGCTGAATGTTGTAAAAATGCATTTCATGTCCACGCGCTTCTCCGGCTTCAATGATGCGTTTGTTGCTGTATAAGTTTTTGTCGGTGGCCAACAAGCCAATTTTTAAACCTGATTTTTTGTGCATCAAGTAGCTGTACATTGAAAACAGCTTTTCATCAGAAATGGCTCCTTTTAGATAGCGTTTCGAAGGATCGACCAAAAAACGATTGCGCATGGCTTCGCGCCCGAGCAGCATCCGGAAATCCATTCCATCGCGGTTGGCAAGAGTCAATTCGATATCAAACGTTTCTGTTCCCAAGGTGATTGCCGCTTTGACGGCATAGCGCTTTTCTGCAATCCCCGAGGAGCTTTTCACCACCCGTGTTCCGGTAAGGGGGGCTTGGCATTCAATGGTAATACTCAAATTGTCTTGAACCGGATTGATTTCAAAGGAGACCCACGAATTCTTTCCTTTATTAAATTTTTTGATGTGTGTCGCTTGGATGGAGGAGGTTTTTGCCCCGGAATCGATGCGTGCTTTTATGGCGGGAATTTTCAATCCCTCAAAACTACACCACTCCTCGCTACCTATGATACTCAGTTGGGAATCACTCATTAAAATTAAAGTTATTTTTCAGCTAGATTACAAAAACTATTTTAAAAATAAACATTTACATCTTTACTAATATTCAAAAGTTCTTTTTGCTTGTATCTTTACACATTAAACCCTTGCACTAAATGGCGAAAATTTTCAGAACGCTCTTTCCTTTATTTTTTTGGCTTTGCCCATTAGTGCTGTTTGCTCAAGAGGTTTTTGCCCCCCAAAAAACCGTCCAAACCATCAATATTGACGGTGTTTTAGACGAAAAAGAATGGGAAAATACCTTACCTGTTGTGCTCGATTTTGAAGTTTCCCCTGGAAATAACGTGGTTCCAAAGGTGGAGACTACCGGATACATTACCTATACCAATACGCACCTTTACGTTGGTTTTTATGCAAAAGACAAGACCGAAAACATTCGTGCTTCGGTTCGTCAACGGGACAGTTTTGGAGTTTGGAGCGACGATTTGGTGATGTTGCGTTTGGACACCTATGCCGATGGAAGAAACAATTATCTGCTCATGGTGAATCCCTTGGGCAGCCAGCTCGATATTCGACAAATAAACGCCATCAAGGAAGAAGAACAATTCGATTCTAGTTTTAATGTAGACTTTGAATCTGCGGGAACTATCGTTGGCGATGGCTATCAAGTAGAATTTAAAATTCCTTTTGCCTCCTTGCCTTTTCCCAACGGAGAAGACCAAGAATGGCACTTTACCCTTTTTCGAAAAAACTATCAACAGGGAAATGAAGTCTTTTTGCGCAGCCAACCTCTGGATCGAGACAATGCTTGCGAAATTTGTCAAACCACGGATCGATTGATTTTAAAGGGGATAGAAATCGACAAACGTTTTGAATTGCTCCCCTATGTGGCGGGGAATATTTCCGGACAACGACCAAGCACAGACCAGCCCATTAACTACAATTCCATCAATCCCAATGCGGGTTTAGGAATGAATTTAGACCTCAATAAAAACAGCTCTTTGGAACTTACCTTTAATCCCGATTTTTCGCAAGTGGAAGCAGATGTAACTCAAATAGATGTAAACTCTTCCTTTGCCCTCGAATATCCAGAACGCCGTCCGTTTTTCAATCGCGGTACCGATATCGTCAAATTTTCGGATGGTGCATTTTATTCCCGCTCCATCAACAATCCGCTGGTTTCCTCCAAATTGTTGAGTCAAGGAAAAAAAGGAAGACTCTATTTTTTAACTGCTTGGGATCAAAATACTCCCTATCAAATTGCCGGCGAGGATCGCTCGTTTTTTGGACAAGGGGGAAATTCTTTTGTCAATGTATTTCGCTATCAGCACTTACTCAGTAAAAACAGCAGAATGGGATTGGTCACCACCAGTCGCTTTCATCAAGACGGAGGTTATGGCAATCTCGTGGGAACAGACGGTTGGTTTTTACTTTCCAAAAAATGGCGTTTGAGTTATGAAGTGTTTGTGAATTTCAATAAAGAACCCATCGCCGACTGGATCGAAACCGATGAAACTGCGGGGGCTAAAACAGCTGCCTTGGACGGTGAAAAATTCAGCGGTGATGCCCTCTATGTCGAGGCGTTTCGGAGTACAGAACATTGGAAATCCTTTTTTGCTTTTCGCAATATTGCCCCCGATTATCAAGCCGATGTTGGCTTTGTTGTAAAAAACAATCGCCGGTGGACCACCTTATATCATGAATATCAAAGTTTTTTTGAGCGTAAAGCCTTACAATTTTTTAGTCTTGCCTCCAAAGCAGACTTGCTCTACACCTTTGACAATAATTTTAAGTCTGCAAGTATCGATGGAATTTTTAAAATCCGAACCTATTTTAATACGGACATCAGCTATACCTATGATTTTGATGTTTTTAAAAATTTTAAAGGACGGGATTATAAAAATTTGGGCGTCAGTCAACTCGACATCCGTTCTACACCCTCGGAATCCTTTTCGTTGTTTATGAATATGACTTTTGGTAAGGATATTGCCTACAATGAGGACATTCCAGATGTGGGCAAAGACCTCAGCCTATTTATAAGACCCTCTTTTCAGTTGAGCAATAAATTTAGTTTATCCCCCTCGTTGCGCTATGCCCGACTAAGAAAATTGGACAGCAAGGACTATTATTTCAACGGTTACATTGGCCGTTTTACGATTCGCTATCAGTTCAATAACGACTTGAGTATTCGCTTGGTATCGGAATATAACGACTTTACGGAGCGTTTTTTTCTACAACCTTTGATGCAATGGAATCCCAATCCTTCCACAGTATTTTACATCGGAGGAAATCAAAATTCTTTGGAAGATTTTAATTCCGAATTTTATTCTCCGTTTCGGGTGNATGAGACGCAGTTTTATGTCAAATTTCAATACTTAATCGGACTCTAAAAGCAACTTGAGTGCTATGAGTTTTGCTTTTTCACCGCCTCTTTTTTCGGTCGTTATCCAAAAATTTTGAGCGTCGACTACTTTTACAGCCTCTATTTGAGCTTTGTCAATGGGGATCGTATATTTTTTTAAATCGGGTTGATTCCAAGGGTTCTTCATAAAGTCGCTCACCGTATAAAAAAATTGTGCTCCTTCAAAGCCGTAGCCTGTCAATGCCAATAGATCCAAATCGGCATGGTAGTCGGCAGCGGTAATGAGCGAACCAACCTCCCACTGCGCCCGAGGAGCCAATGTGTAACTTCCTCCCTTTTTGGGAATGCTGTACAATTGGGTGGATAAGTCCTCTCGATTTTTTGAGAATAAGAGTAAGCTGTCACAAACTACAGCAAGTGCTTCTGCGTCAAACGCATGGTGGTTTTGAAGATGAAAGTCTGTTTGCGCAGCATAACTTATAAAAATACTGTCAACGGGAGTGAAATGAGAATCCACCACATAAATGGTTAAATCCTTTCTATTTCCAAAATTATTCCCAGTATCTGCAATATAAAAATAGTTTTCGTCGCGTGTAATATCCTCCCAGTCAATTGCGTTGATGGTATACAAGTGCGTGGACTTTAGAAGCGTACCCTCCTTTGAAAATTCATACAGTTTGGGTTCATCCCCAGAATCATTGTGGGTGATGAAGTGGGTTCCGAGGTATTCCAGTCCTGAAGTTTCCTCTAATTTTTTAGGTAATTCAACAGCCGTAAGCTCCAATTGTGCTTGAAGGGGCAAAATAGTTCCCAATAAAATAAAAAAATCGAAGATTTTCATAGCTAGCAATTAGATGAACAAACAAATAGACGAACGCATTGATTTTATTTCAAAAAAATAAAGTTGAATAAAGATAAATCAAAGATTTTAATGCAGCGCGTTTGAGGATACTTTATGAACCTTTCCTCTAAAATGTTCCATTTTGATACAAAATCTTGACTTAATTGCTTAATTTTAACCATCAACTATATTATTCTTGCAAGATGGCACATATTTTACAAGCGAAAGATTCTAAAAAGAAAAAGGCGAGTCCTGCTCCTCAAAAAGATACGGGCGCAAGTGCCGATTCAGCACCATTGGAGAGTCTTCAACTCAAAGCAGATCAGTCTGGAAGTGGAGGTTCCTTAGAGCAGCACAATGCATCCCCTTTGGCTGGAGATCGTGTTGTACAAATGGCAGCCACTCAGGAATTGGAAGAATTACGAAAAAAGAAAAAAGTCACCAATAATCCTTTCTTGCTTGAAGATCGCAAAAAAAATGCTCCGGCAGCCGCCCCGGAAGTCGCCCCTGCAGAAATCGCTCCCGCAGAAGTAGCTGCCCCTGAGGTAGTAACTCCTGAAGTAGTAGCTCCAGAGATGGAAGCAAGCCCTGATGCAGAACCTGCGAAAAAAGGCTGGGGGGATTGGCTAAAAGACAAGGCAAGTGCGGGCTATTCCACAGTAAAAGACAAGGCAAGTGCAGGCTATTCCGCAGCAAAAGACAAAGTCAACGAAAAAATTGAATATGCCAAAGAAAATAAAGCCGAAGTGGGAATTAAAGCAGCTGAATTTACTGCTAAACGGATTGCCTCTTTGGCAGACGCCGCACCCGGTGTTGGGGATGTGATCACTGGAACAAAAAATTTGGCCACCGGTGGGCTACATGCCTATCAAAGTATGGACACTTTGAGCAAAATAAAGAATGTTCAAAATGGGGAAGAAAAGCTGAGTGAAGAAGATCAGATTGCCCTTGGTATAGAAAAAAGACTTCAAAAAGACAAACTCGCCAAATCTGCGGGTGAAGGTTTGTCTGGAGGATTAAAAGTGGCTGCCGGTGCAGCTACACTTTCTGGGGTGGGAGCCCCGGTGGGTGCCGCACTCGGAGGCGCTGCTATGGCGGTAAGTGGGGTGAGTTCCCTCACGGGGAAGGCAGTTCAATCTTCAAGAGACAAAGAGGCTCGAAGGTTAAGAAGTAGAGATAAAATAGTTGACGATAAAATTAAAAAAAATAAAGCGCGCGATGAAACCATCACCGGTGGAGCGTGGTATAATCCCATGAATTGGGGAGCCAAACTCTCACGGGCTTCTGGTTTTGAATCTGAAGATCAAAAATTGGGATTGGATGGGCATGAAGATCAAGTAAGCCGTGACAGATACCTCGCATCCAAAGAACAAAAGTATGGTAATGAAGGATGGGATAGAGATGAAATTGATCAAGGGAAAGCCGCAAAAACTTCAACCAATTGGTTTGAATCTATGAAGGCTGGAGCATGGAAAACACAAACTAAAGACTATGGCAAGGTGGATATTGGGATTGCCCAAGGGCTTTCTACCGAGGGATTGAAAGAAGAAAAGGAAACGAAATCCCGACAAGCTGCCATGGAAAGACTCGGTGTGAAAGAGAAGAAAAAAGAAAAAAAGGGATGGTTTTGGTAAAAACACCCTCCTATTTAAAACAACCCATATAAATCAAACGAATGAATCCATTGGAATCCATTAAAAGCCTACTTGAAAAAGAATATTATGACGTAGCCCTCGAAAAGTTCAGTTATGAGGAAAACGCATTGGAACAACTGCGCGTATCACTTGTTTTTCAAGACCATCCACACATCCCGGATTTAATGCTTTTTTTGATGTTTATTCCCAATATCGAAAAAGAACTCGACGGCGTTTCGGTATTGCAGTACTACATCGGTTTTGATCAAATTTCGGAACGTACAGAGGAACAACTTGTTCATTTAAAAGACGTTATCGTCAAAATCAATCAATCCCTTCCCTTGGGTCATTTTGGAATTATTGAAAGTGAGCAAATTCTCTATTTAAAATACTGTCAAACCTATTTGGGAGCACTCAATGATACGAGTAGTAAACAGATTGTTGAAGCGATCAATGCGTTGAGTTTTGAATTGAGTTCGAATTACGACAACTTTTTTTAGAAATTACGAACCCTATCATCAGCGAGGTTGAACGTATTACTTCATTTTCTTTCATCTTAATATTGCATTGATATTGCACCCGTCCGCTTCTGCCATCACATTTTTAAAAAACGGGTGTATGCTTGGATGGAATAAAATAAACTTGGATGTTCCTATATCCAGCTAAGTCAAAAGCTTTTATGGCAAGCCCGCCTTGATGAAGCTTTGATTTTAAAATAATTATTTGAAAAACTTAAGTCCTTGTTGATTGCTCCA
>JGI26082J51739_10002864_pt1 | contig 10369 bp, 8 predicted proteins | sample SaaInl5LU_22_DNA_FD_51739 | JGI IMG/M metagenome (IMG submission 51739)
GAAACTTTGGAGGCCACGCCCGGAATCGAACCGGGGTACACGGCTTTGCAGGCCGCTGCGTCACCACTCCGCCACGTGGCCAGAATGTCGTTAAACATTACTGAGTTGGTGGTGTGTTTATAAATATCTGTAAAGCGAGTGCAACTTGTTTTTCACCAGCGGTGCTTTTTGCCATTGGTNAGCGATGTTGGCGATTGTCAAAACCGCTGACGCGCCGTATATAGAAAGCCTAAATANACAAACGCGAGGCANAGATGGCAAACCCAGCGATATTNGACGACGACATTTACGCGCAAGCGCGTTTTAATATGGTCGAGTGTCAGATTAAGCCGGGTGGGGTNCGCGATTACCACATTACTAAACTGATTGGCAATTTGCCGCGCGAAGCATTTATTGGCGGCGCCGNGCGCGACATTGCTTATGCTGACGTTGAGCTTGAGTGCAGTGCTGGCGACGGTGTGCGCAAAATGCTGACACCGCTGGCTTTTGCCCGTTTGGCCGAATTGTCAGCCCTAACAGTTAATGATGTGGTGCTTGATATTGCTGGAGGTACGGGATATTCAGCTGCCGTTTTGGCAGGACGTGCCAGCACGGTCATTGCTTTGGAAGAAAATGAAGCATTTAGCGAAAAAGCCAGCGCGGTATGGCAAGAATTGGGCATTGATAATGCTGTTGCTGTGACAGGCGGCCTAAAGCAAGGTCAGGCCAAGCAGGGGCCTTTTGATGTGATTTTCATCAATGGTTGTGTGGCCCAAATTGAGCAAGATTTGCTTGCACAATTGGCCCCATCGGGTCGATTGGTCTGCGCGCAAATGGTTGGCGGTAGTTCGAAAGCAGTTGTGTATCAACGTATTGGTGACAGTTTTTCATCGCGCTCAGCGTTTGATTTAACAGCACCGCATTTGACAGACTTTGACGTTGAAGCGGGCTTTGAGTTTTAATTTGTAGCGAGCGGCTTGTCGCTTGTGAAGGTAGCGAGAATCAGGCGGGATAGAGACATGATGAAAACGAAAGCAATGATTTTAATGCTGGCATCAGGTCTTATGACCACGTCGGCTAGTTCAGAAACACTCAGTGGGGCCTTGTCGCAAGCATTGGCGCGCAATCCTTCCTTGGCTGTGGCTAATGCAAATTTTCAAGCGATTTATAGCTCTCAATTTGTTACCATGGCCGATATGTTGCCACAGGTAACGGCCTTTGCCCGCGAGAGCCGTTCGAATACAGATGCTGAAAACTACGCAGACGGCACGGTCAATCAGGCCTTTAATATCGGCGACCGTGATGTCGACTCATATGGCGTGATGGTGACGCAAGATTTGTTTACCAGTGGTAAAAACATCAATGCCTTCCGCAGCAAACGCGCCGAAGTGCGCAGCGAGCGCGCCAAATTGACCGAAACCGAGCAGCAAATTCTGCTGGCTTCCATTACGGCCTATCTCAATGTTTTGGAAAACCAATCGGTTTATGACCTTAATCAGCAAAACGTCAATGTGCTGACCAAACAGGTAGAGGCTGTTCGCGACCGCTTTGAAGTTGGCGTGGTGACACGAACCGACATCGCGCAATCGGAAGCGGCTTTGGCTGGGGCGCAATCAGCTCTGCTGAGCGCGCAAGCTAATCTGCGCGGTGCTNAGGCGATTTATCGCGAAGTCATTGGCGTAGAAGCGGGGGAGCTAGAAACGGTNACTAAATTGCCTCGCTTGCCGCGTGACCTTGATGACGCGATTAATACTGCACGCCGCGAAAACCCAACATTGATTGCAGCCAAAGAAATGTCTTCTAGTGGTCGCTTGAATGCCTATAGCGCCATTGGTGCGGCTTTACCGTCAATTACCTTGTCAGGTTCGTATACGCGAACCGAAGACCCAGCCTTAACCGCCATTGGCGTTGAGACAGAAGTTACCGAGTTGGTGGCCACGTTGAATGTGCCTTTATTCCGTGGCGGTCGCGCCATTAGCGGCATCTCTGCTGCTTCAAGCTATTCTGATGCGTTGAAATATCAGGTGCACGCCTCCTCTGATGGGGTCGAGCGCGGTGTCATTGTGGCTTGGAATAATTATCAGGCTTCGACTTCCGCCGTGGTTGCCCGTGAACAGCAAATCAAAGCCTCAAAGATAGCGCTTGAGGGTGTACGGCAAGAAAATCAATTGGGCACGCGAACCAATCTTGATGTTTTGGACGCTGAGCAAGACTTGCTCGANGCGCGGGTTGGTTTGGTGCGCGCTGGCACCTCGCAGAATTTGGCGGCCTATGGTGTNCTTGCTAGCATTGGCCGTTTGACTTCTGATCGTCTGCGTATTGATGCCGCTGATATTGGCGAAACCGAGTAGGCATTCTCGCCTGAATACTAATTTGCGCGCCTTGTTGAGCGGTCGGCGCTAACCGAGAGCTTTTGATGTCCGATTCATCTCAACTTGAAAAACATTATGCGCCGGCTTCGCTCGAAGCACGGCTTTATCAGGCTTGGGAAGAAGACGGCTGCTTTAAGCCAGGTCGCAACAGCGAAGGCGAGCCCTATACGATTGTTATTCCACCACCCAATGTGACCGGTAGTCTGCATATGGGCCATGCTTTGAACAATACATTGCAAGATGTGTTGGTACGTTTTCAGCGTCTGCGTGGCCGCGATGTATTGTGGCAACCGGGCACCGACCACGCTGGCATTGCCACGCAAATGGTCGTTGAACGGCAAATGGCCGAAGAAGGCAATCAGTCGCGCCGCGATATTGGCCGCGAAGCCTTTTTACAAAGAGTTTGGGCGTGGAAGGCCGAAAGCGGGTCAACCATAACNCAGCAATTGCGCCGTCTTGGCGCTTCCTGCGATTGGAGCCGTGAGCGCTTCACCATGGATGAAGGCCTGTCGCAAGCCGTGTTGAAAGTATTTGTGACACTGCATGAGCAGGGCTTGATTTATAAAGACAAGCGCTTGGTCAATTGGGACCCGGGTCTGCTAACGGCGATTTCTGATCTCGAAGTGGTGCAGCGCGAAGTGAACAGCCATATGTGGCATTTCAATTATCCGCTGGAAGATGGCAGCGGCCACATCACTGTCGCGACCACGCGGCCTGAGACCATGCTCGGTGATACGGGTGTTGCCGTGCATCCTGATGATGAACGCTATCAAGATTTGATTGGCAAATACATTATTCTACCTTTGGTCGGCCGCCGCGTGCCGATTATTGCTGATAATTACGCCGACCCAGAGCAGGGCTCAGGTGCGGTGAAAATCACGCCAGCGCATGATTTCAATGATTTTGAAGTGGGCAAGCGGGCCGGTTTGGCGGCGATTAATATTCTCGACCAACATGCATGTTTAGATTTATCCGATCCGGCTTTTGACGACATGCCCGATCGCGACGCTTGGCAGGGTATGGACCGTTTTGAGGCGCGCAAAAAAATTGTCGACGCGCTGCAAGCTTTAGGCGCGGTCGAAAAGATTGAAGACAATACGCANATGGTACCATTTGGCGACCGGTCGGATAAAATTATCGAGCCTTGGTTGACTGACCAATGGTATGTCGACGCCGCCACCATGGCCAAGCCAGCCATTGAAGCGGTAAGAAATGGGCAAACCAAATTCGTGCCCGCCAATTGGGAAAAAACCTATTTCGAATGGATGAATAATATTCAGCCATGGTGTATCTCGCGGCAATTGTGGTGGGGCCACCAAATTCCGGCATGGTATGGGCCTGAAGGCGAGATTTTTGTTGCTGAAACTGAGGCCGAAGCGCAAGCCAAAGCCGATGCGCATTTTGGTAAGCCGACGCCATTAACCCGCGATGAAGACGTACTCGACACATGGTTTTCGTCGGCTCTGTGGCCATTTTCGACTTTAGGCTGGCCGCAACAAACACCGGAATTGGCGCGGCATTATAAAACCGATGTGCTGATTACCGCTTTCGATATTATTTTCTTCTGGGTTGCGCGGATGATGATGAGCGGGCTGCATTTTATGGATGAGGTGCCGTTCCATACTGTCTATATCCACGCTTTGGTGCGCGACGAACATGGCGCGAAAATGTCTAAATCCAAAGGCAATGTGGTTGACCCGCTGGATTTGATCGACACTTACGGGGCCGATGCGCTGCGTTTTACTTTGTCGTCCATGGCCGCCATGGGGCGCGATATTCGATTGTCGGAATCGCGCGTCGAGGGCTATCGCAATTTTGGCACAAAATTATGGAATGCAGCGCGGTTTTGCGAAATGAACGATTGTTTCGCGGCGCCAGATTTCGACCCAAGCCAGGCCAGCCAGCCACTGACCCAATGGCTGGTTAACCAAACCATTGGCGCACAAAATACCGTGACCGATGCCTTGGAAGCCTATCGTTTCAATGATGCCGCCAATGGCGTGTATCATTTCATCTGGAATAATTTCTGCGATTGGTATGTCGAATTGGCCAAACCNGCGCTGCAAGGNGATGATGCAGCTGCTAAGGCAGAAGTGCAGGCGGCGACCAAATGGGCTTTTGACCAAGCCTTGCGTTTGCTGCATCCTTTCATGCCATTTGTTACCGAAGAATTATGGAGCAAGACTGGTCAGCGCGCTGACTATCTGATGCTCGACAAGTGGCCAAATTTTGATGCCAGCCTGATTAACTCAGCCGCTGACGAACAAATTGGCTGGCTGATTGGCGCCATTAGTGAAATTCGTTCGGTGCGGGCTGAGATGAATGTGCCGGCCGGTGCGCGGATTCCGCTGGTTCTGGTTGGCGCCAATAGCGATACAAAAGCGCGGGTCGACGAAACGCAAAACGTTTTAATGCGTTTGGCCCGCGTTTCGGATATTAGTTTTGCCGATCATGTGCCTGAGGGGGCGGTGCAAACAGTTCTCGGCAAAACAATTTTTGCGCTGCCATTGGCGGATGTATTGACGTGGCGGCGGAAAAAGCCCGATTGACCAAAGACATTGCCAAGGCTGATGGTGAGATTAAGAGGATTGCCGGCAAATTGGGCAACCAAGGGTTTTTGGATAAAGCGCCGGAGTCAGTAATTATCGAAAATCAAAAGCGTTTAGAAGAAGAGCAGGCACGCCGCGATAAATTGGCTGATGCTTTGACCCGTTTGGGTTAAACAAATTGCCGCCAAAAGGCGTAGGCTGTGACCGCAATACACACTGCCAAACTGGCTCTTTTGACATTCTTATCGGAAACATAATCAGTCAAACGCGCGGCTGCATAACTGCCAATACCAATGCCAGCCATGACCGCCAGCCCACCGGTAATGTCGACTTTATCACTGATGAAAAACAGCACCAGAGCGGCAATTGAGGAAACGGCGGCAAATACAAGTTTTATGCCATTCATGGCGCGCACGGCTGTATAGCCGCCGAGCGATAAGGCGGCGAGGGTGAGAATGCCAAAACCACCATTGAAATAGCCGCCATAAACGCAGGTGCCAAACAGCGCCAAGCCGCCCATCAGCGTGACATTGCGTTTACCCAATCGAGCCGCCATTTGCTCTAATTGTCGGCTCAACATAAACAATAAAGTCGCAAACAACAGGAGCCAAGGCACAGCGGCTTCAAACACCTGCGCGTCGGTTTGCAATAATAACCAGCCGCCAATCAGTCCGCCAATAAACACCAGTGGCAATTGCCAGACAAGAGCAGCGCGCACCTCATATATGTGTTTGCGATATCCAGCAGCACCGGTGATATAGCCGAAAGTGGAAGCGAAGGTGTTGGTGGCATTGGCGATAATTGGTGGCATGCCGGAAAAAACCAAAGCGGCGAAGGTCACGCCAGAGCCGCCTCCGGCCAAAGCATTCATTGTGCCGCCAATCAAACCGGCCAAAAACAACAATAAAGTTTCAACATAAAAATCCATACGCCATGGTTACCTGATTTGCTCTCGCAAGTCTGACAAAATCTTGTTACATAGGGTGCAGTTTTGAGGAGAAAAGAATGACCCGTTTTGATAAATCCAAATTGCCAAGCCGTTATGTATCGGTTGGTCCTGAGCGCGCACCGCACCGATCTTACTATTATGCCATGGGCATGACAGAAGAAGAAATCAACCAACCTTTCGTTGGCGTGGTGTCGTGCTGGAACGAAGCGGCGCCGTGTAATATTTCACTGATGCGACAGGCGCAATCGGCCAAAGCCGGTGTCCGCGCTGCCAGTGGCACGCCACGCGAATTTTGCACCATCACCGTAACCGATGGCATCGCCATGGGGCATGAGGGCATGAAATCATCCTTAGTGTCGCGCGAAGTAATCGCCGATAGCGTTGAGCTGACCATGCGCGGCCATTGCTATGACGCTATGGTCGGGCTTGCTGGTTGCGATAAATCATTGCCGGGTCTGATGATGGCGATGTTGCGATTGAATGTGCCGAGCGTATTTATGTATGGCGGATCAATAATGCCNGGCGAGTTTAAGGGTAAAGATGTCACCGTGATGGATGTGTTTGAAGCGGTTGGTCAACATGCNGCGGGTAATTTGCCGGATTCTGAATTGCATGATTTGGAATGNGTAGCTTGCCCAAGCGCTGGGGCCTGTGGTGGTCAGTTTACCGCCAATACAATGGCCTGCGTTTCTGAAGCCATTGGCTTGGCCTTGCCGAACTCCGCTGGTGCACCGGCTCCCTATGTCAGCCGCGACGCCTATGCCGAGGCCTCAGGCCGTGCGGTTATGGATTTGATCGCCCGCAATATTCGCCCGCGCGATATTGTAACCCGTAAGGCGCTTGAAAATGCCGCCACAGTGGTTGCGGCGACCGGCGGCTCGACGAATGGTGGTCTGCATTTGCCCGCCATGGCGCATGAAGCAGGTATTGATTTCGACCTGATGGAAGTGGCTGAGATTTTCAAAAAGACACCCTATATTGCTGATTTGAAGCCGGGCGGCAATTATGTTGCCAAAGATATGTATGAAGCCGGTGGCGTGCCAATGTTGCTGAAAACTTTGCTGGACGGTGGCTATTTGCATGGCGATTGCCTGACTGTGACCGGCAAATCATTGGCGGAAAATCTTGAGGACATCACCTTTAATCCGGATCAAAAAGTGATTTATCCAGTTTCTAATCCAATTTCACCAACCGGTGGCGTCGTTGGTCTGAAAGGCTCGCTGGCGCCCGATGGGGCGATTGTTAAAGTAGCCGGTATGGAAGTGCTGCAATTTGAAGGAGCAGCTCGTTGCTTTGATTGCGAAGAAGACGCTTTTGCCGCCGTTGCCAGTGAGCAATATAAGCCCGGCGAGGTCTTGGTCATTCGTTATGAAGGGCCAAAAGGCGGCCCAGGGATGCGCGAAATGCTATCCACCACATCTGCGATTTACGGCCAAGGCAATGGCGATAAAGTTGCCTTGATTACCGATGGTCGGTTTTCCGGCGCGACGCGCGGCTTCTGTATTGGCCATATTGGCCCAGAAGCAGCCGAAGGTGGGCCCATTGCCTTGATTGAGGATGGCGATAAAATTTCGATTGATGCGGAAGCTGGCACGATTGATCTTCTGGTCGATGCCAAGGTTTTGGCGGAACGCAAAGCAAAATGGCAGGCACGTGAAAATGATTTCGCGTCGGGCACTTTGTGGAAATATATGCAAACCGTTGGGCCGGCCTCAAAAGGCGCCGTTACCCATCCAGGCGGGGCGAAAGAGAAAAAGCAATATGCTGATATTTAAGCCCTGCAATTAGCACATCAGAGCCCGCTTGTGAAAACAGGCGGGCTTTATGCGTCGAGGGTGATCCAAACCGGAACATGGTCGGACGGGCGTTCCCAGTCTCGTGTGTGTTTATCAATGCCAAAGCCAGTCAGGCAGTCAGCCGCCAGCGGCGTCAGCAAATGATGGTCAATGCGAATGCCATTATTCTTCGGCCAAGCACCGGCTTGATAATCCCAGAATGTATAGGTATTCTCATCGGTCACAGTGAGATTGGCGATCGCCTCAGTGAGGCCCAAATGCAAAAGCCGTCGGAAGGCCGCGTGGGTCTCGGGTCGGTAAAGCGCGTCACCTTCCCAAGCAGCCGGATCATGGACGTCAGCGGCTGTTGGGATGACATTATAATCACCGGCAAGGACAACCGCTTCTTCATGCGCCATTAGACTTCGGGCATGAGCTTCTAAAGCGGCCATCCACGCCAGCTTATAGCTATATTTCGGGCCGCTGCCGCCCTCGGTTGGATTGCCATTGGGCAAATATAGAGAGGCAACGCGCACCGCGCCTTTATCGGTGCTGACGACGGCTTCAATATAACGCGATTGCTCATCTTCGAAATTTGGCAGTCCGCGGGTGACATCTTCAAGTGGTGATTTTGAGAGCAGGGCGACGCCATTATAGGTTTTTTGCCCATGGGTTTCGACATTATAGCCAAGGGCTTCAACTTCCATACGCGGGAACGCTTCGTCGACGCATTTTAATTCTTGCAAACAGACGACATCCGGCTTGGCTTCTTGCAAATAGGCCAGAAGGTTAGGTAGGCGAGCTTTAACTGAATTGACGTTCCAACTAACAATTTTCATGATTATTATACGTCGAAGGAGGTGCCGCAGCCGCACGAAGCGGTTGCATTGGGGTTTTTGATTTGAAAAGCGGCGCCAATGAGGTCGTCCACCCAATCAATTTCAGCCCCTTGCATATATTGTATCGACATATCGTCGATCAGCACGGTAATGCCGTCGCGGGCAAACGCCAAATCGTCAGAGGTTTGTGTGTCGTCGATTGAGAATATATAGGAAAAGCCAGAGCAGCCGCCGCCCTGCACGGCGACGCGCAAACAGCTTCCCGGCGCCTCAGCGGCCAAAATTTTGGCAATCTGNGNNGCGGCAGAATCGGTAATGGCAAATTGGCTGGCTTGTTGTGTCATGAGCAGAAGATAGGTTGAGTTGACGGTAAAAACAAGTGGCCGTTGCATTATCTGCACCACGAATAGGCGACGGAAATCTTTGCCATAAGCAACAAAGCCATTTATGAGTTAACAGAACCCTCGGCTAAGGACGCGTTCATGACACAAACGACAGTTTCGACATTTGCCTGCCTGGCGGCGCAATCGCGCGGACGCCAGCATAGCGAAGCGGAAAGCAAGACGCGCTCTGCCTTTCAGCGCGACCGTGACCGTATTCTGCACGCCGGTGCGTTTCGTCGGTTGAAGCATAAAACGCAGGTTTTTGTGGCCCATGTCGGCGATTACTACCGCACACGCTTGACCCATTCTTTAGAGGTTGCACAAATTGGCCGGTCGATTGCCCGCGAAATGGGCTTGGACGAAGATTTAATTGAAACGCTATCCTTGGCTCATGATCTGGGTCACACGCCATTTGGTCATGCGGGCGAAGAGGCTTTGGACGCTGCTATGCAGCCCTATGGCGGTTTTGATCATAATGCTCAAACCCTACGCATCGTTACCCGTTTGGAGAAGCGCTATATTCATTTTGACGGGCTGAATTTGACATGGGAGTCNTTGGAGGGTTTGGTCAAACACAATGGCCCGCTCCTGACGCCATCGCGCGGCCTCGCGTTTTTGCCCTTCGCCATTCAAGAACACGCGCAAGAACAAGACTTGCACCTCGACACTTGGCCGTCTTTAGAAGCGCAAATCGCCGCCTTATCTGATGATATTGCCTATAATAATCATGATATTGACGATGGGTTGCGGGCTGGGCTGATTAATTTAGATGATCTGCGCGACCTTCCATTAACCGGTGATATTCTGCGCCAGATTGAAAATAATCATGGGGTGTTGAGCGCCAAAATGCAGCGCCATGAATTGGTACGAGAAATGATTTCTGTGATGATTGGCGATTTGGTTAGCCAAACGCATCGCAATATTGCTGCACAGAAGATTGAAACCGCCGATGACGTGCGCCAAGCCAAACAGGCGATGGCACATTTTTCGCCGGAATTGGCTGAAAAACACGCCATCATCAAAGAGTTTTTGTTTCAGCAAGTATATCGCCATCACACGGTCAATGGCTCGATGAGCAAAGCCCGTCGGGTAATGCGCGATTTATTCGATCTGATGTTCGATGAGCCCGAGGTTTTACCGGAAGAATGGCGCNGCCAAGCCGAGGACAGCGATGAAACCGGACGGGCGCGGATTATCTGTGATTATATCGCTGGCATGACCGATCGATTTGCGATGGAAGAACATCGGCGATTGTTCGACATTTCAGACACAATGGCGTAAACACTGCTGATGAATTTGTTTGCTCGTATCGAAAGCGATTTAATCGCCATTTTAACCGACCTCNCCAAGGCTGGCACATTGCCCGATGGGTTGGATTTTTCACGCGTCAATGTTGAGCCGCCNCGAGATGCGTCGCATGGCGANATGGCGATAAATGCGGCCATGGTGTTGGCCAAACCGGCGGCCATGAACCCACGCGATTTGGCGGCCATTTTGGTCGATAAATTAACCGCTTTGGAACA
>JGI26082J51739_10002878_pt1 | contig 10344 bp, 10 predicted proteins | sample SaaInl5LU_22_DNA_FD_51739 | JGI IMG/M metagenome (IMG submission 51739)
CATGCAGGAGTGGGGTGCGATTTTTGATGCAGGTCAGGCCGCTGTTCAACTCACGTTCAGTGGCTTTGTTGTGACCTACGGATCATTGCAGTTGATCTACGGGCCGCTCTCCGACCGCATCGGTCGTAAAAAGGTGATGATGCTGGGTCTGAGCGTTGCTGTGCGGGCTCGTTGCTCGCGGCCTTAGCGCCCGATCTCAACAGTTTAATTTGGGCGCGTGTGTTGCAAGGGGCGGGTGCTGCTGCGAGCATGGTGGTTGGCCGAGCCATGGTGCAAGACTTGTTTGATGGTGCGGAGCGCACACGGGTGATGGCGTTCGTCAGCATGGCAATGGGGCTTTGCCCCCCGTTGGCGACCATCTTGGGTGGCCAGTTGCACGTTCAACTTGGCTGGCAAGCCAACTTTGTCGTCATTGCTGTGCTGGGTGGCTTACTCATCGTGGCGGCTTGGCGTGGCCTACCCGATCACCAAAAGCCGGTTGAGGTACAACCGCATTGGCTACGGACGATGGGTACCGCCTACATGACCCTGCTGCGCGAACCGACCTTTCTGCTGTATGTCGCTATTTTGGCGATGGCAACGGCGACGTTTTATGCCTTCTTGGGCGCGGTCCCCACGGTGATGGGCAGTTATGGTGTTGGCCCCGATGGGGTGGGTTTCTACATCATGGCCATCCCGTTTTCATACATCGTCGGTAGTTACCTGACCGCACGCCTGATTCGCTCAGTGGGTAATCGCCGGATGATGCAGTTTGGCCAAGGCCTCACCCTGGCCAGTATTGTGTTGATGCTGGTGTTGGCGTTGATAGGATTAGATTCGCCGCTTGCCTTTATCCTGCCGCTGCTCTTTTTGGGCATTGGTCATGGCTTGATGGTGCCGCCATCGCTGTCGGGTACGGTGGGCTTGATGCCTGCGCTCGCAGGCTCGGCGGCGGCGGTGGCTGGTTTGGCGCAGCAGTTAACAGGGGCTCTTGGCGGGTTTGCTGTGGGCTTGTTCCCGCAAAATGGCGCCGTTAACCTCGGGTGGCTGATGCTGTTTTTTGCATCTTGTGGTGCGCTGGCGCAATGGTTTCTGCATCGACGAGCGCCTCGATAGGGTGCGCCGCCTGCGGGAGTGGCCCTTCTGCGAGTTATCAGACGCGCTGCGTTGTTGATTTTTAGTTTTGCCCCAGCCCACTGGCCTGTTCAACCGCTTTGATGATGGTGGCATAGTCTTCGTCGCCATCGCCCTGCGCCACCGCGGAGAGTAGCCATTGTTTAGTGGTTGCGATTTGTGCGAGTGGGACGTTAAGGGTGTGCCCAGCGGCAAGGATTAAGTCAACGTCTTTGATCATCTGGTGCGCCGTGAAGGTGGGTGAAAAGTCTCGGTGGGTGACCGGTCTAGCCAGCTGCGCAGACTTGGCCTTGACAATGGGCGATGCGAGGGCGCTTGCATTGATGACTTCCCACATCGCCTCCCAGTCGAGTCCTCCTTTGCGTCCCAAGGTCAGGGACTCTGCGAGCATGGCACTGGTTTGGGCAATCATTAGGTTCAAGACCAGCTTCATGAGGCGAGCCTGCTCGGCGTCACCTAAATAAAACCGATGTGGACCCCAGCAAGTTAGGAGGGGCAGTACGGCGGTGTAGGTATCGGCGGGACCGGAGGCGAGCATGGTCAACTGCGCGGCCTCGGCCATATGGTTGTTACCTGAAACGGTGACACGCAAGTAACGTAGTGCCTGATGGGCGCAAATTGCGGCGACCTCGGCGGACGCGGTGATGGAGACGGTGCTGGTATCCACCCATATCGCATGGCGTGGCGCGGTATGGCAGAGTTGCGTGGCAACCGTGCGCAGCGCGTTGTCGTCTGGCAGGGAGGAGATGATTACATCGGCATGGGCGAGAGCAATGTCAATGTCCTCGCTGATCGTTAGTCCCGCTTGGGTGGCTTGAGATAAGCGTGTGGGATCAGGGTCATGCGCGGTCAAGGAGAAGCCAGCCTCGTGTAGGTGCCTAGCGAGTGGTAGCCCCATTTTCCCGATGCCCAAAAACACGATATTCAAAGCGATCTCCGGTTGTGATCAACAGAGCAACGGCCTCATTGGTGTACCTACGCCATGGTCAATAACAGGGCGGCCAATTCCGTTGGGCGGTTGATGGGGAGCATGTGATTAGAAGCGATCTCGTGATAAGACCAAGCGCTAGAGGCCTCGGCGTGGGCCGCTGCTTTTGCAAACTGCTGGTCGTTATCTTGGCTGTGGTCATCGGCCGTTGCCCGAATGTAGGTTCGACGGAATGGATAGGACTCCAGCGGTTGCGCTAAATGGACGGGTTGCGAGAAGGTAGCGACGGGTTGCGCAACGCGGCGGGGGTTTTGAAACTCAGACTCTGCCGGGTCTTCATAGTCACGCGCCGCTGGTGGCATGAATGCCGAAGCGCCTAATCCAGTGGCCGGACGCCGCGAGCGGGCCATGTCGATAACGGCCTGACCATCTTGCGGTACGAAGGCGTCTAGAAAAACCAAATGCTTCACGCGCTCAGCAATATGAGCCAGAGACCCTGTGATGACCATGCCGCCATAGGAAAAGCCCAACAACACGATGTCTTGGAGGTCTTCGTACAGCACGTGATTCACGAGGTCTTGAATATGCGTGTTTAAGCCGACTTGGGGGCTGGCTAGGTGCACGCGCTCACCAATGCCTGTGAGCGCTGGTGTGAACACCTCATGTCCTGCCGCCAACAGAGGCGGTCTGACCTTGCGGAATGCATGTGCGCCAGACCATGCCCCATGAACCAATACAAATGTGGTCACAATAAAAAATCCTCAACCAAATATTTGCAGCGCGACCAACGCGATGCTGGGGAAAAATATGAGCAAGCCAATACGCACCACGTCCGAGAGCAGAAACGGCAAGATGGATTTAAAGATATCTTTCATTTGTACGTTTTTCGCCATGGCGCTGATGATGAAGACATTCATGCCCACAGGTGGGGTGATGAGGCCAACCTCGACCACCATCAAGGCCAAGATNCCAAACCATATCGCTTTGTATTCGGNGCTGAGGCCCCATAGATCGATGCCCATGATGATGGGAAAGAAAATCGGTATCGTCAGCAAAATCATGGACAGGCTGTCCATGATGCACCCCAAGACCAGATAAATAAGAATCACGACCATGAGAACAGCGAGCGGGGGTAACGCCAAGCCAATGACCCAGGTCGCTAGCTCGGTGTGTACTTGGGTGAGCGCCAAGAACACGTTCAGGATGTCGGCGCCAAGCAAAATTAAGAAGATCATGCCCGTTGCGCCTGCCGCACCGTACATACAGTCTAGGAAGCCTTGGCCTTTGAGGCCGCCAGAGGTCCAGGCAACGATGCCGGTTGCCAAGGTGCCAATGGAGGCCGCCTCGGTTGGCGTGAAAATGCCGCCATAGATACCGCCAATGACGGTCACGAAAATCAGGATCACTGGCCACGTTTCCGACAAGGCTTTTAGGCGTTGCGCTACGGTGAATTTTTTACCAGCGGGCGCGTCTTGTGGGCTAATGCGGGCGACGATGCCGATGACCACCATGTAGCCCACTGCAGCGAGTAGCCCGGGCACGAAAGCCGCTAGAAACATCTTTGCAATGTTTTGCTCGGTAATGATGGCGTAAATGACCAAGGGCACGGACGGGGGAATCAGAATACCCAAGGTGCCACCGGCTGCGATGGCTGCGGCGGAGAGCCTTTCTGAGTAGCCGTGTGCCTTGAGTTCGGGAAGGGCGACTTGCCCCATGGTCGCAGCGGTCGCTAACGAGGAGCCGCAGATCGCGCCGAAACCAGCGCAGGCGCCAACGGCGCCCATCGCCATACCACCGCGCCAGTGCCCAATCATCGCGTTGCCTGCCTTGAACAGGCTTCGGGAGAGNCCCCCGTGGGTCGCAAACTGCCCCATTAACAAGAACAGGGGTACAACNGACAGGTCGTACACCGAGTAGCGGGCGTAGGCCGCTCCCTTGAAGTAATTCAGCAAGGGGTCGATACCCGCCACTAAGGTGTAGCCGATGGAACCCGTGAGCAGCATGGCGATACCAATATGAATACGCAGTGCCAGCATGACCAGCAATACGGCGAACATACAGGCGCCTAGTTCAATACCGGTTAGCCCCATCATCTTTTGATTCTCCTGATGTCAGCCACGCAGGTGTACAAGGCAACCAGGCCGAGCAATGCGAAGGAGGGAACCATGGGCGCGTAGCCCCACCAAGTAGGAATATTGAGCATCAGCGAGGCATCCCAGCCACCAATTAAATCCAGCAAACCAATCGTGATGCGCCACGTAAATATGAACGCCACAATAGCCAGCAAGGCCGAGGCGATGGCGTCAAGAACCAATACCTTGTTGGGGCTGGACTTGGCCGTAAAGAAGTCAACAATGACGTGGCTGCGTGCCCACTGTGTATAGGGTAGGGCCAAGCTGACTGCCATGCCACTGGCGATTTCGACGAGCTCGTAGTCGCCAATAATGGCGCTCGCGAACAGCGAGCGGCCAATAATGCTGGCTAAGGACATCAAAGCCATGGCGACCAAGGTGATGCCTGATAAAAAGGCGAACACCTTACAGGTCGCGCCGAGCGTGCGGCCATACCATTCGGTTGGCTCCTGCGCACGGGCAGCAGGGCTTAGAACATCAGCCAAAATTGTCTCCCAAAAAACGACGCGTACATCAACCTGATTTGGTCACAAAAAAGGCGGAGTTTCCTCCGCCTTTTCAGACCCGATAGGTCAAACGGTGCAATTACTTGGTGAATTGTTTCACAAGATCACGAGCAGCTTGGAGCATTTCCTTGCCGTTGAAGCCACGCTGGTTCATTTGTGCAACCCACGCTTCGTCCAATTTCTCGGTCGCTTTTTGTAGCTTGACCATCTCACCCTTGGGGATTGTTGAGATGGTATGGCCAGCCGTTGCTTGGAAGATTTTCTTTGCGCCAACGTCCGCACCAGACTGCGTCTTGCCCAAGAAGGCTGAGTACTCTAGGCCTGAGTTCTTGTCGATAACGGCTTTCAAGTCTGCGGGCAACGAGTCGTACTTGGCCTTGTTCATAGGCATCACGAAAACCGTTGTGTACAAGGCGTTGAAGCTGGGATCAGGCTCGGAGGTGAACTTGGTTAATTCGTTCACCTTCAGACCGGGCGCGACCTCGTAAGGAATCACCGCGCCGTCAATCACGCCCTTGGATAAGGCCTCGGGTACCGCAGGTACCGGCATACCAACAGGGGTGGCACCCAGATCTTTCAAGAGATCAGTCACCTGCTTGGTTGGACCACGCAGTTTTTTACCCTTGAAGTCTTCCAGTTTGAGGATAGGGGCATCACGCGTGAAAATTTGCCCTGGGCCGTGCACGTGTACGGCCAGCATCTTCACGTCCTTGAATTCTTCTTGAGCGTATTTCTCTGCGTACGTCCACAGCGCGCGGCTGGTCGCCTCGGCATTGGTCATCATGAAGGGGAGCTCAAAGACTTGTAGGCGTGCGAAACGGGTGCCTGAATAACCTGCAACGGTCCAGCCCACATCCGCGATGCCGTCCTTCACTTGGTCGAACAGTTGAGGCGGCTTGCCGCCCAATTGCATGGAGGGATAGATTTGGCAGTTCAAACGGCCTTTTGAGTCGCGGTCGATGTTGCGACACCACTGGCCCAACATGGTGGTGTGTTGAATCGTCTGTGGTCCCAAAAAGTGCTCGACTTTGAGGGTGATGGTTTCGGCTTGTACGCTGGCGCTGGCAGCGAGCAACGAACCGGCCAATAAGGCCATTTTTGTACGCAAAATCATTTGTATTTTCTCCAAGAGTCACAAGTGCAAGCAGGTTACTAGAAATACAGGGCGGTGTCGCCTAGTGGAAACCATATATTTAGGGCTTATCTGGCCTGAGGGACCTATTTTAGGTTGGCGAGAACCGCGGTGCTGGCCTGAATCGCGCCGCGGCGGTGGTAGAAGTTGAGGGCACGTAGGCCGCCGAGCTCTTCGCCGCCGCCAGCACGACCGGGGCCGCCATGCAACGACTGTGGCATCACGTTGCCGTGACCGGTGTGCAGCGCGGCGACATCGGGTGAGACCACATGCAGTCGACCATGGCTGTCGCTGAGTTCGGGGATGACGCGGGCTAAGGCGCTTGCATCGCTGCCATAGAGCGACGTGACCAAGGAGCCTTGTCCGCGCCGAATGAGCGCCAACGCGTGGTCGATGTCGCCGTTGCGGTAAGGGACTAGCGTGGCGACGGGACCAAAAACCTCTTCGTCATGGACGCGATCAGCCGCGTCGCTACCTGCCGCATCCCGCGTGCCAAGTAATGTCGGACCGACACAACATGCGATGAGGGGGTCGGCGTCAACCAATGCGTGGCTTTGGCCGTCGTGCAGTCTCTCGGTTTGGGGTTGTAGGTAGGCCAACCCGTCGCTCACGCTGTTAAATTGCACTCGGTTTACCAAGGCGCCCATACGTACGCTCTCGTTGCGTGGGTTGCCGACGGTGGTTTTAGCTAAACGCGCAGATAAGGCCTGCGCGACCGCGTCATAAAGTGATTCGGGTATCAGTACCCGGCGGATGGCCGTGCATTTCTGGCCCGACTTCACGGTCATTTCACGGGCAACCTCTTTGACCAGTAGCGCCACGGCCTCGCTATCACGCGTTTCGGTCGGCAGCAACAGTGCCGAGTTCAGGCTATCCGCCTCGATGTTTACGCGCACGGACTTGTGCGTAACGGCTGGGTGTGAGCGAATGAGCGCCGCGGTTTGCGCAGAGCCCGTAAAAGAGACCACGTCAAACGGCTCGAGTTGGTCCATGAGGCCATCGGCGCTACCGCAAATAATGGACAGAGCGCCTACGGGCAATATGCCCGCATCCACCACATCTTTGACCATGCGTTGTGTAAGCCAAGCGGTCGCGGTCGCGGGCTTGATGATGACCGGCACGCCAGAGAGCAGGGCGGGCGCGGCTTTTTCCCACAAACCCCAAGATGGGAAGTTGAAGGCGTTGATGAACAGGGCTACGCCGCGCGTGGGGGTGTAGACGTGTTGGGTTTGAAATAAGGGGTCTTTTCCTAGCCGTGTGGCATCGCCATCGTGCATGAAGTGAACGTCGCCTAGGGCCTCACCCAACTTGGCGTAGGTACCTAGGGTGTAAATGCCCCCATCGACGTCAACCGCCGTGTCGTTTTTGACCGTGCCACAGTTGGCTGTCGATATCTCGTAATACGCGTCGCGATTGGCTTGTAACACCTTCCCCACGGCGCCTAACATCGCCGCCCGCTGGGCATAGGTGAGGGCCCGCAGGGCTGCGCCGCCGTTATGCCTAGCGAACGCAAAGGCGGCCGCTAAATCAAGACCCTCTGCGTTCACACGCACCAGCTCAGTACCCAGTACGGGGTCATGCAGGGCGGTGCCAGTGCCTTTGCCAGAGAGCCATTGGCCGGCCACGTAGTTGGGAAGAAGTTCAGTCATAAATACCTTTTAGCGTCTGCAGGGTGAATGCACCTGTCGTGCGCACTCAATATAAGTCATCCGGACAGGTGGCGTCTGCAAAGACGTGGGTGCACCAAGGCCTTAGCTGGGAATACGTACCTTGGCTTTGCCCTTGAGCTTGAGGATTTGTCGTGCCTCATCCGGTGTGGCCACCGATAGACCCAGCCCTTCAATCATTTTTCTAACCGCGCGGACTTGGTCGGCATTACTCACCGCCAACTGGCCACGGCCCAGCCACAGCGAGTCCTCTAGGCCGACACGGACGTTGCCGCCCATGGACAGCGACTGGGCAGCGATGGGCAACTGATTTTTGCCTGCGCCCAAAACGCTCCAGCGGTAGTCGTTACCGAACAAGCGGTCAGCGGTGCGCTTCATGTGGCTCACGTCTTCAGGGTGAACGCCGATGCCGCCCAAAATACCAAATACCGACTGAATGAAGTAAGGCGGTTTGATGAGGCCCTCGGATGCGAAATACGACAGCGTGTAGAGGTGGCCAATGTCGTAGCACTCCACTTCAAAGCGGGTGTCGTTCTCACGGCAGGTTTCTAAGATGTTTTTAATATCTTTGAACGTGTTTTTAAAAATACGCTCGTCAGAGCCCTCTAAGTAAGGCTGCTCCCAGTCGTGTTGAAACGTTTTGAAGCGCTTGAGCATGGGAAAGAGGCCGAAGTTCATTGACCCCATATTGAGCGATGCAATTTCTGGTGCGAAGGTGGCGCACGGCCGCAGGCGTTCCTCAACAGACATGGTTGGCGCACCGCCCGTGGTGATGTTTATGACTACATTCGATTGCGTGTGTATGGGTTGCAAAAACGGGATGAAGGCCTCGGGGCTCTGATCGGGTTGTCCTGTTTGTGGGTTACGCGCATGCAGGTGAACGATGGCAGCGCCAGCCTCAGCGGCGCCCAAGGCCGCTTCCGTAATCTCTTCCGGTGTGACCGGCAGGTGGGGTGACATGGAGGGGGTGTGAATCGCACCGGTGACGGCGCAGGTGATGATCACTTTTCCTTGCAGATCGCTATGTGGTGTGGGCGTGCTCATGTTGTTTTCCTTGTGTCTGGGTTAAGCGCAGGATCTGGCGCCGTTGAAGGTCGTTTGGTTCTGGAATATAGCCAGATACAGATGGTGAGGTTCAGTAGGTTCCACGCGATGCCATTCCAAAAGGCAGCGGCATAGGTGCCCGTGAGGTCAAATAATTTACCGGACATCCAGCCACCAAACGCCATACCGATGAGGGTGCCGAAGATAACGGTTCCAATACGCCCGCCGACTTTTTCAATGGGGAAGTAGGCTCTGATCACGATGGCGTAGGCGGGCACAATACCGCCCTGAAAGAGGCCAAACAAACCGGCAATCACGTAAAGCGCGACCACACCGTCAAAGGGTAAAAACAGCGCCAATGCCAAGCCTTGGAGTCCCGAACTAACGATTAAGGTCTTTAAGCCGCCAATGCGGTCGGATATCCAGCCAAAGAGCAGGCGACTCACCACGCCAAGCCCGAGCATCAACGACAGCATGTTGGCCCCTTGGAGTGGGGTGAGTCCCAGTTGCATGCAGTAGGCGACCAAGTGCACTTGCGGCATGGCCATGGCAACACAGCAGCCGATGCCCGCGACGAAGAGGGCCCATTGCGCCACATTGGGAGGCAGACCAAAGGGCCTCGTGCGGTCGATTGCCTTGCCAAAGTGGGTGTCGGCTTCGGCGCAAGCGCGGGCGGTGGCTGCCTGATGAAGCGGTTAAGCAGCCACATACCGATGCCGCAGAATATGCCAATACAAATATAGGTGGTACGCCAACCCACCGTGTTGATGCCATATTGAATGATGGGTGGCCAGACCGTGCCCGCTAGATAGTTGCCGCTGGCACAGATCGCGACGGCGATGCCGCGGTACTTATTCCACCACCGTGAGGTGTCGGCCATCAGCGGTACAAAGCCGCTGGCAATACCGAGGAAGCCAATTAACAGACCGTGGGCGAGGCAAAACAGCCAAATATTGGGCGACAAGGCGGACAAAATGAAGCCACTGCTCACGCCAAGCGCGCCAATGTGCACCACGCGGTTGATGCCCCAGCGATCGGCGACCCGCCCAAGGTAAATACCGCCGATACCAAAGGCCAGCATCGTGACGGTGTAGGGCAGCGAGGCCTGAGCGCGCGTGACGTCAAACTCGTGCTGTATGACGGGGAGTACGACAGATAGCACCCACATGCCGCAGTTGCCCAGAATGGAAATGCCCAAAATGATCATCAGGCGCCGCGCTGCGACCCGTGAGTCGATCAGAGCGGTTTCATCGTGTGGACGTTCTGTGGATGCCATAGGCGGACGGGCCTGCGTGATGGAGTGGGCCGTGCGTGCGCTTTAGCGCATCTCAAAACCACGGTAGTTGTCTGCGGCAACGGCATCACAGGCGTCACGATAACGCTTGAGACCACCGGCATAAGGCATGAACATACGGGGCTTGCCCGGCACGTTGGCGCCCAGGTACCAAGAGTGCTTGACGCCAGCGAGCAGAGTGGCATTCGCGGCGCGGTTAACTTCCGCGCCCCAGGTGTCTGCGGCTTCTTCGGTGGCTTCTATGGTGCGCACCTTGTGTTGGCGCATGTGTGCAATGCAGTCGGTTATCCAATCAACGTGTTGTTCGATTTGTGGTGGTAAGTTGGTCAGTACCGAGGGGCTGCCCGGGCCCGTGATCGTAAACAAGTTGGGGAAGCCGGGTATTTGTAAGCCCAGGTAGGTTTTGGGCCCTGCATGCCACGTGTCTTTTAGTTGCCGCCCGTCGCGGCCGGTGAATTCAATTTTATTGAATGCGCCTGTCATGGCATCGAACCCCGTGGCGAACACAATGATGTCGCAGGCGTGCAG
>JGI26082J51739_10002887_pt1 | contig 10324 bp, 8 predicted proteins | sample SaaInl5LU_22_DNA_FD_51739 | JGI IMG/M metagenome (IMG submission 51739)
CGCCTAACTTAAATCGAAGGTTCGCGCTATGCGCTGTAGAAACAGAAAAACCACTGGCCAAAAAAGACCACTGAACAGCGCAGGAAGTAAAAAGAGTAACGAATCACCATGGGTACCCGTGAGACCTTGCATCCAGTAGTGAAGCAGCTGGTTTAATCCAACCAGCAGCATGATCACAATGCCCTGCTGACCGAGCGGGAACATACGCATGCGTCGGTAGAGCAACTGAGCCAAAAATGCGAGCAGTGTTAACGAGAGCGCGTTCAAACCAAGAACCCCCCCCTGAGCCAGATCAAGAAGCAGCCCTAAAACAAAAGCGTAACCAAGACCCACTCTAAGTGGCGCTCGAATAACCCAAAATACCAAAAACAGTAAAACCCATTCAGGACGTGCCCAGCGCAATATATCAGGTAATGGTAGTTGGCTTAGAAACAGGCTGATAATAAAAGTGCCGAAGATAATAAGCGTTCCGCCACGCGCATCAGCCATCTGTCCCCTCCTGAGCCGGGGTGATAAGTTGCTCGTCTAGATTTTGTACAAGCAGCAGATTGCGGCTCTTATCAAGCCTAGCTGTAGGAACAGCCTTGATAACGAGGAAGGATTGACCTGGGTCACGAGTTACTTCTGAAACTTCGGCTACCGGGTAGCCTTTTGGAAAGCGCCCACCTAGACCTGATGTCACCAAAAGATCACCAACACGTATATCAACTGTTGCGGGTACAAAATCTAACTCAAGACTTTCGGGATCTCCGTTGCCTAACACCACTGAACGAAACCCCGTGCGAACGGACTCTACGGGCACTGCAGCTCTTGAATCCGTGATAAGCATGACGCGGCTTATGAGTGGAGCGACTGAAATAACTTGCCCCATAACGCCGCCAGCATCTAATGCGGGCTGCCCAAGGGTTATGCCATCCTGACTACCTAAGTTTGTAAGAATCTCGTGCTGAAAAGGGTTGGGGTCCACGCCGATGAGCTCCGCAAGACGTACCTGAGGATCAACACGTGACCGCGCATTTAATAAGGCGCGTAATCGACGATTTTCTGCGGTAAGTGCCGCGTTTTTAAGCACCCGCTGTTCTAGCTCAAGCGCTTCACTGCGCAAGCGGTTATTTTCGGCAACTAGGGTTGAGCGACTCACAACCACATCAGAGACGTTGTCGGCCAGACGAGCGGGCATATCAACCAACCACTGAAGCGGCGTNATGATTAAGTTTATGTAATTTCGACCTTCACGGAATTTGGATGAGTTGAGGTCGAGCGTAATAAGGACAAGTGCTGCGAGTATCAGCAGCATGAACCAGACTCTTGATGGGCCGTTTCGAAATATCATCTAAGCGAGATCCACTGTCGCGCTGCAGTGAACGCGGAGCCGAGAGAAATAGACCTCAGCTCCAACGCGCTATCAGTCATAAGATAGAAGTTCTAGACCCTGACGGTCTAGCATCTCCAACGCTTTACCACCGCCGCGGGCAACGCAGGTTAGTGGGTCTTCAGCAACAATAACAGGCAAGCCTGTCTCTTCAGTCAACAAGCGATCAAGGTTACGCAGCAAAGCACCACCACCTGTTAACACTATACCCTGCTCAGCAATATCAGCGGCAAGTTCCGGAGGACATTGCTCCAGTGCACTTTTAACCGCTTGAACTATGGCGGCTAGCGGTTCCTGAAGTGCTTCAAGCACCTCATTGGAGTTCAGTGTAAATAGACGCGGGATACCCTCTGCAAGGTTTCTACCACGAACATCTATCTCAAGCACCTCTTGCGCCGGGTAGGCCGTGCCGATCTCCTGCTTGATGCGCTCAGCCGTAGCTTCGCCGATGAGGCTACCGTAATTACGACGGACATAGGTCACTATAGCTTCGTCGAAACGGTCACCACCGACACGCACAGAGTCAGAGTAGACAATTCCGTTAAGTGATATAACCGCAATCTCACTGGTACCACCGCCTATATCTACAACCATTGACCCGGTTGCTTCCTCAACAGGAAGACCTGCACCAATTGCGGCGGCCATAGGCTCTTCGATTAAATACACTTCACGAGCGCCAGCTCCTATGGCTGACTCTTTGATCGCTCGGCGTTCAACCTGCGTAGACTTACACGGAACACAAATTAAGACACGTGGACTTGGGCGTAACCAAGAGTTGTTATGCACTTTGCTGATAAAGTACTGCAGCATTTTTTCAGTGACATGAAAGTCAGCGATAACTCCGTCTTTCAGAGGGCGAATTGCAGTGATGTTTCCCGGTGTACGACCCAGCATTCGCTTGGCATCAGCGCCGACAGCAGCGACTGTTTTTTGATTACCATTTACACGTATAGCTACAACAGAAGGCTCATCCAACACAATATCGTTGTGGCGAACAAAAATGAGCGTATTGGCGGTTCCTAAGTCGATAGAAAGATCGCTAGAAAATAGACCGCGTATTTTTTTGAACATCAGAAATTAGACCCTAACCCAAGCCATAAAGGCGGTATGTTTTTAATCGAGCCATACTAGCAATCAGAGGGATTTTGGGCAAGGCACAAATGTGGTACCTTATCGCCCCAGCACGCCTGATTAAGGCACGCAAACTACTGAGTTTGTAGTAGTTCTGCTACCTCACTTTAATTTGTTGATTACGAGACAAGAACCATGTCACTCGACCGATCGGACGTGGAACGAATTGCCTATCTAGCACGCCTAGCGATAGATGAGCAGGACATTCCCGCTTACACAGAAAACCTAAGCAGTATCTTGGCACTTATCGACGAGATGCAAGCAATTGATACCACGGGTGTAGAACCCCTAGCACACCCACTTGATGGTGAGCAGAGATTACGTATTGATGAAGTCAGCGAGCACAACCAGCGTGAGCAACTACAGTCAAATGCGCCAGCCACTGAAAACGGTCTATTTCTAGTACCTAAAGTGATCGACTAAGCGAGCGGGATTAACACACAGATGTTTGAAAAAAATTTAACAGAATTAGCTGTCGATCTTGCTGCAGGCCACCTCAGCAGTGTTGAAATAACGCAGAGCTACCTCGATAGAATCGCCGCTCTTGACAGCAAATATAACGCCTTCATTACAACCACACCAGAACTGGCACTCGCTCAGGCAAAAGCAGCAGACGAGTCACGTGCAGCCGGAACAGGGGGGCGTTACACGGGCCTACCCATCGCGCACAAAGACCTGTTCTGTACTCAGGGTGTAAAAACAAGTTGCGGATCGAAAATGCTGGATAACTTCCAGTCTCCTTACGATGCAACTGTTGTCGCAAAATTTAAGGCCGCAGGTGCCGTCATGTTGGGTAAAACCAATATGGATGAATTTGCGATGGGTTCATCTAATGAGTCGAGCTTCTACGGTGCTTGCAAGAATCCTTGGGATNTCGAGCGTGTGCCGGGAGGATCCTCTGGAGGTTCTGCGGCGGCAATCGCTGCTCGACTGACGCCAGCAGCCACCGGATCAGATACAGGCGGTTCTATTCGACAGCCAGCTGCTTTGTGCGGTATTACCGGCATAAAGCCAACCTATGGTCGTGTATCGCGTTACGGAATGGTTGCCTATGCATCATCGCTCGATCAAGGCGGCCCAATGGCGCAAACAGCAGAAGATTGTGCGCTGATGCTTAACGTGATGTCGGGCTTTGACCCGATGGATTCCACATCGGCACAGCGAGAGAATGAAGACTTCACAGCAGGTCTAAACAACTCTATCCAAGGCCTTAAAATAGGTGTTCCCAAAGAGTACATGAGTGATGATCTTGATCCGCAGATTGCCGAGCGTATTCAAGCAGGCATCGCAGAACTTGAGAAGCTGGGCGCCCAGGTCAAAGAGATCAGCCTGCCACGTACACGTATGTCGATTCCTGCCTATTACATAATCGCACCCGCAGAGGCTTCCTCTAACTTATCGCGCTTTGATGGTGTGCGTTATGGGCACCGATGCGATGATCCCAAAGACCTAATGGATCTCTACACACGCACGCGTCAGGAGGGTTTTGGGGCTGAAGTCAAACGTCGCATTATGGTTGGGACCTATGCCCTCTGTGCCGGTTACTACGACGCCTACTACAACAAAGCACAGCAGATTCGCCGTCTTATTCAGCAGGATTTCTTGCAGGCATTCGACGAGGTAGATCTGATTTTAGGGCCAACCACACCTCACACAGCCTTCAAGATTGGCGAAAAGAATAACGATCCAGTCTCTATGTATATGGAAGATATATTTACCCTCTCACTTAACCTTGCAGGCCTTCCCGGCATGTCGGTGCCCTGTGGTACCGTTAATGGTTTACCTGTTGGTATGCAACTGATTGGTAACTACTTCGATGAAGCACGTCTGTTAAACATTGCACATCAATTCCAACAGGTAACTGATTGGCACACACAGACACCGGCCGGAATTTAAGGGGTAGAAATATGGAATGGGAAACCGTCATCGGGCTTGAGATTCATGTTCAACTCTCAACTCAAACTAAAATATTTTCCGGGGCTAGCACGGCCTTCGGTGCTGAAGCAAATACCCAGGCCTGCGCTGTCGATCTAGCACTGCCAGGCACTCTGCCGGTATTCAATGAAAATGCTCAGCGCATGGCGATCATGTTTGGCTTAGCCATTAATGCACAGATAGGCAAACGCGCAGTATTTGAGCGCAAGAACTACTTTTACCCCGATCTTCCCAAGGGTTACCAGACAACCCAGCTAGAGAAACCGGTTGTCGGTGAGGGATTTGTCGATATTGATACGGATGAAGGGACTCGCCGAGTACGCATACATCATGCGCACCTTGAAGAGGATGCCGGCAAATCCTTGCATGAGGACTTTCATGGCATGTCGGGTATCGATCTTAACCGCGCGGGCACACCGCTGGTTGAGATTGTCTCAGAGCCAGACATGCGNACCTCTAAAGAGGCCTCCGCTTATGCACGCAAAATCCATGCAATCGTGACCACCCTCGGCATATGTGACGGCAACATGGCCGAAGGCTCAATGCGATGTGACTGTAACGTTTCGATTCGTCCTAAAGGCAGTGAGACGCTGGGTACCCGCACGGAGCTTAAAAACATCAACTCGTTCCGCTTTATTGAGCGTGCAATAGAGACCGAAGTTGCCCGTCAAATCGACCTTATTGAGGATGGCGGGAAAGTAGTACAAGAGACACGTCTGTATGACCCAGAGCGCAATGAGACACGCAGCATGCGCTCTAAAGAGGATGCCAACGACTACCGCTACTTTCCATGCCCTGACCTGCTGCCGGTCGTCGTCGATGATGCCTATGTAGAGGCTATTCGGGCAACACTTCCAGAGCTACCAGATGCTCGTCGTGCCCGTTTTGTTGAGCAGTACACACTATCTGACTATGACGCAGGTCAGTTGTCAGCCTATCGCCCACAAGCGGACTACTTTGAGGCGGTTGTAACCAAGGCGGGTGATGCGAAACTGGCCGCCAACTGGGTCATGGGTGAACTGGCTAAGAACCTCAATCAAACGAACACTGATATTCAACAGAGTCCAGTATCGGCAGAACAGCTCGGTGGCCTTGTACAACGTATTAAAGACAACACCATTTCTGGCAATATCGCAAAGAAAGTGTTCGATATAATGTGGAGTGAGGGTGGCAGTGCTGATGCAATCATCGAAGCCAAGGGGCTCAAACAGGTAACGGACACGGGTGCTATCGAAGCCACCATCGACCAGGTTATCGCTAGCTGTCCGGCTCAAGTAGAGCAGTACAAAGCAGCAGAGCCCGACAAACGTGGCAAAATGATCGGCTTCTTTATGGGGCAGGTCATGAAGGCGTCAGGGGGTAAAGCAAATCCTGGGGCCGTCACCGGATTGCTATCCAAAAAATTAGACGCACTCTGCGATTAGTTCTAGACCTAAAGACGATCCCGGCCCTATTAAAGACTGCTTTAATAAGGCCGGGGTTTCATTTAATTAGGTTTGGAATTTAACCTATGATTACAGATATCAACTTTTACCTTTTAGCCATACCGGCGCTCTTAATAGTCGGTGTATCTAAAGGTGGCTTTGGCGGCGGCATAGGACTTGTCGCCGTACCGATGATGAGTCTTGTGATCTCGCCTGTTATCGCCGCTGCGATTATGCTGCCGATTCTCATACTGATGGATCTTTTTGCCCTGCGTGGCTTCAAAGGGCGATTTGAAAAAGATCTGTTATGGCAGATATTTCCAGCATCACTAGTGGGCGTTGTTGTTGGAGCACTTAGCTTTCGTCTACTGAGCGAAACCGATATAAAATTGATGATTGCGACATTAACACTTCTGTTCTGTGCAGATGCGGCGCGTAAATCACTGAGCAAAAAGCTAGCCGCTGCAAAAAACAGACGCGGGATAATGCCTACAATCTGGTGTTTCCTCGCGGGATTTACCAGCTTTAGTGTTCATGCAGGTGGGCCAGCATTGAGCTTCTACCTGCTTCCATTAAGACTGGATAAAACTGTTTTTGTCTCAACCTCAATCGCTTTTTTCACCTTTATTAACCTAGTTAAAGTTGTCCCTTACATCTCACTGGGTCTGTTCAGTCGAGAAACATTAACGACCGCCTTGGTGCTAGCACCTCTCGCCCCAATCGGTATCTGGTTAGGGGTCTGGTTACACAACCGGATCGATGAGACACTTTTCTACCGCTTATGTTATCTCTTCTTATTTATAACAGGGCTCAAACTAGGCTACGATGCGTTAGCTTAGAATAATTAATTTCAGAAGGATCAGTTATGCACCCCCTTATTGAATCTATTCATAACGTTGTCGGTGATGCGGGAATTATAACCGATGAACGCGTCGCTCAACGCTCGAATGATAGCTGGGGTAAGGGCAGCTGTCCGGCACTTGCAATCGTAAGACCCAGTTCAACTGAAGAAGTGGCTAAGGTTATGGCGCTGTGTCATGCGGCAGGCCAAAGTGTTGTGCCGCATGGTGGTCTCACCGGTCTGGCAAACGGCGCGCAGTGTAAACCTGGCGATATTGCACTCAGTCTTGAACGAATGAATCGCATAGAAATGATCGATACAAAAGGCGCCACTGTACGATTGGAGGCGGGGGTCATAATAGAAGAGTTGCAGCGTCAAGCGGCTGAGCATAATTTGCTATTCGCTGTGGACTGGGGTGCTCGCGGTTCCGCTCAGGTAGGCGGCATGTTGGCCGCTAATGCGGGCGGCAATAAGGTTATACGCTATGGAATGGCGCGCGATCAGGTCCTTGGACTTGAAGTGGTTCTAGCTGACGGGCGTATTATGAGCAACCTACGTGAGACGATTAAAGATAACTCGGGCTACGACCTAAAGCAGTTGTTCATCGGTTCAGAAGGAACGCTTGGGATCATCACAAAAGCCGTTATGCGTTTATGGCCGTCAGCACCCGCACGCCAAACCGCACTGGTCGCGTGTAATGATTTTGATTCAGTCCTTCAGCTTCTAAACCATCTGAAACAGACATTAGAAGGAAAGCTGTCTGCTTTCGAGGCGCTATGGAGCAGCTTCTTTAACTTTATGACAGTTGAAACCGGGCGCAATAAAGAGTTTATCTCAGCCAACTACCCTTTTTATGTGCTGGTTGAGTCAGAGTGTGTCGATGATGCACGCGGAAAGGAGCAGTTTCTTGAGGTCTTATCTGGTCTTCTTGAGCAAGAGATCATTGTTGATGCCGTTATCGCTGAAACCAGCCAGCAGGCTGCATCACTCTGGGCTATGCGCGATGATATAGAGGCGATGGTAGAGCACTTAAGTCCGCTACTGGCATATGATATTTCATTGCCACTTAGAGACATGGAGGCTTATACAAGCCGCGTCGCAGAGAGGATAAGCGAGCAGTTTGCGGATCACAGGTGTTTAACCTTTGGACACCTAGGTGATGGAAACATCCATTTTTGCGTAGGGCCTGCCAATGACAAGCCTGCCATCGATGCAATTGTCTATAGTCTATTGCAGGAGTACGGTGGTTCCATTTCGGCCGAACATGGTGTGGGGCTCTCTCGTAAGGCGTATTTACCCATGTGCCGAAGCGAGGTCGAGATTGAGATGATGCGCAGTATAAAGCGTGCGCTTGANCCCAAGGGCATTCTAAACCCGGGTAAAATCATCGACATCTGATTGCTCATATCTGTAGGTAAAACCTCCGCGTTCAACCAAAGCACTCTAATGTGCTTTGGTTGACCTTCACATATACACCCCTAAGCGCCAAATGTATGAGTGCCAAACTCTAGGCTTTACCCGCTGTTTTTTCGATATACTGCCCTAATGCAAAAACTCCCTATACATCAAGTCATGCCCGACATAATTAACAGTTTACGAGAGTATGACTGCCTCATTCTTCAGGCTGAGCCTGGCGCAGGAAAGACGACTCAAGTCCCCCTAGCGCTGCTAGACCAGCCGTATATCGATGGCAAAATTTTATTGCTCGAACCGAGACGTATCGCAGCGCGCTCGGCCGCACAATTTATGGCTCAAATGCTGGGTGAAACGGTCGGTGAGCGAATTGGATACACCATGCGCAACGACCAACGAACCAGCCGCAAAACCCAAATTGAAGTGATCACTGAGGGCGTTTTGGTAAGGCGTCTTTTGAACGACCCCTTACTGGAAGATGTCGCGATGGTCATTTTTGATGAATTTCATGAGCGCAGTATTCATACAGATTTAGGCATAGCCTTATGTCGCGATGTGGCTCTACTGCGAGATGAACCGCTCAAACTGCTCGTGATGTCAGCCACAGTCGATACCCGTGCACTGAGTAACAAACTGGGCGATGCACCGATCATTAACTGCAGCGGAAGGGGCTTTCCTGTTGATATTGTTCGAACCGACCAGCCAGTTAAACGCTTTGATTTACTTCAATNCATCACTCGGCGTTGTTTGCAGCTTTGCAGCGCTCCGGGCGATGTTTTGATCTTTCTGCCTGGCAAGTCCGAAATTCATGCACTCGAAAGGCTATTGAACGATCAATTAGATCCGCAGATAAACGCAGGCACTGAGCCTTACATTCAACATCAAAAACAGTGTCAAATCATAAAAGTATACAGCGGCACCGATGAGAGCCACCTTGAGTCACTATTTAGCCCATCAGTCGAAGGGTCTAAACGCTTTATTCTTGCTACCTCCATCGCACAAACCTCGATTACCCTGCCTTATGTTAACTGTGTAATAGACTCAGGGTTAGAGCGCAAACCTCAGTTTGATATTCGTACTGGCATTACACGCCTTACAACCAAGAGAATCAGTCATGCGACAGCTACTCAGCGAGCAGGCAGAGCGGGCCGCGTGCAATCAGGTCTTTGTTACCAGCTTTGGACTGAACAACAGAATCAAGCGCTGATTGCGTATGATACACCTGAGATTGGGCAAATTGATCTAAGCGATACCGCTTTAACGACTCTAGACTGGGGCATAAAGTCACCCGACTCGCTTGAGTGGATTGACCCACCGCCACACAACCTCTGGCAGGCCGCCCTTCAAAAACTGGAGGCACTTGGCGCAATCGAAACCCTTGTGGAACCCGACCGTATACCCAGTATTACAACACTGGGAAAAGAGCTAGCAAGATTACCAACCGAGCTTAGAGTCGCAAGGCTACTCATTAATGCGCGAAATCTTGATGCCATTGAGCTAGGCACATCGATTGCCGCACTCATCAGTGAGCCCAGCCGCTCGAACGACTGCGATCTAGCGAGCTTTTTTAACTCATCACAGCGCCCAATGCTGAACCAACAACAGCTAAAGCTGGCTCAACGATTTAGGCAGTTAATCAACAATCCTAGTATTAAGTGTCTCGAATACTCAGGTGATACTGACCAAGCACTCATCAATCTTGTACTTAGCTCGTATGGCGATCGAGTCGCTATTTCAACCGACACCGCGAGTGGACGCTTCAAACTGAAAAACGGTACCGCCGTGCGTCTGGACCCTAGCGATCGTCTCTCTCGCCACCCTTTTATTGTCTGTATAGACTTAGGTGGTCGAGATGATAGACGCGAGTTAAACCTGCGCTTGGGACTTGGGGTTGAAAAGAGCCATATCTTACACTTTCTCGCCAATCAAATTGTCCATTCAGAACGCTTTGAATGGGAGGGTGAACATCTGCGGGCATTGTCAGTTATTACACTTGGCGAGATCGAAATTGACCGCAAACCTGCTCGTTCCCTGTCAAAATCATCACGTGCAACTGCCTGGTGTCAGCGAATATCACGTGAGGGGCTAGATGTTCTTCCACACTGGACCAGCATCAAACCCTGGCTAGCGCGATTACGATTCCTGTATAACAGCCCTGAGCGAATAAATAGCCTTGAGTTAATAAACAGCCCTGAGCGAATAGACAGC
>JGI26082J51739_10002888_pt1 | contig 10314 bp, 10 predicted proteins | sample SaaInl5LU_22_DNA_FD_51739 | JGI IMG/M metagenome (IMG submission 51739)
CAAATGCAAATGAAATATCTACACACAATGGTCCGCGTGGCCGATTTAGACGCCTCCATCGCTTTTTTTGCCCTCTTGGGGCTTGAAGAAACGCGCCGTTGGGACAATGAAGCTGGACGTTTCACCCTGGTTTTCATGGCTCCTCCTGGCCAACCAGAGTGTCCCGTTGAACTGACCTATAACTGGGATGGTGATGAAGGCCTGCCGTCAGACAGCCGACATTTCGGGCATTTGGCCTATGAGGTGAAAGATATTTATGCCACCTGCCAGCATCTCATGGACAATGGCATTACAATCAATCGCCCGCCACGCGAAGGCCGCATGGCTTTTGTGCGCAGCCCAGACAATATCTCGATTGAGCTCTTGCAAGAGGGTGACAACCTGCCCGTGGCCGAACCCTGGGCGAGTATGGAAAACATCGGTCATTGGTGAGTCGTCGCCTCTGCAAAGCTCTGGCCGCCCTGTCATTTACGTTTTGGGTGACAAGCTCGGCCGGCGCTGACGCCGCCTGCCGCCAGGCCCTGGCCTTGGGCCTGGATGTGTCAGGATCTGTCGACGAGGCCGAATATCAGCTGCAACTGCAGGGGCTGGCCGCCGCCTTGATCAGTGATGATGTCCGCGCAAGTCTCATGCGCCTGCCCGATGCACCGGTCCGGATTTTGGTTTTTGAATGGAGCGGTCAGGACTATCAGCGGGTCCTCATCCCGTGGACAGATATAACAAGCCCATCGCGCCTTAAGGCTGTTTCCGAGCAACTGCGGTCCACCACCCGCCGCCAAGCCCCACCAACCACCGCTTTGGGTCAAGCCATACAGGTCGGAGCTGGGTTTCTAAACCAACAGCCAGACTGCTGGAAGCGCACCTTGGATATTTCGGGAGATGGGAAAAACAACACGGGTCCAGAACCGCATCACGTCAACGGCCCTGAGAAGATCGGAGATATTGTCATCAACGCATTGATCATCGGCGTTGATGCCACCTCCCGGCTGTCCCATGCGGAACTGTCCATTGCCGAATTGACCGCCTATTTTGCGCATCGCGTTCTGGCCGGGCCAGACGCGTTTTCCGAAGTTGCCATCGGTTTTGACGATTATGAGCGCGCCATGAGCCGAAAATTACTTCGCGAATTGGAATTTTTGAGCATGAGCCAATCGGATCAATAAATAAATCGAATCTGTTTGCCCCAATATTGCTCCATCCGCCGCAGCGCTGCATTGATATCCTCGACCCCGGTGCCTTGCAAAACCCCCTCCGATTGCAGCGCAGCCGCATGACCCTCAAACAAGTCATTCACAAGTCCACGAATATGTTGCCCCTTATCGGTCAGCCTCACGCGCACAGACCGCCGGTCCGCCCGGCACCGTTCATGGTGCATATAGCCCATACCCACCAATTTTTTCAGATTGTAACTGACATTTGAGCCCTGATAATATCCGCGGCTCTTCAGCTCGCCCGCGGTGACCTCATTGTCGCCGATGTTGAATACGAGCAAAGCCTGCACGGGGTTGATCTCAATNACCCCAACCCGCTCAAATTCATCTTTGATAACATCCAACAACAAACGATGGAGCCGCTCGACCAAAGCCAAACTCTCCAAGTAATGGGTCATAAAACTCTTGCCGGTTTTGGAATCGCCACTCATTGATCGCCTCTTACACTGCTTCAGTCCGCAGTATTGAGGAAATTCGCGAATATTATCTAAACGAGATGCGTTTAAACGGATGGACCCTGCAAACCTGCGACGATTTGGCCGATCATGGGCGCAAATTCTGCGGGAGCTGCGGCACTGCCGGTTACCCAAGAATAAAGATCATGGTCATTTTCTGCCAGCAACAAGTCGTAATTCACCAGCTCTTCTTCAGTCATCCGCTCCAAGGCGATTTCAGCAAAATGGCTTAAAATAAGGTCCATTTCTTTGATTCCACGGCGCATAGAACGCATCTTCAGGCGTTTGATCCTATGATCATGCAGCTCAATCATTTCATGGCCAACCTTAATTTTTTTTCCAATTTACTCAGCCGATCGGCGGTACGGTTCATATCCGTTTTTATTGCGCGCATTTCGATTAAAATTGTTTGAATATCGTCGGACAGCGGCGCCGTGTTCGGCTCTTCAGGCCCGATCCCCTCACCGCTCAGAAGCCACGGCAAAGACACGTTGAGCATTCCAGTCAACATTTGCAATTTATTGGCCCGCGGCTCGGAACGATCCTCTTCCCAGGCCTGCAAAGTGGTCAATTTAATTCCCAGACGGCGCGACAGTTGCGCCTGGGTCATGCCAGCCTTTTCCCGCGCGCCCAGAACACGATCCCCAAACGTGGCTGCATCGGGACCGTACCAATCGAAGTTTGTATCAGATTCATTTTCCATAATCGTTTTTCTCTTTCCAATTACTTCGCCTTGCAGCGCCCTGCACATCTATCTAGAATTGTAGGAACACACGCATAACGAGGCCGTCATGTCCATTTTGTCTACCGCGCTTGAACGGGTGAAACCCTCTCCCACCATTGCTATATCAACCAAGGCGGCGGAATTAAAGGCAGCAGGGCGTGACGTGATCGCACTTGCAGCTGGCGAGCCGGATTTTGACACCCCAGACCATATCAAAGCCGCGGCTGTTAAAGCCATTGCAGAGGGCAAAACCAAATACACCGCTCCGGATGGCATGCCCGAGCTCAAGCAGGCGATTTGCGCCAAGTTCCTGCGCGAAAATTCCCTGACCTATAGCCCAGCGCAGGTGACGGTTGGAAATGGCGGCAAGCAAACACTCTATAATGCGTTTATCGCGACATTAAATGCAGGCGATGAGGTGGTGATTCCCGCACCCTATTGGGTCTCTTATCCCGACATGGTGCTCTTGGCAGGCGGCACACCGGTGATTGCGCCAACGTCACAAGAGACCAATTACAAACTCACCCCCGCGCAGCTCGAAGCCGCACTGACCCCCAAAACCAAATGGTTCATTTTTAATTCCCCCTCAAACCCAACCGGNGCGGGATACAGTTGGGACGAATTAAAGGCGCTGACCGATGTTCTGTTGCGCCATCCCCATGTCTGGGTGATGACCGATGATATGTATGAGCATCTGGCCTATGATGACTTCAAATTTTGCACACCTGCCGAGGTCGAGCCGGCACTCTATCCGCGCACGCTGACCTGCAACGGTGTCTCAAAAGCCTATGCGATGACGGGATGGCGGATTGGCTATGCCGCCGGTCCCGAGCCCCTGATCGCCGCCATGCGCAAAATTCAATCGCAATCCACATCCAACCCCTGCACCATCAGCCAATGGGCGGCTGTCGAAGCCTTGAACGGTCCACAGGAATTTTTAACCGAGAACAACGCCTCTTTCAGCCGTCGTCGCGATTTGGTGGTCAAAATACTCAATCAGACCAAGGGAATTACCTGCCCCACGCCGGAAGGTGCGTTTTATGTCTACCCCTCGATCGCCGCACTCATTGGAAAACAGACAGCCAGTGGCACCGTTATTACAGATGATGAGACCTTCGCCACGGAGCTTCTTGAACAAACCGGCGTCGCGGTGGTCTTTGGCGCCGCCTTTGGCCTATCCCCAAATTTCCGCGTGAGCTATGCCACATCAGATGCCGAGCTCTTAGAAGCCTGTACTAGAATCAAAGAATTTTGTGAAAACCTAATCTAATTTGAGTTATTGCCATGACCATTGCCCTACCGAGGTATTTTTTTCGAACCCGCGAAAACGGTGCGGTCCTGTTCAAGACTCCGGTAAATAATCGCCAAAATCGGCTGGAAATGCACCAAATCGCGGCAATTAACATACGCAACGAGACCGTGAAACCGCTGGGCGATACTGTCCTGACCGATGAAGAAACCAAGTTGATCGCAGACTGGATGCGAGAGCGCAAAACCGTGCTAGAAGAGCGTGAAATCGATGACATTTTACGGACTATTGATCACCTCAATCTGACCGCGCAATGGGCGCAATCAAAAGCCAGCGATGCAGATCTAGAGCGAGTCACAGATCAGCTGTTATTGTCCATGCATGATCTGCGAACAATCCTGAGCCGCAAAAAAAATCGAGCGGGCCACGAACAAGCCCTAAGGATTACGCCCAGCCAGACGGTGAAACCGCAGCCAAAGTAAGACCGCGGCCAGTCCGAGCCCAACGACCAGACCCATCCATATGCCGGCCTCTTGGAACCCGAACCAAAAGCCCAAAACATAGCTGATCGGCAGGCCGATCAACCAATAGGATATCGCGGCGATCCACATGGGCACTTTGGTGTCTTGCAACCCGCGCAGCAGGCTCAGGGCCACAACCTGTGCGGCATCGACAAATTGAAACAATGCCGCGAGCATCAACAAGAGCGTGCCGATGCGTAGAATGTCAGCGGTCAAAGGATCCTGCGGGTCCAAAAACGCACGGATCAAGAGCTGCGGGCTCGTCAGGAAAAAGAATATGGCCACAATGGCCGCAACGCTCGACAAGCCCATTGTCACCCAGGCTGTGCGCCGGACCGCGGGCCAGTCCTGCCGAGCAAAGGCTTTGCCGGCGCGCACCGTGCCGGCTTGTGACAATCCCATATGCACCATGAAACTCAACGCCGCCAGCTGCAATACAATACCATGGGCCGCCAGCTCCAAATGTCCGAGCCAACCCATCATAAAGGCGGACGCGGCAAACAATCCGCTTTCGGCAAGGGCCGTGGCTGAGATCGGCACCGCAAGCCGGGTGACGGCCAGGGCGGCGCTGCCATCAAATCGCCAGAAGCGGGCGAACATCTGTTGTTCGGGAAAATTGCGCTGGATGTAGATCACAAATCCGAGCAGAGCCAACGTTTGCGCCATGACCGACGCAATCGCTGCGCCCTGCAGCCCCAACTCCGGCAGCCCCCAATTGCCAAATATCAAGGCATAGTTGATCAGCGCATTGGCCACCAAAACAAAGAGGGACACCCAAAGCACGATCCCGGCATGTTCCAGCGCCGAAAGATAGCTGCGCAGCACCAATCCCCACAATGCGGGCCATAGGCCAAAACCCGCGATGCGGAGATAGTCCTGCGCGCCCTGTGCCACTGTGGGATCCTGACCCATCGCCTCAAGCAGAGGGCGGGCATGCCACATGGGCAAAAACAATAGAGCCGCCGCCAAAGTCGACACCCAAAGCCCCATGCGCGTGGCCCGCCTGGCCGATTGCGAATCCTCCTCCGCCATAGATTTGGCCACCATCGGCAAAATTGCGAAAGCAAAACCGGAGGTTGCGATGAAGGCGATGAACAAGACTTGGGCGCCCAAAGTCACCTGCGCCAGCGCCAGAACGGAATACCAGCCCAGCATCAACGTATCGGTTGTATGCACAGCAAATTGCGCCACTTGGCTGCCAACCAAAGGCAGTCCCAAGATCAACAAAGATCGCGCTTCCAATGTGATCGCAGAGGTTTTTTTCATATCTTTCTCTTAAGCAGAAGCCAGCGGTCTGACCAGTGGTGAAATCGGCAAGGAATATGGACCGCGCCGCGCGCCAGGTCTTTTCTTGCCCGGCAACTTCTGCCATGAATACCGCCAATCAAAGAAAGAGCAGCCCAATGGCAAGTGACCTATTATCTTCGGCCGCAAATACGGATTATGACGCCTCCTCCATTGAGGTGTTGGAAGGTCTCGAGCCGGTGCGCAAACGACCCGGCATGTATATCGGCGGCACCGATGAGCGGGCCTTGCACCATCTGGTGGCTGAGGTTTTGGACAACTCAATGGATGAGGCGGTGGCAGGCCATGCCAATCGCATCGAAGTTGAGCTGCACGCAGATTATTCCGTCACCATCCGCGACAATGGCCGCGGTATTCCTGTTGATCCCCATCCGAAATTTCCCGACAAATCCGCCCTTGAGGTTATCCTGTGCACCTTGCACGCCGGTGGCAAATTTTCTGGTAAAGCCTATCAAACCTCGGGCGGCCTGCATGGGGTTGGTGCCTCGGTGGTCAATGCGCTCTCCGATTCCATGGTTGTCGAAGTCGCCCGCAATCGGGAACTCTACGAGCAGCGCTTCGCCCGCGGCATCCCGCTGGGTCCCATTGCCAAGATCGGCGCCGCCCCCAATCGCCGCGGCACCTCGGTCACCTTTCATGCAGATGAACAGATCTTCGGCAAACATCGATTCAAACCTGCGCGCCTCTTTGCCTCTATTCGATCCAAGGCCTATCTATTTTCCGGCGTCGAAATTCGGTGGAAAACCGAGATTGATGATGGCGAAACACCGCGTGAAGCGACGTTCCATTTTCCCGGTGGCCTGTCGGACTATCTCGTGGAGACCCTGGGCAAAGCCAGCACCTATGCCGAGGCCCCTTTCGCCGGCACCGTGGATTTTCAAGAGCGCTTCAATGTGCCCGGCAAGGTCGAATGGGCGGTCAATTGGACACCATCGCGTGATGGCTTCATCCAATCCTATTGTAATACCGTGCCGACACCGGAAGGTGGCACCCATGAAAGCGGGTTCTGGGCCGCAATCTTAAAAGGCATCAAAGCCTATGGCGAGTTGGTCAATAACCGCAAAGCCAGCAATATCACCCGTGATGACCTCACAACAGGCGGTTGCGCGCTGGTCTCTTGTTTCATCAGCGAGCCGGAATTCGTCGGCCAAACCAAAGACCGTTTGGCCACTGTCGAAGCTCAACGATTGGTCGAAAACTCCGTCCGTGACCGGTTCGACAATTGGCTTGCGGCCGATACGAAGTCCGCCGGCGCAATCCTCGATTTCTTGGTCCTGCGCGCTGAGGAGCGCCTGCGCCGCCGGCAGGAAAAAGAAACGCAGCGCAAATCTGCCACTAAGAAACTGCGCCTGCCGGGAAAACTCACCGATTGCACCTCTAAAACCCGCGAGGGCACGGAATTATTTATCGTTGAAGGCGACAGCGCTGGCGGCTCAGGCAAAGGCGCGCGCAATCGCGTCAACCAAGCGCTTTTGCCCCTCAAGGGGAAAATCCTCAACGTCTTGGGCGCCGCGTCAAATAAACTCGGCTCGAATGCTGAGATCAGCGACCTCTGCGAAGCGCTGGGCGTCGGGATTGGCACAAAATTCAATATTGATGATCTGCGCTATGAAAAAGTCATCATCATGACCGATGCCGATGTCGATGGAGCCCATATCGCCAGCCTTCTCATGACGTTCTTTTTCTCACAAATGCGGCCTTTGATTGATGCCGGTCATCTTTATCTGGCCTGCCCCCCGCTGTTTCGCCTAACGCAGGGAGCCAAGCGGGTGTATTGCCTGGATGAGGCAGAGAAAGATCTCTGGCTTGCCAAGGGATTGGGCGGTAAGGGCAAAATTGACGTCAGCCGTTTCAAAGGTCTGGGCGAAATGGATGCCAAGGATCTCAAAGAGACCACAATGGACCCGTCGACACGCAAATTGATTCGCGTCACCGTTGATGAGGACACGCCGGGCGAGACCGGAGATCTCATTGAACGGTTGATGGGCAAAAAGCCGGAAAAACGGTTTGAGTATATCCAAGCCAACGCCAAATTCGTTGAAGAGCTCGATCTATAGACCCCAGAAAGAGGACCGCAATCTATGCCACTCTATGCGATTACAATGCTTGCGGCGGGGATTGGGATACCGGTCTTGGCCGCGATGAATGCAGCCCTCGGCCGATCTCTTGGCGCGCCCATGCTCGCCGGGGTAGTGTTGATCGCTGTGGGCTTGCTCACCGCCAGTCTGGTGGCCATGACCCAAGGGCCCAGCGCTCTGGTCAAACTCGCAACGGCACCAAAACATCTGTTCTTTGCCGGAGTCTTGCTGGCGTTTTATGTGCTGTCCATAACCGCGATTGCGCCCAAGTTTGGCGTTGGAAATGCCATTTTCTTTGTGCTCATCGGCCAATTGATTTCCGCGGCCGTGATCGATCATTTCGGATTATTTGGCGCTCAGCAAATTCCTCTGACCTGGACCCGTCTCAGCGGATTACTTCTCATGGCCGCCGGGGTCTTGCTGACGCAAAAAGCCTAAGCGACCGGTCTACTGCGGACCCTTTGCCAGCTCCGCAACCAGATCCCAGAGCGCATCAGGCACATCAACTTCCGCCATAGGGCTGCGGGCACTGCCGGGAAGCCGTGCGCCCTCCTGCAAAGCCACCGCATCTGCAAGCCGTGCCAAACGATCGGCAAACCCATCATGATGGGTGCTCGGGTCCAAAATAAGGTAAAACTGCCCCAATCCATGCGGCGGGCCGTCCGGCAATTTCAAGCCACCCACATCCAAGGAATTGACAGAACCTGTCATCCCCGCGGCGAGAAGCTCGGCCAATATGCCAAAACCCCAGCCTTTATAGCCGCCGGCTGAGACCAAAGCTCCGCCCAGTGCTGCCTCTGGAGTCGTCGTCGGCAAACCCTGCGCATCCACAGCCCAGCCCAAAGGAATTTCCTCCCCGGCGGCCTTTGCCATGGTGATCTTGCCCAGCGCCACGGCAGAGGTGGAAAAGTCAAAATGCACCGCGAGGCCACCGGCACCATCTGGAACCGACATGGCAATGGGATTGGTGCCAATCACCTTTTGGTTGCCCCCCGGAGGCGCCACAACCGGGCTGGCGTTGGTAAAACCAATCGCCATCAAACCCTCAGCGGCCAATTGCGCGGTGAAATATCCCAAAGATGTGCAGGTGTGCGCATGAGCCACCGCGAGCGAGGCCGTGCCATTCTCCCGCGCAGCGGCCACCGCCATGGGCAAAGCGGCCTCAAAAGCCGGCTGCGCAAAGCCATAGCCCGCGTCCGATAGGATCGAGCCCGGCCGGGAGGCCGTCACCTTTGGATCCACCGAACCGCTCACCCGGCCTGTGGCCAATTGGCGGCAATAGCTCTCGAGATAATAGAGCCCGCAAATCACATTGCCATGCGCCTCCGCATCGGCAACGGCCCGCGCCACAGAGGTGGCTATCCAGTCTTTTGCGCCAAAAGCTTCAAGCGCCAATTTACTGGCAGTTTCAATTTCCAAGACAGAGCAGCGCGGCATAGCATTTCCAATTCAAACAGGTCTAAAGGTCATCGTTTTGGAGAAAAAATCAGGCTTTTCCAGGTTAAGCAACACAATATTCAGACAATCTGTCCCTTGCTCAACCGCACTTGCCGGTCCATCCGGGCAGCCAACTCCATATTATGCGTGGCAATCAACGCCGCCATGCCCGTGCTGCGCACGAGGCCCATCAAGACATCAAACACGTGATCAGAGGTTTCAGGGTCGAGGTTCCCAGTCGGCTCATCGGCCAGCAGAAGTTTTGGTTCATTGGCCAGTGCACGGCAAAAGGCGACCCTTTGTTGCTCCCCGCCGGACAATTCACTCGGTCTGTGATCGGCACGCTCTGCCAAACCCGTTTGATCCAAAAGCTCCAGCGCCCGTTTGCGGGCAGAACCGACCGCTTTGCCCGCCGCCTGCTGCGGCAGCATGATATTTTCAGCCGCCGTGAATTCTGGGAGCAGATGATGAAATTGATAGACAAAACCAATTTCCATCCGTCGCAAATCCGTGCGCAACCGATCATCGGCGCGTGACATGTCGCGCCCCGCAATCTGCAACTGACCACTGTCGGCGGTGTCCAACAGGCCGGCAATATGCAGCAATGTGGACTTTCCCGAACCAGATGGCGCCACCAGCGAGGTCACTTGCCCAGCCATCAGCGTCAAATCACAGCTCTGCAGCACCCTCACCTCATTGGCCTGGCCCGGATTGTAGGATTTACAGATCCCCGTCAGCGACAACACCGGCTCATTCATTGCGCAATGCCTCCACCGGATTCATCCTGGCCGCCCGTCTTGCGGGGAAAATGGTGATAAAAAAGGACAAAAACAGTGAAATCCCCACGGCTTTGAGCACATCCACACCGCGCAGCTCTGAGGGCAGATGGTAGATGCCCCGGATCGAGGGATCCCAGACTTGCCCACCAGATAGGTAATTCACCAGACTAAAAATCGCATCAATGTTGACCACAAAGACCACGCCAACAATCACGCCCAGAAGCGTACCGACCAAGCCAATCCCCGCGCCGCACAGGAAGAACACCCGCAACACCGTGCCTTCGCTGAGGCCAATGGTTCGCAGAATGCCGATGTCGCGGCCCTTGTTTTTCACCAGCATGATGAGGCCCGAGATGATATTCATAGTGGACAGCAAGATCAGCACAATCATGATGACCAACATCACATTGTCTTCAACCGCCAAGGCCCGCAGAAATCCGCCCGCGTAATCGCGCCATGTTTCCACCACAGCCGACTCGCCCGCCGCTTCACGCAGCTTGCGCGCCATGACCTCCGCTTGCTCTGGCGCATCAACAAAAACCTCAATCTGATCGG
>JGI26082J51739_10002890_pt1 | contig 10310 bp, 10 predicted proteins | sample SaaInl5LU_22_DNA_FD_51739 | JGI IMG/M metagenome (IMG submission 51739)
ATTGGGGCTAAAATAAAAAAAGCCGCAGTCTCCTGCGGCTTGTGGGAGATGAGGGGTTCGAACCCCCGACCCCCTCGGTGTAAACGAGGTGCTCTGAACCAGCTGAGCTAATCTCCCGATTATTGAGGTGCAAATATAATCGCAATTCGCACATTTTACAGCGCTTTTATGGAAGATATTCGGGTCCGCTATTTTTTATGATGTGGCAGTCATCGGCTGTGATAACATACTCGTTTTGAATCATTAGGCTGTCCAGTTCGTTGTAGACATAGACATCCACATGGTAGACATGGGTATAAAACAAGGCGCGGTGCTCGTCGGTAACCACAGGATAATATCCCGGAGTGCTCTCAAATTGGGTAGTGAGGCTGTCTTGGGTTTCGCGGATGACAGCGACCACGTGATCGGGTACCTGGGTGCTATCCGTCCAGGTGAATCCCACGGTTTGGAAGGAAAGGTCGCAGTAGATGGGATTAGGATCGCAGGCCAAACTTAGGAGAGCGGCAACAGGAAGTAGAAAGAAGTGTTTCATGCCGTCAAGATGTGGGAAGGGGACGGAACGTTGCACGCCATGAATAAGGGTGACACAGATCTCATTGGTTGGGGGAACCTGTAGCGGTGCTGTCTGCTTCTGGCTCGAAGGTCAAACTCAAGCTATTGACGCAATAGCGTAGCCCCGTTTCTGTTGGTCCGTCGTCAAAGACGTGTCCAAGGTGGCCACCACACTGACTGCATAGAATCTCCGTGCGAACCATGCCATGCGTGAAATCTCTTTTTTCCGCGACGATTCCATTTTGGACCTCTTGATCAAAACTTGGCCAACCGCAATGTGCGTCAAATTTCCCCGCCGATGAGAAAAGCGGGGTGTTGCACCCAGCGCAGCGGTAGGTTCCCGCTTCAAAGTGTTTGTCGTATTCGCCTGTTCCGGGATATTCCGTGCCTTTTTGGCGAACAATCCGGTAGCGTTCAGGGCCTAATTCGCGGAGCCATTCTGCTTCCGTTTTTTGAACAGGGAAATTTTCGGACATGGGTGTTGAAGGGGTTTGGGCTTGGCATGAGAGGGTTGCACACAACGTCACGCAGAGGGCGAGACGTGAAAACAAGGAGGGCAAGCGCATGGGAATAAGAGTCATCATACAGGAGAAACGCGGGAAAGATGTCAAAGTTCAGGCCAAAAAAAACACGCAAGCGATGGGCTTTGCGTGTTTGGCTTTGGGTTTGTTGTTCTTTCAGTGCCCTGGACTGGACTCGAACCAGCACGACCGTAGGTCACCACCCCCTCAAGATGGCGTGTCTACCAATTTCACCACCAGGGCATTTTGTGACTCGACTGGGGCTCGAACCCAGGACCCATACATTAAAAGTGTATTGCTCTACCAGCTGAGCTATCGAGTCATTCTCGCTTTTCAAACGAGGGTGCAAATATAGCGAGAAACTTCATTCTCACCCCAAATGCCCGGGAAAATTCCAATATTTTTGGGCATGCAGAAACGCTATTACCTCCTCGGCTACATGGGCGTCGGAAAATCCACCTTGGCGAAGCGGTGGGCCAAGGCCTCGGGCCTACCATGGCATGACTTGGATCAGCGTCTCGAAGCGGAGATTCAAATGCCTATTTCTGAATACATTAAGACTCGGGGCGAATTGGCATTTAGAAAGCTGGAACGCGCGGCGCTCGCGAACACCCAAAGCTTAACGGGCATTCTCTCGGTGGGTGGTGGGACACCTTGTTTTTATGACAACATGCAGGTCATGGAAGGCTTGGGCACGACCATCTACCTGCACGCGGGAGTGGGATTTTTAACGAAACGGCTTCAAGATTCTGCGCTAGCCGGGAATGAACGCCCCCTGTTGGCTGGGGTGCCCTTGGATGGCTATGCCGAGTTCATAGGGAAGCATCTCCTTGAACGCATGGCCTTTTATGAGCGTGCGGAGGTGCGTATCCCGGTGGAAAAAGAGGATGCTCTCGAGGTTTTGTTGGCACTGAGTGCCACCGAAAAAAGGGGTTAAACGAGGTAGACGGCCTCAGTGCCGTCGAGATCAACTTCCACGCGGTCGTGAAGACTCGTGGACAAGCTCATGCCCTTAATGTCCGCTTTGATGGGAAATTGCTTGAAGTTTCGGTCGATCAAGACCGCCGTAGACAGTCGCTTAATGGGGGCCTGTAGGAAGTAATGCACCGCATACATCAACGTCGCGCCGGTGTTCAGCACGTCATCAATCACGACTATATTTTGTTCTTGAAATTGGGCGGGCGTCAAGGCGCACTCCGTGGGTCCTGCGGCGGGTTCCCGTTTATTGACAGAAATTTCGGCCAAGGTGACACGGCCAGAAAAGATGCCCTGCAAGCGGTCGTGGAGCCGTTCTGCCAATCGAAACCCGGACTTGCTGATGCCGACTAGAATGACTTCCTCTTCGTGTGCATGGCGTTCGACAATTTGCCAGGCCATGCGTTCGAGCATGCGCTGAATACGGTCGGGATCAAGAATAAGCGTGCGTTCTGTCATGATGTATGCAATGTAGCGCAGAAAAAAACTTCTTTTTCGGCCCGTGGGGCGATGCTTAAAGGGCTGGGGCCGAGGCGATCCAACCTGAACGGTGCGCCAAATCGAAGGGTGTATTCTTCCAGGCTGCCCCCAAATGGCGGTCCCTGTTCGGTCAAGGGGAAGGTGAAAAGGAGGCCCAACAATTGCCCACCGGGTCGCAGCAAATGGGCCATGGCCTGAGCATAGTCGGCCCGCATAGCCGGAGGAATGGCGCAATAAAAGGTGCACTCCAAAATATAGTCAAACTGGCCATGAACGGCCTCGTTGTCGGCCCAAGTGAAAAAATCACCCGTTATAAACCGGTCTTCAGGGAAGTCGGGGACCCGCTCGAGAAAGTGGGCTTTGGCGCTGGGGGCCCAATCCGAGAGGTAGACCTGGGTAAAGCCCTGCCGGTGCAACGCTTCGCCATCCCAGCCCATTCCGCAGCCTGGAATCAGAATGCGAGCATCCTTTGGGAAGGCTTCTGCGGCCGCTTGCAGGGCCGGGGTTGGGCCCTGAAGGTCCCAGCCTATTTGCGCTTCTTGATAGCGCTGCTCCCAGTATTCTGCGTGATCAGGCATGCGTCTTGCGGGTGAGAAGGGCGATGTTTTCCACATGGTGGGTCTGGGGGAACATATCCACGGCCTGCACGGTGGCTACATCATAGGCCTCGCTTAGTAAGGCGATGTCCCTGGCTTGCGTCGCCGAATTGCACGAAACATAGACAATGCGGGGAATGTCTAGGGCTAATAGGCGTTCTACCACCTTGGGGTGCATTCCATCCCGCGGAGGATCGGTGACCAGGACATCCGGTTTGCCATAGCGTTCCCACAGCTCTTCACTGAAGGCATGTCGCATGTCGCCCACTTCGAAGTGGGCATTGGTGAGTTGGTTGGCTCGCGCATTTTCCCGGGCGGCCTCAATCGCTTCGGGGACGGATTCGACGCCGACTACTTTGCCCGCCACTTGGGCCATAAAGAGCGCAATGGTCCCAGTGCCTGTGTAGAGATCATAGACAGTTTCACCGCCTTTTAAGTCAGCCAGCGCCAACGCCTCGCTGTAGAGACGGTGGGCTTGCTCCGGATTGGTTTGGTAAAAACTCTTCGGGCCGATGCGGAAGGAAAGGGCTCGCCCGCCAGGAATAGCCGACGGCATGTGCTCAGTCAAATAACTCACCCCGTAAAAGAGCTGGAGATCCAGGTCGTATAGGCTGTCATTGGGTTTGGGATTGTGGGCATAATACAGGCTCACAATCTCAGGAAATGCTTGTTGAACGGCGGCGAGCAGCGCAAGTCCGGCCTCTTCTGGGGCTTCATAAAACTGCACGACGACCATCCATTCGCCGGCTTGGGTGCAGCGGAGCATCAAGGTGCGAAGCAAGCCATGCTTCTCGCGGGGATGGAAAAACGTCAAGGCATGCTCCACCGCATAGCTTCGGATGAAATTTTTGATGGCATTGGAGGGTTCGGGCTGCAGATGGCAGGTTTCGATGTCCATGATTTTGTCCCACATGCCAGGTACGTGGAAACCCAGCGCATGGGACGTGTCCATGGGTTGCTTCGAAGCGATTTCATCCCAGGTCAGCCAGCGGCTGGCCGAAAAACTGAATTCGAGCTTATTTCGGTACCGAAATGGAGCTGGGGCCGGTACAATGGGCCGGGTGTCGGCGCAGGACAGACCGCCGATGCGGCGAAGGTTTTCTTGAACCTCGACATCCTTGAATCGCGCTTGTTCGGGATAGGCTACATGCTGCCAGCTGCATCCGCCACAGTGCGCGGCATGTTCACACGTGGGCGCGACCCGATGGGGGGAGGGGGTCTCCAGCCGTTCAATGACCGCTTCGAGGTGCTTTTTTTTCTTACGGAGGACCTTGATGGTGGCGATGTCACCCGGCGCAGCGCCGGCAACGAGGATGGTTTTGCCATCGGGGGCATGGGCGATACAAATGCCTCGCCCGCCGGCGCGCTCCATGCGAATACCTTCTAATATCATCCCCCAAAGATACTCTTCGAATGGGCCTTATCTTTGAGGAAAACATCGATCTATGGCCCACACTTCCACCGATTATATGGACCTCGAAGCCCGCTACGGCGCGCACAATTACCATCCCCTGCCCGTTGTCCTAGAACGGGGAGAAGGCGTCATGGTCTGGGACGTGGAGGGAAAGGCTTATTTTGACTTCTTGAGCGCCTATTCTGCGGTAAACCAGGGTCATGGTCACCCCCGAATTGTGGGTGCCTTGGTGGACCAAGCGAAAACACTTGCGCTGACCTCTCGGGCCTTTTACAATGCCCAACTTGGACCCTTTGAAAAAGCCATTACCGAGCGCTTTGGCTATGACAAAGTCTTAGCCATGAACAGTGGTGCGGAAGCGGTAGAAACGGCCATCAAGCTGTGCCGACGGTGGGCCTATGATGTCAAAGGAATCCCGGCCAATCAGGCAAAAATTATTGTTTGTGGAGAAAACTTCCACGGCCGCACGAGCACCATCATTTCCTTTTCGAGTGATCCGGACAGCTNTGCAGGGTTTGGNCCCTACATGCCCGGCTTTGAACGCATTCCGTACAACGATATACCTGCCCTGGCAAAAGCATTGGAAGACCCCCACGTNGCGGGATTCTTGGTAGANCCCATTCAGGGAGAAGCTGGGGTCGTGGTGCCCGATTCCCACTTTGTGTCCAAGGCGGCTGAACTCTGCCAAGCCCATGGGGTCTTGCTCATGGCGGATGAAATCCAAACGGGGATTGGCCGGACCGGCTCTTGGCTCGCTACCTGTGGCGATTGTGGGTGCCAAACGGGGCGCTGTGAGCGAAATCCGAACACGTATACCCGTGCGGACATCCTCATCCTCGGCAAGGCCCTGTCAGGAGGGGTATATCCGGTGAGCGCAGTGTTAGCTGACGATGCCATCATGCTCACCATTCACCCAGGCCAACATGGCTCCACCTTTGGAGGAAATCCGATTGCCGCCAACGTGGCGCAAGCGGCGCTATCCGTCATGGAAGACGAAGCCTTGATGCTGAACGCTCGGGCCCGTGGGAATCAGTTTCGCGAAGGACTGGCTCAACGCATTGGCTCTTTAGCGTTGATTAAAGGAATTCGGGGCAAAGGCTTGCTCAATGCCGTATTAATCAATGACTCCCCGGAGTCGAGTACCGCCTGGGATCTTTGTTTGGCATTGCGCGACGCCGGAATTCTGGCCAAACCAACCCATGGAAACATCATACGTTTTGCCCCGCCCTTGGTAATTACTGAAAGCCAAATGGAGGAAGCCCTCGAGCGCATGGAAAAAGTTTTTACCCAATTTGAACAAACCCTATAGTTAGGTGTTCTTAACTAGCCCGCAGGGGGGAACAAGGTTTCTTCTTGTTTGGTGTATAGGGTAGTTAAACTCCCTGCGGGCTTTTTTAATCCCACGTTTCTTTCCAGTCCATATACATTCCGTTGAAGTGCGTTCGCACGCGCTCCAACCACGCTGGCTGAATGCATTCCTTCACGTCGCTCACCACGGGAAAGCGCTCCTTGCTGAACCGATAGGCTTGGCGCATGGGTCCTGCTTCGATTTCCACAATAAATTGGGTATCCGTGGCATAAATGACAATGCGGAAGTCTGGGTGGGGGAGTTGCTCTACGATGCGCATCAAAAGGAATATTGGAAGATCACATTGATCAATCGGTTCGTTAAATAATTGGGGACGGCATACTGACGGGCCGTTGAAATATCCATGATCCAAAAGTAGGAGGCAGTATTCCGAATTTCGAGGAGGTTGAATACTTCCAAACCGAGGCTTGCCTTGGGNCCGAAGTCATGCTGAAAGCCCAAATCCATGCGGCGGTAGGGGGGGCTTCGGAAATCCTTGGCCGACTCCAACGGCGCACCAAATGGAAATCCGCCTGTTACATTGATTTGCATGTAGACTTTGTCCGAAAGGTTCCCTGGCAGGGCGTCCTCGACTCGCAACGAAAAACTGAAGCGGTAGTCGCTGCCACGATCCGTCCAGGCGCCATCAAATTTTTCTTGGGCTCGAAAGAGGGAGAGGCTGGCCCATGACTCCGTCCCGGGAAGCCATTCGCTGTGGACACGGTTGTCAATTCCCACCACCCGAGCGATGCCTGGACCCTCGCCCAAATAGCGCACCCGCATGCCGTCTTGCTCAAAAGGAAAGGCCCGATCGAGGTATTTGATGTAGGCCTCACCGCGCCAAAAGAAGGGTCGTCCATTGGATTCGAAGCGCTTCTCCACCGCTGCGATGCCGTGCCAGGCATGCTGCATGCGTGCAGAATCTAGAAAACGTGCGCTAGACCAATCGCGGAGTTCGCGTACACTGGCTGTTTGGGCGTAGGACCCAAGGGATAGTTCCACCCCATGACGGCTCGGCAAGCTCCAATACATCGATAGCCGTGGGCTCAAGCGCTGCTCTCCACTTCGGCTATCCCGCACGTAGCGCAGCCCAGCATTCCAACCCGGCTTCCAACCTACTTCGGGAATGGCGCGTTGCCAGAGCAGATGTGCGTGCAGTTTTCCGTTGACGAGTTGTCCGCGACTGTCCGTTACCTGGAACAAGCGCAGACCTTCTTTGGTGGTGCGAAGTGTGTCATTTCCCTGTAATACCACCGTGGTGGGTTGATGGGGCAAGCTGTAACCTGCGGAGTCCAAATTCACCCATTCATGTACCATATCCAGTCCATTCTGATGTCGGTAGCTTACCGCAGCTTCGAGGCGTTGGTCCTCGTATTTGTAGACATAGCCTGCTTTGGCCTGCCATTCCCGCACCCACAATGTGTTTCGGGCATAGCGTTGATGGCCGCCTGAACCACGCAGGTAGGAAATTTCNCCAAAGGAATCCGATCCCAAGTTGTTGTTGACTTCCCCCAATAGGTANGCACTTTCTACATCGACATCCTCTTTTTCTAGGGCTTGGGCTACGCTGGATTCGAGATATAGTTGCTGGGTNTCATTAAGTGTGTAGCGGCTTCGGGCACCCAAAAAAGCATTTTGGTATTCGTAGCGTTCCATGCCTCGCATGAAGACGTTCAAACGCAGCACCTCGGTGACGGTGCCGAATTCGGTCGTTCGGGAGGAGGGGCGAAGGGCAAAGGTGCTCGCTTGGGCCATGCCTAAGACTTCATGAAACCACCTCGGACTGGCCGATTCGAACAAAAACTGCANATCCTGGGCCTGGGAGCGCAAATCCCCTTGGACGTCACCCCCTCGAATAAAGGGGGCATTAGAGCGGTAGCGAGCACCTATTGCGATGGATTGGTACACCTTCCCCCTAGGACCCACGTGATCCAAAAGAGCCGAACCGAAAATGCGGCCCGAGAAGAGTCCGGCACGCACTTGCTGACCCGGAAGGGCATCCGTATTTCGGCTGCGGTACTGAACATCCAGGACGGACGAGAGCTTGTCGCCTTTCGAGGCATCGAATCCGCCCGCAGAAAAAGAGAGGAACTGGACGAAGTCAGGGTTGATCGCGCTCAATCCTTCCTGTTGTCCACTACGGGCTAACTGGGGTCGATACACCTCGAATCCATTGATAATCAAGAGATTTTCATCGAAGTTTCCGCCCCGAACGGAATATTGCGACGAGAGTTCGTCGGAGCCCGCAACGCCAGCCAAGCTTCGAACTAAGCCCTCAATGGATCCGCCTATCTGGCCGACACCCCCAAAATTGAGCGTTTGCAGGCGTATGGTGTTCGCTTCGATTTGCCGCGCAATGACTTCAACCTCTTGCAGTGTACCCTCCTGCGGGACGGTATCTGCGGGGAACCCAGCCCAAGCGCCAGCACACAGAAGCAGGCTCAGCATTAGTTTTTAAAATCTCCCCGCTTTAGGGCATTGAAGAATTGGGACCAGGCAAACGGATCGCTCAATCGACCCAAAATCGCGGTGCCTCCATTTGACCCATAATACCGGTTGGCATTGTGCACACTTTGTGCTTGGGCGGTCATAATGTAGCGTTGCATTTCTCCAGCATCCATGCCCATGGCGCGGGCTTGCTCTTTGAGGGATTGAATGGCCAAATTGCGCAAGGCGATATCGCGTTCCGTTGTTTTAATCTCCATGGCGAGCAACTCGCGGTTGAGGTCTTCGGGGCGTGGCCACGGGTAGAGGATGACTTCTTCCAATTCTAGGGTGTTCCATTCCATTTGGATGACGGCGAGGTAGGAGTCCCCAGTCAGGCTGTCGGGTACCCAAAGCTTTTCCGGAGCAAAGCCAAAGCGGCGGAAGACGATAGAGTCCCCGGGAGCGGCGGCGATACTAAAAAAACCATCGGCCCCCGATTCCACCAACAAGGGACGGCCTTTGACCTGAATTTTTGCGTTGGGAATGGTCTGGCGTGCAGAATCCTGCGCCAAAATCACCCCACTGACCTGGACGGCGTCTTGGCCCAAAGCCAAAAAATGGAGGCACAGTGCTAGGGCAAAAAGGATGGGTCGCATGCTCATGGAAGTATCCCGTCAAAGGTAGTTCGGTTTCCGGCCTCATCTTGGGCAAATAGTGTGAGGGATCCGGAGCGCTGCGCACCCTGAGGTATATACAAACGTTTGTTTTTGGCATCGTAGTATGACCACGTCCATTGGCCATTGATTTCTGCGCCATAGTGCGTGATGTCGAGGAGGTTGTCACGCAGGCCAATGTACCAAGCTGGCCGACCTTGAAACGTGGCGGTTTTTAATGTGGTAAACGTGGGCCCCTCGGTATCTTGTACGATGGTCAAGGTCCCGTAAAGCTTAATGTTGAACCGAATTCGGCCGTCGAGCAGCGGCTCACCCACAATGCGGTAGGATCCCCGGGGATCCCGGCCGATCATCACGGTTTTGGTTCGCCACGCCACAGGGTAGTTGGCTGGAGGGGTCCATTCATACCGCAGGGCCCGCAAAACGGGGACATCTGGGCTGGCCTTCCAACTGCGTTCGCCCGTTTTAACCAACTCCGGGACCAAGGGGTCCGTGAAGCTTCCCCGGCTCCAGGTCAGCTTCAAGTCCTCCGCCACGCGTTCCCCGGCTTGGATGTCCACTTTGTTCGCCACCTCTGGGTCAGACCAAGGATGGCCGCTTCCTGGCAGAAGGTCCACGGGGCCTCGAGCAGTGGCCAAATCCCCATTCACAGCGCGGGCTGTGAGTGTCAGGGTGTAGCGACCCGGTGCCGTGACGGACTTCTCTGGAGCGCTCCAGACAGGCGCGGCCCCGAGACTGGGGGCAAGGCGGTAGGTGCGCAGACCTGTTCGTCGGTGGACTTGCGGCTGCATGAGTCCATCAGCGCATCGGGTATCGTCAAAGGAGAAGCGATCGAGATGAAATCCATGGGATGCTTCCTCGCCGCCCCAAGTCCAATGAACCTCAAGGGCTTCTATGCCCAAATTCAGCCCTTGAGCGTGCTTTTTGTCCTTGATTTCTGCGGAGAGGTCCTGCCAGCTTTGGATGCGCAGGGGGGTGGACCATTCGCCGGAGGCAACGGGGGCTTTTTGCCCATCGGCCGTGTGCAGTGCCACAATGCGGGGCGGATAGCTATCCTTTCCATAGAACATGCCATGGTCAAAGGGGTCTAAGGGCTCCTCCGTTCGGGTGTCACGCCATTCAAAATGCAAATGNGGACCGGCAGATCCGCCTGAGTTGCCCGACCATGCAATGGTGTCGCCAGCCCGAACTGGGTAGGCATTGGATTCAAAATACAGGTCGAGTCGGCTCGATCTGGAGGCGGCCGCTCTGAACCGAATTCGGCCGTCGAGCAGCGGCTCACCCACAATGCGGTATGATCCCCGGGGATCCCGGCCGATCATC
>JGI26082J51739_10002893_pt1 | contig 10302 bp, 10 predicted proteins | sample SaaInl5LU_22_DNA_FD_51739 | JGI IMG/M metagenome (IMG submission 51739)
CCCATATTGGAACGAACAATCATTCCAATGGCGAATACGGTTAAAATGAGTGCCGCAATGAACTCGCCGTAGAAGAGGAAGGCAGCGAACAAGGCAGAGGCAATGAAGGCTACGGCAGCCGTCAAAAGCCAACCGCCAATGACGTTCACCACNCCTGCCACCCGGTAGACGGCGCTTTCACGTCCCCANGCACGATCTGCCAAGGAAGANCCCATTCCCACCATGAATACGACGTAGGTGGTGCTCAAGGGCAAACCAAGGCTTGTCGCATAGGCGATCAAGGAACTNGCGACCATGAGATCGACTGCCGCACGCAGCAAGTCAAAGGCTGGGGCGTCTTTTTCTTGGGAACTAGGAAGGGTTTGGAAGCGCTCATCCGTCCATGTTTGAAATTTGGCCGAGCTCAAAGCCGCCATGGTCTGATTGAACCCACCCGCGGCAGAAACGAGCATGCGCGACAAAGTGTTGGGCTTGAATTTTTCCGAGCCTTCTCCTTGGCGAGATAGACCAATTTGGGTCGCAGAAACTTTGCGGGCCTTGGCGCTGGTCCAAAGGGTGAAAATCATGATGAGACCTGCCAGTATGAGGATGTAGGTCGGGGTAGATACCTCCTTCGCCATGCTGTCCATGATGAGCTCATGGGCGTCAATGCCCGCATCCGNAAACATGCCATAGGCTTGGTAGGCCGCTACGGCCACCCCGATGAAATTGACCAAGTCATTCCCCGCAAACGCCATGGCCAGCGAGAAGGTGCCCAGCAAAACGATGAAGCGCAGCGGGTTAATTTTTGGTACAGCAATCAGAAACTGCCCAACCGCCGTAAAAAACAAAAAGAGGATGCCGAGGATCGTATTTTGATACTCTAACAGCCACGAAACCGTGTCTTTGGTCAAAAAGGAGGACCCTTTCAGGCCTTTAAAAATCAAGAAGTTGATAATCAGCGTTGCGGCCATACCGCTGAAGATGCCCCCGAGTTTGGACAGCGTTTGGTCCAATCGGTAGGTGAATGCTAAACGCGCCAACCATTGAATGAGTAGACCGGCTGCAAAGGCAATTCCCACCGAGGAGAAAATACCCTGGACGATGTCGACAGTGGTGTTGACGTTGATGTAATCGGAAAACGCAAACGGGTCTAAGTCCCCCTCTAGCGCGGTCAAGAAACCGATCGAGGCACCCGCTCCAAACAAGGTAAAGACCAACGAAACCGTCGTGGAGGTCGGCAAGCCTAAGCTGTTGTAGATGTCCAATAAAATGACATTCGTGAGCATGACCGCCACGAAAATGAACATCAAGGCATGGAAGCTGAAATAGCCGGGATTAAAGACGGACTTACGTGCCACTTCCATCATACCGCTCGAGAATGTGGTGCCTAACAGCACCCCTAGGCTCGCGACGATGAGGATGGTTCGCATTTTGGCCACTTTGGAGCCAATGGACGAATTCAAAAAATTTACCGCGTCGTTGGATACGCCTACAATAAGACCTAACGCGCTGAGCGAAAACAATAAGACTACCAGGAGCAAGTACGAATCCATGAGCGCAAAAGTACCGCTTCTCCACCCTGGAGGGTTAATTCCATGTTATTTTTCCATCCCCGCTGAAAGGCCTAATCTTGCCCTGTGAACCATCTCGCCAAATCCTCGAGCGCCTACCTCCAGCAACACGCGCACAATCCCGTACAGTGGTGGCCTTGGAGCGCCGAATCGCTGGAGGCGGCCGCGGCCGAAGGACAGTGGTTACTCGTCAGCATTGGGTACTCTGCTTGCCACTGGTGCCACGTGATGGAGCGGGAAATATTTGAGGATGCCGAGTGTGCCGCGTACATGAACGCGCACTTTCGGAACATCAAGGTAGACCGCGAAGAGCGCCCAGATGTCGACCAAGCCTACATGGCTGCCGCCCTCGCCTTGTCCGGGCAAGGGGGCTGGCCATTGAATGTCGTCTGTCTGCCGGATGGGCGGCCGATTTGGGCCAGTACCTACCTCCCCAAAGACCGGTGGCTGGCTGCCTTGGCCAAGTTGGTCGAGATCCGCGATCACCATGCCGACGTGCCCGGTCCCTATGCCCAAAAATTGGTGGATGCGCTCGAAGGCGCGGCCTTGCCCGCCAGTGCAGATGGCCTGACGGCCTGGGCTCCGGAGGCTTGGCCATGGGCCGAGGACGCTGCCGCTTGGGACCCAGACCACGGCGGGCTTCGAGGCGCTCCCAAATTTCCCCTGCCCGCCTTGTGGGCTTCCCTCCACCGATTGCCCCCTCATGCACCCTATGCCGCTGCCCAAGCGCACAGTGTGAAAACGCTCCGGGCCATCTTCCACTCGGGCTCCTACGATGCGCTGCGGGGGGGATTGTTCCGCTACAGCACAGATGCAGCCTGGCACGTGCCCCATTTTGAAAAGATGGCCTATGACAACGGGCTTTGGCTTCGCTGGGCAGCTCAGATTTTTTCCATGACCGGCGATGCCACCGATCGAAGGGCTTTTGAGGCCACAGCCAACTGGCTTTTCCGTGAAATGCAGCGCTCCGATGGGCTGTTTTGTGCAGCCCTAGACGCCGATACCGACGGAAAAGAGGGCGCCAGCTATGTCTGGACGGAGGCTGAACTGGCGGCCGCCCTGGGTTCCCCTCGGTCGGCGGAGGCCCTATCGCTCTTGCGGGCACAGGGCCCCACGTGGGAGGGCAGCCACGTCCTTCATTGGCACCCTTTGGAGGGTCGCCCTTCCGAGGAATGGGCGTCGCTTTTGGACGCGCTGCGGCCCGCAGCGCTGGCCCGCCCCCTCCCCTTCCGGGATGACAAATCCGTCCACGCGTGGAACGCATGGATTGGCGTCGGGCTCCTAGAAGGCGCCTTGCACCTCCCCGCCTGGAAGGAAAGCGCGCTTGGAGCCGCCGAAGCCCATATGGCCCAGTTTGGACCCGTGGAAGGGCGATGTGCCCATGTATCCTATTCGGGGAAGCCGGCGCAGGGCTGGGCATTTTTGGATGATTTGGCCGGCAGCCTCGCACTGTGCATGGCTGCGGCACAGCTTAGCCTCGATCCCCGATGGATCACACGTAGCGAATCCCTCCTCGCCTATGCAGATGCGCATCACTGGGATGGACATGCCTACCTCTATGCGGCCAAAACCCAACCAGAACCCGCTTTTCTAGCCCAGTACGACTGGGAAGATGACGTCTTGCCAAGTGCCCAAGCGCAGCTTGCTCGGGCATTGATCTATGTTGGGCACCTCCGCACGAACCCCGGCATGCTCGAGCGAGCCAAGGATTTGGTGGCGCGCGCAGCCCATGTAGCGGCCAGCCCCGCCCAATCCATGTCATGGTGGAGCCTCGTACCCAGCCTTGCGCCCGGTACAGAACATCTCCTCTTGCCCGCCGGCTATTCCCACCCTGTGCGCATTCCGGCCCATTGGTGGCTTTGGGGGCCCGCGGAAGCGGAGATACCTCCCTTTGGACAAGTATGCCACGAATCGGCCTGTACCTTGGCCTTCGAAACTGAATCGTCCTTGCATGCCTACCTCCAATCCCTCTAAATGTGCCTGGTGCCAAACGGCCCCCGACTACGAAGCCTACCATGACGAATACTGGGGGTGTCCTGTCTATGATGATGCCCGCATGTTTGAGTTTCTCATTTTAGAAACCTTCCAAGCGGGACTGAATTGGCTGATGGTATGGCGCAAGCGGGATGCCTTTGCGGAGGTTTTTGCCGGATTTGATGTCGCACAGATGGCTGCGATGACGGAAGAAGATGTGGAGCGGATAGCCGGGGATGCGCGCATTATTCGAAACCGCGCCAAAATTCGCGGTGCCATTCGCAACGCCCAGGCTACCCTACGTATGCACGCCGAGGGCATGGGTCTCGCACACTATTTCTGGCAATGGACCCACGGGGAAGTCCAGGAGCGTCCTCCAGGCGCCAAGGTCCCCACTACGTCGGAACTCAGTGACCGCATCTCTGCGGATCTAAAAAAACGCGGATTTTCTTTTGTTGGGTCAACCGTGGTATATGCCCACTTACAGGCCTGTGGCGTGGTCAATGACCACGATGCTACGTGCTTTAGAGCTTCGGAAGTCCGAGCCTTGGCACGCCCGCCCGAAAGGCCTTCAAGTAGTAGGGCGTAAACGCCGCTGCCTCGACAAAATCTTTTTGCTCCCAAGCACGTAAAGCCAAGGGGGCTCCATGGCGTGCCTGGGCATAGTCAAGGGAGAGTCGGCGCATGGCAGGCCAACCCGCTTGAGCCTTTTCTACTCCATCCCCCACTCCATAAATGGTCCGTCCCTCGGGAAATCCTTCCAGAATGGGAACCTCCTCTAAGAGTTGGGGGGCATCGGCCGTCCATCGTTCCCCAGTGTCCGCAAACAAGGCGGAATACACTTCCATTCGTCGGGCATCCATCGCGGCCCAAATTCCATAGGGCTCCGTAGAATTTCCGAGGGTTTCCCTCGCTCCTACGGCAAGAGCCTCCAAGGAGGAATACGCGATCAGCGGCATGCCATGCGGCGCCACCAAGCCTTTGGCCGCCGAAGCCCCAATGCGCAGGCCCGTATAGGACCCTGGACCCGCGGAAAGCGCCACCGCATCGAGGTCCGCCACCCGCATTCCTGCTTGGTGCAGCACTTCCTGGATGTACACATGAAGCTTTTCGGCATGCTGAAACCCCTGTGGATCCACCGAGCCGTGCTCAGCGATGCACTGGTCTCCTACCATCAAGGCCACATCACAACGTCGTGAGGCCGTTTCCAATAAAAGAATTCGTGGGTGCATCCCCCCAAAGTTACTTCTTCACGGGCTCCTTCACGGTCACCAGGTCGCCGTCTTCCAATTTGCGGGATACCGCGTCAAACGGACCACGGATCACTTGGGCAGATTCAAACGAATCAAAGTTTTTGAGGACAATAAACTGCTCATCTTGAATTCCCGTCTCCACGCGGTATTGCACGGCTGTCCCCTCTTGGTAGACAAAGAGCACCTCGTGCATCTTACCCGATACGCTATCCATTCGTGTGGTGACGGCTTCGACCGGTACGCAGAGGGCATTCCGTGCCTTTTGGGTACGAATATCCACGGTGGCGGTCATCCCAGAGCGCAGGGGCTGCACCCCTTGGGTCTCGACGAGGTCGGCATAGCTTTCCGCTAAAATGCGGAGTTCCACTTCAAAGTTGGTCACTTGATTCACCGAGAGCTGCTGGCCTTTCGCCGCATTGCTGATTTCGGTGACAACCGCCTTGAAATCATGGCCCAAAAAGGCATCGACCCGCACAATCGCCGTATCGCCCATGTGCACCCGAACAATGTCGTTCTCGTTCACATCCACCAGCACTTCCATCGTTTCCAGTTGAGAAACGCGCATCATTTCGGTCCCTGCCATCTGAGCTGTTCCGACCACGCGTTCGCCCACTTCCACATTGAGCCCTGTCACAATGCCATCCATCGGTGCTGTGATCACCGTGCGCTTGAGATTGTCCTTTGCCTCCTTGACTGAGTTGAAGGCCGACTGGAGTTGGAATTCCGCCGACTCTACGGCGAGCTCCGCCACGGCATACATACGCTCGGCAGCATCCCATTCTGCTTGGGAGATGACGTTTTGCAACTTCAACGTTTGACTACGCTTGTAGGACTGCGTGGCTTCCAAAAACTGCGCTTGCGCTTGGGCCTTGCCGGAGCGGGCCATGTTCAATGCGGCCTCGGCTCGTCCTAGCATCGACTGGTATATGTCGGGGTTGATCTTAGCAAGGAGTTGACCCTTCTTGACTGCTTGGCCCTCCACAACGGGTAGGGCGATGATTTCCCCACTTACTTCGGGTGAAATTTTGACGTCGACCGCGGGCTGAATTTTGCCGGAAGCATTGACGGTCTCCACAATAGTATGCACCTGAATGGTGACGGTTTCCACCTCCAATTGGTCGCCCGTGGCACCCCACCAACCTTGCTTCTTGCCCACGACACCGACCGTACCCAAGAGCACGACTGCCGCCACTAAAATCCATAAACGCTTATTCATTGGGTGTTCCTTTTAGAGGGTTTTGAAGGTAAAATTTGAGGATGTAGGCCTTGAACTGCGCATCGTATTTGGCACGCAGGACATCGCTGACTGCGGCCAAGTAGGTATTTTGGACAGCATTGAAGTCGTAGATGGTCATCATGCCCTCCGTCCGGCGGACTTGGGCATCATCCATGGCTTTTTGCGAGGCTACGAGCGATTTTTTTGCTGCTTCATATTGCGACCACGCCGCACTGGCATCCGCATGGGCGCGCTGCACAGATTGCTCAAAGTTGTCCCGCTCCTGTTCGTACTGGAGCTCGGCATTCAGCGCATTCAGCCTGCTACGGGTGATGCCGTTTTGGACTTGGAAGCCACTAAAAATGGGAATGCTCACATTCAAACCAACATAGCGGCGCTGGTTTTCATAGATCTGATCGCTAAAAGGCATGGACTCCGTAATGGGGAGGGAATACTCGGTATACACGGGTACTTGTGTCCCCCCATTGTCCCAATAGCCCACCGGGACAATCACCGAACTGCTGCCCGTGACTTTTCGGGCCAAATCTGAATAGCTGGTTCCAAGTTGTCCATTGATAGACAAACGCGGGAGGCGGCGGGCTTGGGCTACTTTGATACCCAAAGCTGCACTCTCTACGCGCGCGGAGGCGGCCTTAATGCCCGGCTGATCTTCTACGGATGCCGCGTAAATCGCTTCAGGGCGAAGACTAATAACCGTAGGCTTACCATTGAACTCGCTGTCTTTCATCTCGGCAATGGTGAAACTACCCAAGGGAAGGCCCATGGATTGCGCCAAAGCCAGGTAGGATAGGGTCGTTTGGTTCTGCGCCGTCAAAAGGCGCTGCTCGTCGCGCGCGAGTTGGGCCTCTACTTGCAAGAGTTCGTTGGCGGGGGACGCCCCTGCTGAGACAAGCTGCTGGGCACGTCGCTGCAAACCTTGGGCTATTTTCACTTGCTCTGCAGCCACTTTTTCGGCCTCCTGAGCGAGCAGCACGGCCAGATACTGCGATGCGGCATTCAGGGCAACGGTATTGACCGCCGCTTCGTATTGGTATTGGGCTGCCAGGATGTTGACTTTGGCCTGACGCCACGCATTGAAGGAAGCAAACCCATCAAAAAGGGTCATTCCAAAGCCCAAGCCCCCGTTAGCGGTTGACAAATTGTTAAACCGGACTTCGTTGGTGACCGGGTCGATGGTCAAACCCGAGTTCCAGGCATTGCCTGCGCTGCCGGATACTTGCGGGAGCATGGCCCCGAACGCGGGCGCCGCGTCCGACTTGGCCCCGAGGACATTGTTGGCTGACTGCCGGACGGAATAATTGTACGCAATGGCTTTTTCGACGCATTCGTTGAGCGACCACGTAGCGGGTAGCTCTTGGGCATGTACGATGGTTGCCGCGAAGAGGGCCAGGTAAAGAATGCGCGTTTTCACAGCATAGGGATTTGGTGCATACCGAGATTCGGCAAGGCAAGTTTGCAAATACCGTGCTAAAGTGCTCAGTTTGGCGATTTTTGCTTGTGGTGGCGGTACCACATCCAAGCCACGCCTCCCATTAAGAGGTAGGGAAAAAGCATCAGGTAGAGGATGCCCGAATTGAGCCCATCTGCCACGCCTGCTCCACCTTCCAAATCTGTTTGGGCCGTGGCCTTGCACATGGCACATTGCGCGGAAAGCCCCCAGGAGAGCACCAGGGCGGCTGTGGTCCATATCCAGCGATGCGTCCTCATGCGACCGGGTAATATGGAGCCATAAAGAGGTAAACGAGCACCCCCGTGATCGCGACATACATCCAAATGGGGAACGTCCATTTCACCAGGGCTTTGTGGGCCGCAATTTGGTTGTTCCACGCCCGATAGATGGATAACATCGCCAAGGGCAGCACGGGCACACTCAAGAGAATGTGGCTGATAAGGATAAAGAAGTACACGGGGCGAATCCAGCCTTCCCCACCAAAGTGTGCATCGGGATTGGACAAGTGGGACACGACATAGGACACCAGAAAGACCGCGGACAAGACGAAGGCCATGACATTGGCCAAACGGTGCAACGCCACATTTTTGGTTTTAATCATCCCATAGGCCACGGCCAATAAAACCGCGGTCGATCCGTTCAGGACGGCATGGAAGAAAGGCAAACTCCGCACATTGGCTGAGCCCCATTGAAGCTTCCACGATTCGGGAAGCAAGAACAAGCAGGCCACCGCAATAGGCACCGCGATCGACAGGGCGACAATGGTCGGGATGGCAAAACGGTCGTTGGGATGGGGGGTGCCGGTTGGCTTCATGGTTGACCCATTTTGAGTTTGCGGTGTTCTTTCACGAGGACCCGGACGTCGTCCACCAATTGGTCTACGAGGTAGGCTTCTGAAACATCGTAGGCCCCTAAAATGTTCCCCTCGTCCGTGATGCGCGTACGCAAATGCCCGTCCCAGTCCAAGATAACCGCCGATTGCGAATGGGTATATCCTCCTTCCGCCGAACTATCCTGCATGGCAACGAGGTAGTAGGCATTTGCAAGAGCATAGATGGTTTCGCGATTTCCGGTGATAAACTCCCATTTGTTGGACTGGTCTACGCCCAGTTGATCCTTGTAGGATTCAAGGATAACGGGCACATCGGTTTGGGGATCCACCGTGATGCTGATGAAGACCAAATCTTTGAACCCGTAGAGTCGGTCATGCGCCTCTTTGAGGTGAAAATTCATCGCCGGACAAATCGTCGGGCATGAGGTAAAGAAAAAGCTGACTACCGCAATCTTGCCCCGGGAAGAGTCTGGCGACCAGGCTGCTCCATCGGACCGGACAAAGGCTGTGGTATCGGACCAGTCCGAAAGCGGATCGCCGAGATCTTCCAAGGTGCGGAAGTTGACCGCCCCTGAAATAACGAGCGAACCCAAGTACATGGCTACCGGCAAGACCAGCAGCACACCCAGAAGAAGCCGCTTACTGGTCGAGGAAGCCATCAGAATTCGTAGATCGCCTGCCCTTCAAACAAGAGAATCAGGGTCAAGTAGGGAATGAGAACCAGTACGGGCAAGTAGATGGCCTTTTGGAGGCTTCCCAGCTCATATTTCAAGTGCATGAAATACTGAACGATGTAGGCCGCCTTGACGAGCGTCAAACCGATAAAGATGAGATTCAGGATGCTGGTGCCCGCGACAGGGTTCAAAAGAATTTCGGGCTTGACGATGCCGAGCACCACTTCGACCGTCGTAATAACGAGAAGGATCCAAAAGATTTTCCAAATCCAACCTGTTCCAGTGGGGGATGCGTGATCTGCCATGATGATGAATTATACGAGGTAGAAGAAAGTGAATACAAAGACCCAGACCAAGTCAACGAAGTGCCAGTAGAGGCCTACTTTCTCGACCATGAGGTAGGATTTGCGGCGCTCATAGGTGCCGAGCATAACGTTCCAAAATAGGAGTACGTTCAACACGACTCCGGAGAATACGTGGAAGCCGTGGAAACCGGTAATGAAAAAGAAGAAGTTGGCAAATTGCTGCGCGCCGTACTCGTTGTGCTCCATGTTGGCCCCTTGAATGACTTCGGCCCCTTGGAGCGCTGCCAATGACTCAGCGCGGCTCATGGCGGGATGGCCTTTACCTGGACTTTGGAGGACTACTTGCTCATTGGCTTGGAAGGCCGCAACAACCTCTTCCGTCGTGAAGGTCTCTTCGTGGTTGGCGGCGTGGCCATGTTCCATGCCGTGCACGAGCTGCGAAAGAGAGAGAACTTCGCCTTCCTCGTTGGCCACTTTCCACACTTCGGTGTTCGCGAGCTCAATGCCGCCTTTGTCTCCCATGATAAAGTGGTACCACTCCCATGCTTGGGACCCGACGAAGATGGCGCCGCCCACGATGGTGGCAACCATCCACCACGCCGTGGCCGTTTTTTTCAAATGGTGTCCCGCATTGACCGCCAAGACCATGGTCACAGACGACATAATCAGGACAAACGTCATGAAAGCGACATACAAAAGGGGCTGATCTCCCTCCAAACCGGGAAAGTGCGTGAATACATCTTCCGCAATCGGCCAGGCCGATTCATACCGGAAACGCATGAAGCCATAAGCCGTTAAGAATCCGGAGAAAGTCAAGGCGTCGGAGATGAGGAAGAACCACATCATCATTTTTCCATATTCGGAATTCATCGGCTGGTTGCCGCCGGTGGACCAAACACTGGTATTTGCTGTCGTTGCCATTCGGTATACGTCGTCTAGTTAAAGTGTTGCAAAATTAGCGCAGAAACGCCAAAAAGAGGAGTAAATAAATCCACAAGATTCCCAAGAAATGCCAGAACTGCGC
>JGI26082J51739_10002911_pt1 | contig 10261 bp, 8 predicted proteins | sample SaaInl5LU_22_DNA_FD_51739 | JGI IMG/M metagenome (IMG submission 51739)
ACTTCGCCGGTGTAGTCGCTAAGCGGAATTGTCAGAATAGAGGAAGTGTTGTAACCGGTGTCCTGATCAAATTTTGATACGCCGCTAAAATCGAAGCGGGTATTCGTGAGTCGGTCTTCGATATTGATAATGCTGTTTTCGTGTGCAGCAACCGCCGCGAGGTTTTTAACGTTCTTCGATCCATCTGGGTTGAACAGCGGTAGTTTAGCGATGTGAGAACCGGTAGTAAGGTCACTTTGCGTTTCGATTTTCATCGAGCGGTTCAGTATGACCTCCACCGCAAGATTGTCTTTATCGATGCGATCGTAAATAGTGCCGCCGTCAGCATTGGTCATATCCATCGCCGCTGTAACGATTTTCATCAGTAAGCGACTACGGTCTTTCTCTGCAGACATCGATAAGCTGATGTCAGCAAAATCCCTGAGCCGATCTTCTATCCTGTTCATTTCATCGTATCCAAAGGTTTTTTCTAGAAGTCAGTTTAGACCTTTGAATATACGCGACTCTTAATCGCTAGTAACTAGCTCTTCTTTTTTACAATCGTGTTAAGAAAATTTTTATCGTTTTATAGAAAAATGCGCATTCTCATTATCAGATCTCAGAGGACTTATTCGATCCCTCTATAGGTAAAATGAGGAGATCGAGTCGAGCACTTCGTTTTAAAGCTTAGGCTTTATTGGAAAAAAACGGAGCAGCACCTAATGGTGAGCCCCGTAAAGTGAACTGAACTTGGTGTGTGTATCTCTTACTTAGCGGCCTGTGCATCGTACCAGCGGCCGATCAGCATGCGTTCTTCAACCAGCATGCCTGTCATATTTCCCAGCGGCATCGCTTGGGTCGCAACGGACTGGGCATGAATTTGCGCGGCATATTTCAGAACATCCTCCGCTGTTTCCAAAATAACCCCTGCTGGTGGTGCGCTAAACATCTCAGAGGAGGGGTTCGCAGCGTGGCAGCTAGCACACCGGTTGTTGACGATGCTGGTTACCTGCGCAAGCGTCACCTGTTCCATTGCAACACCGGCTGAATCTGCACTTGACGCAAGGCTTGCAGGNTTAGTTACAAATGCCAGAGCCATCATGCCAATAGCGGCNGCGGGCAGTGTCCATAGAAATTTATTCGATTCATGACGGGTGTTGAAATAGTGACGAACCAGAACGCTTAGTATCGCAACGGCGAATAGAATTGCCCAGTTCCACTCACTGCCGTAGGTGCTTGGGAAGTGATTGCTGATCATAATGAACAGTACAGGCAGTGTTAGGTAGTTGTTGTGGCGTGAACGAAGCATCGCTTTTGCTGGCGCTGTCGGATCAGGTTCACGACCCTCTTTAAGTGCAGCAACCAGATTGCGTTGGCCCGGCATAATGACCCGAAAGACGTTGCCCACCATCATGGTACCTGTAATGGCACCTATGTGGATNTAAGCCGCACGACCGCTGAATACTTGGGTTAGCGCCCATGAAGCAGCAACCAGCAGAACCAGTATAACCAATCCAAGCAGCGCAGGTCGTTTGCCTAAAGCAGAATTGCACAGGCCATCGTAGATAAACCATCCGGCAATCAATGAGGCAACACTAATACCAATACCCTGCAGTGAGCTGAGTTCAGATCCGGGTGCTAACAGGTAGAGTTGTGCGTTGAGGTAATAGACAATTGCAAGCAGGGTTATTCCGCTAAACCAGGTCGTGTAGGCTTCCCATTTGAACCAGTGAAGGTCTGCTGGCATCTGGGGTGGCGCNAGCTTGTACTTCTCTAGGTGGTAGATACCGCCNCCGTGAATGGCCCACAGATCGCCNGCGAGCCCATCGCGTGGGCTCTTGCGATTGAGGTTATTCTCCAACCATATAAAGTAGAAGGAGGCGCCTATCCATGCGATACCGACGATCATGTGTACCCATCGGACAAGAAGATTGAGCCATTCAGTGTAATGCGGATCCATAAACTACATTCCTATTATTCTTAGACTGGTTCGTTTACTGCTGTTCGTTGCTAGCCCTTGAGGTACTTTCGTCCATCAAGAGTGAGTATTTCGTCTTCATTAAAGAAGTGTTCGTCACAGTTGTTACCCTCGCCAGTTCGATCAACGATTAGATAATCACTTGAATCTTCGAGCGCGAGGATAGGGTGGTGCCAGGTACCCTTGGCATAGTTCACACCCTGCTGGCCATTACTGATGAATGCACGAATTCCCTCTGCCACCGGTGTATCTGCAGCTGGCGCAACAACGATTAAGAACGGCTGTTGCTGCATTGGCATGAACGCCTGACTGCCCTGCGGGTGACGTTCTAGCATGTTAATCGCCAGTGGATATTCAAGCTTGTTTGCTCTAAAAATACTGATGATTGCACTGTCTCCTTCACGCGAGAGCTCAACCGTCGCAAGACGGTTGTAGCGCTGTGTAGAGCCGTTATTGATACTGAAATGGTTACTACCTTCGGTTTCGATAACCTGGCCAAATGGAGCAAAGGCTTCTTTAGTTAAGGGCTCAACTACTAGCTGTTTCATAAATACCTCTTACAACCCTGAATTAAAGCGTTGGTTTACCCAATAAGCGTAAACGGCTGATGCCGCCATCGGGGTGAATATTGAGCTTCACGTGTGTGATTTTGCCGAACTCTTTTTCTGCAGCAAAGCGCTGGATGCTGTCCGGTTTTAGCTTCTGGTTTGGCATTAATGTACGCCAAAAAAGACTCTGTGTGCCGATCTGATCTGCAGTTCCACCTTGAACATAGGCAGCTTGAATATCACAACTATCAGGGAAGTTACCCTTGAAATGCGCGGTATCAATTTCAATTTCGCTTACTTCGCCAGGGCAGCCAAGGGCAATGATAACCCAGTCATAACCAGGCGTACGACGACGTGCCGTCTCCCAGCCATCACCCATGTTTACACCGCGACCCGGGTTTAGCAGGTTAGCCATCTTACCAAAGTGCTCGTTGTTACAGCTAAGTGCACGGCCACCGTTAAGTGCGGCGGCAAGATCGATGGTTGCACTTGCGTCTACTGTAGACCAGTCAATGTAGGGCTGGCCGTACACTCGAAAGCGTGCAATACCGCCGTCCGGGAATATATTTAAACGTACATGTGTCCAAGGCTGATCATTTTCCACTTCGAATATGTGCTCAGAATCACCTTTGAGTGCAACAGCCGCAAGAAGCGTAGTCCAATCGCTGTGGTCATCTGGATCTGCATCAGGTGAGTAACAGACGTCGACTGAGGCAGAGGGGGGGAAGTTACCTGTAAAGAAGGTGGTATTAATTTCGAACGCCTTAATCATACCGGGGGCGCCAAGGCGCACAATTGCATAGTCATAGCCTTCAAAACGCTTACGACGTGACTCCCAGCCGTCCATCCACTTGCCGCATTCGTCGTAGACACCCTCTTTCCAAACTGCCGGTTCAGGGTTTAGCATACGGTTTACATCGGCAAACCAATCATCAGTTACAAAGGTTGCTTTGGCGCCTAAGCGGGCGTCTGCAAGGTTGACTAATCGCTTAATTTGTTCTGTGTTCATGCTGTAACTCCCGTTACATATCCGCTAGGCGAAAACCTGCGATTTTGTTAATTTCGGCTAGTGCGCGAGAGAACTCTTGCTCTGGACTGTTATGAATGCGTTCTTGAAATCCGGTTAGTATTGCGTGCTTGTTACTGCCTTTAACCGCCATGATGAAAGGGAAGCTAAAGCGTGCTTTGTAGGCATCATTGAGCTCTGTAAACTGTTTGAACTCATCTTCTGTTAGGGAACTGATGCCGGCACTGGACTGCTCGTTTGTTGATTCCGCTGTAAGTTCACCAGCACGTGCAGCTTTCCCGGCTAAATCTGGGTGGGCAATAATGACACCCAGTTGCTCTTGTTGTGTGGCTGTCATGAACACCTCAGCCAAGAGTGCTTGCAACGCCGCGATATGATCATGTTCAACATCTATACCGCGATCAAACGCGCGTTCTGCAATCCAGGCAGAGTGCTCGTAAATGCTGCCAAAGGTACTAACGAATTGTTCACGCGAGAGCGACGCGGGTGAACCAAATTGGAAACGTTTCATCTTAGGCCTCAGGTGTGTGGTGTTGATGCCAGTGGTTAGCGATATCAATACGGCGGGCTATCCAAACTTTATCGTGCTGCTGCACATACTCGATAAAGCGTTTAAGCGAAGCGATACGGGCAGGACGGCCAAGTAGCCGGCAATGCATACCTATCGATAACATTTTGGGCGCGTATTCCCCCTCTTCATACAGAACATCAAAGCTGTCTTTTAGATACTGGAAGAACTGCTCACCTGAGTTAAAACCCTGTTGTGTTGCAAATCGCATATCGTTGGTGTCCAACGTGTAAGGCAAAACTAAATGCTTACCCTTTGGGCCATCTACCCAATAGGGGAGGTCATCGGCGTAGGAGTCTGAGTCATAGACGAAACCGCCTTCTTCCATAACGAGCTGGCGTGTATTGGGGCTATCACGACCGGTGTACCAACCCAAAGGGCGGTTACCCGTTACGCGTTCAATAATTTTAATCGCTTCATGTAACTGTGCACGTTCCTCTTCGATACTCATGTTTTGGTATGAGATCCACTTCAATGCGTGCGAGCATATCTCGTGTCCTGCATCAACAAATGCCTTGGCCACATCTGGGTGACGCTCTAAGGCTGTTGCTACACCAAAGATGGTAAGCGGAACCTGTTTAGTTTCGAATAGTTTAAGCAGACGCCACACCCCTGCACGGCTTCCATATTCGTATATCGACTCCATACTCATATGGCGTTCGCCTTTGAATGAGACCGCGCCAGGTATTTCTGATAAAAACGCTTCTGACTCGCCATCGCCATGGAGTACACAACGTTCGCCGCCCTCTTCGTAATTAAGAACAAACGAAACAGCTATGCGTGCATCATTTGGCCAGCGAGCATGAGGGGGTTTATTGCCGTATCCGATCAGGTCGCGAGGGTAGTTGCTCATCCTAGATCTCCTTATTGAATAACAGGATTGTATACAATCTTTTCCACTAGTAAAGTCGGTTTGGGTCTAAAATGTCCTCTAATGTCGTAAATTTTATGGTTTTGACGGCTTTATAAAGATTAATCGCCTTATTCTTTAGTCTTGTAGCGACATTTATTCATTTTTTTACTTGGGTTTTTGTATACAACTTGGTATACATAGTTTCATTAAATTAATTNAGGTNAATACTTATATGTCTGGATACCTGACTACACATGTACTTGATACAGCGGCAGGCTGCCCTGGTGAAGGTATTGCGCTCTCGCTTTATCGCGTGGAATCAGGTGTGCTAAGCCTCATCACTGAGGCTGTGACTAACGACGATGGCCGTGTAGATTCACCCATACTGGGCACTGATGACTTCGCAGTGGGAACCTACGAATTGCATTTTAGCGCCGGTGATTACTTCCGCCGTAGCGGTACTCAGCTCGCGGAACCTGCTTTCTTAGATGAAGTCGTGATTCGATTCGGCATTGCCGATCCTGATGCGCACTACCATGTTCCACTTCTTATCTCGCCGTACAGCTATTCCACATACCGCGGAAGCTAAATTGAACGCATTAGAACCTAGCCGTAAACCCGCCAAAGCTTCAAAGGTGGAGACTCAGGATCAGAAGATCTATGAGCACATTTTTGATGCAATTCTGGAGCAACGTTTAGCACCCGGTACAAAATTGACGGAGGAGGGGCTAGGTGAAATCTTCGGTGTCTCACGAACAGTTATTCGTCGAGCCTTATCGCGTTTGACTCATGAGGGGGTAGTCGAACTTATCCCCAACAGAGGCGCGTTTGTGGCTGAACCCGATATCGATACAGCCCATCAAATTTTGGATGCGCGCCGTTTGGTTGAGTTAGCGCTGGTTGAACGCGTTGCTCTGCGTTCTAAAAGTCTAAATGCAGAGTTTAAGTACCTTCGACAGTTGATAAGTGAGGAGCACGCAAGTGCTAGACGGGCCGATACAGGTACGGCGATACGACTATCAGGTGAATTTCATCTGGAGTTAGCGTTACTCGCAAATAACGAACCGCTTGCTGGTTTCTTACGGGCATTGGTCTCACAAACTTCACTCATTATTGCACTTTATGAGAGTAGTAGAGGCAGTAATTGTGCAATAGATGAACATAGTCACTTAGTAGATGCACTTGAGCGCCAAGATAAGGCTGAAGCACTGGCCTTAATGACAGAGCACTTAAATCATATTGAAGCTAGGCTCGATCTGGCTGTTGCAAGTAAGCGTGTAAACCTAAAAAAAGTATTCGGTCACCTGAAGCGTAATCGTTAAGCCCTTAAATGCGACTTTAGAGACATTTAACGCACTAAAGCAGTGCGTTGATACACAATATCCGGTGGCGGTTTAATATAAAATCTATATTAATCAGTTGCTTATGATATTTGGCAACCTTTTTGCCAATAACAATAAGAAGGTCATCATTTAGAGTGACCATTTTGGAGGTAGCAATGAGTAATGAACACATGACGCCGTTACAAATGCGTGACCCTAACTACACACCGCCAATGCATCTTGCGATCCCTCTGGGTATTCAGCATGTTTTGGCGATGTTTATTGCTAACGTGACACCAGCGATTATTATCGCAGGTGCCGCTGGATTTGGCTTTGGCTCAAATTCACCTGACTTCCCTAGCATGATCTATATGATGCAGATGTGTATGCTTTTAGCGGGCGTTACAACACTGCTGCAGACGATCGGTATAGGCCATATTGGCGCTAGATTACCTATTGTGCAGGGTACCAGCTTTGCGTTTATACCGATCATGGTTCCATTAGTCGCTGGCGGTGGAGTAGAAGCGATGGCAATGGTTACAGGTGGTGTTCTGGTCGGTGGTCTGTTTCAAGCTGCGCTTGCACCGTTCATCGGTCGTATGCGTTTTGCGCTTCCACCCCTTGTAACGGGCCTGATTGTCCTGATGATCGGTCTATCCTTGTTGAAAGTGGGTATTCAGTATTCAGCAGGGGGTGTGCCCGCTATTGGCAAACCTGAGTTCGGCTCACTTGCTAACTGGAGCGTTGCCGGTACGGTGGTTGTTGTGACTCTGGGCCTTAAATTCTTTACTCGTGGGATGATTAGTACCGCTTCTGTATTGATTGGTCTAATTGCGGGTTACATCCTTGCCTACTTCATGGGTATGGTGAGCTTCGCAAACGTCGGCCGTGCGTCGTCTTTTGCGCTACCACAGTTGTTCCCATTCGGTATCGAGTTCGGTGCTGGCGCCATTATCGGTATTTCGCTGATGTCGTTCATCTCAGCAATCGAGACTGTTGGTGACGTTTCAGGTATCACCAAAGGGGGTGCCGATCGTGAAGCGACTGACGTTGAGATTCGCGGTGCTACTTATGCTGATGGTCTAGGTACCGCTCTGTCTGCACTTGCAGGCGCGCTACCAAATACCTCCTTCTCTCAGAACGTAGGTCTTATTGCCATGACCCGTGTGATGAGCCGCCATGTTGCCACCATAGGTGCGATATTCTTGATCGCCTGTGGCTTGATTCCAAAGGTTGGTGCGATTATCTCAACAGTGCCTATCGAAGTGCTTGGTGGCGGTGTAATCGTGATGTTCGGCATGATCGCCTCTTCAGGTTTGAAGATGTTGTCTGAGGTTGATTGGAACCCACGCAACATGATGATCTTTGCAGTGTCTTTATCGCTAGGTCTTGGCCTCATGCAGGTTCCAGAAGCCCTACAGCACCTTGATGGAACGGTTAGAGCACTGTTGACTACAGGTCTTCTACCTGCGGCTGTCTGCTCGATTGTATTGAACCTGATTGTGCCAGAGTCCAAAGACTAAGGTAGAATCAGGCTAAAGAGAAGGGGCCTGCGGGCCCCTTCGTCATTTTGGGTTTAATCCAGCGCCTAGGGCGCGCGGCTTGCCTGCGGCAATGCGCTCCTACATCCTAAATTACTGACTTATTGGATTGCAGGCGCGCTTAAACACGAAGTGTTAAGCCGCGAACAGCCTCGATTTTTGCCTATAAGTCATTCTGAATCCCCAAGTTCCAACACTCAAGCATACGACCCATGCAACTAGAAGCGGATATGTTAATTGATGGTTGATTCAATCCTTTAATTCCGCACGGAGAGCTGCAGCGCAATGGCGCCCGGCGCGCTGGCATAGCGGTCATACATTGAGTCAATTTTACGCACATTTTCAAGTGCCTCTCTATCGGCCGGTACATAGGCGATCTGAGGCATTGCTGTTGAACTTTTGCATGCACACCGCCGGCATAGGATGCCGCGTTAAGATCAGTCCCAAAGGGACAAACTCTATTAGTCGTTGCCCTACCGGGTCAGTCCCAGAGGGACAGACCCATGCGGATATCCTGGGTCAGTCCAGAGGGTAGATCCATGTAGATTTTTAGGGCCTGTCCCTCCGGGACTGGCTCTATGAGTTGTTGCCCCACCGGGTCAGTCCCGGAGGGACAGAACCACGCGGATATCCTGGGTCAGTTCAGAGGGCAGATCCATGTAGTTTTTTTGGGTCTGTCCCTCCGGGACTGACCCACAGCGCCTAAATGAGCACTCTACTTAGCGCTTAAATTTAATTCGTCTGCAGCATGTTTTGTAAGAGCATATGCGGATAACTATAGCTGCTCCTTTAGAGTGCACTGAGCTGTTCAGAGTCCTTATCGTCTGTTAATCGTTTGTATTAAATAAACCTTTTTCCAATTTCTGTTTAACGTTTAATCAATTTTAATTGTGTTTAAACACACGCGTATTTAAACGAAAAAAAATTTGCCCTAAAAGAGTGCGATGCACCTTTTTAGTACGCCCCAAAATAGATCAAAAAGGACCTTTTTTGCCCTGTAATGAAGCGTAAATTAGTAGACTTTAAGTTCTTATATTATTGGTTTTTAAACAGTGAAATATTTATTTAATCGGTTAAANTATTGATAAATATGGGTTTAAATGTCACAAAAACTACAAGAGTCAATTGTTGGCATGCTGTCTGCAATAACCTGTTTGTATGCTTAATACATTAAACAGGAGTTATCAGGTAATGTTGAAATCTACTATTTTTAAAACTGCAGCCCTTACAATGGCCGTGTCTTTATCCAATATGGCGCTGGCTAGCGATACGATTAAAGTAGGTGTTTTACACTCGCTTTCAGGAACCATGGCGATTAGTGAAACAACGCTGAAAGACACCATGCTGATGTTGATCGAAGACCAGAACGCTAAAGGTGGTCTGTTGGGTAAGCAGCTTGAGGCTGTTGTTGTAGACCCTGCCTCAAATTGGCCGCTATTTGCTGAAAAGGCTCGGGAGCTTATAGAGAAAGAGAAGGTTGATGCTATTTTCGGTGCTTGGACCTCAGTATCACGTAAATCTGTATTACCGGTAATTGAAGAGCTAAACAGCATCATGTTCTACCCTGTTCAGTATGAAGGGGAAGAGTCCTCTAAAAATGTGTTCTATACCGGCGCCGCGCCAAATCAGCAGGCCATTCCAGCGGTTGATTACTTAAAAGATCTGGGTGTTGAGCGTTGGGTATTGGCGGGTACTGACTATGTATACCCACGCACAACCAATAAAATTCTTGAGTCTTACCTAAAAGATGCCGGTGTGGCTGAAGAAGATATCATGATCAACTACACGCCTTTCGGTCACTCTGACTGGCAGTCAATCGTCTCCGACATTAAAAAGTTTGGTTCAGCTGGCAAGAAGACCGCTGTTGTCTCAACCATCAATGGTGATGCCAACGTACCTTTTTATAAAGAGTTAGGTTCGCAGGGTATTGGTGCTGAAGATATTCCCGTTGTTGCTTTCTCTGTGGGCGAAGAAGAGTTGTCGGGCATGGATACCTCAGCTCTTGTAGGTCATCTAGCGGCATGGAACTACTTTATGAGCGTCGATACTGAAGAGAACGATGCCTTTATTCAAAAATGGCACAACTACATCGGCGATGAAAATCGTGTTACGAACGACCCAATGGAAGCTCACTACATAGGATTCAATATGTGGGTTGAGGCTGTTACAAAGGCGGGTACAACCGATCCCGAAGCGGTTCAGGATGCAATTATTGGCGTCTCTGTACCGAATCTGACTGGCGGTTATTCATCCATGATGCCTAATCACCATATCTCTAAACCTGTTTTAATTGGTGAGATTCAGGATGATGGTCAGTTTGAAGTGGTCTCATCTACTGCTGGTCTAGTGGTCGGTGACGCCTGGTCTGATTTCCTAGAGGGATCTAAAGATCTAATTGCTGATTGGCGCAAGCCTTTGGCCTGCGGTAACTACAATGTCGTGACT
>JGI26082J51739_10002913_pt1 | contig 10254 bp, 7 predicted proteins | sample SaaInl5LU_22_DNA_FD_51739 | JGI IMG/M metagenome (IMG submission 51739)
AACATGGCATGGGAAGTTGCAAACGGCGCTATCTCTGCAGACGGCATCCACGTAGCGGGCAGCTTCCAAGGTTGGAGCCCCTCTACGACGGAAATGACGGATCCTGACGGTGACGGTATCTACTCTGTGACGGTTGAAATGCCTTTGAACCAAGACTTGTTCTACAAGTATATCAATGGCAACGACTGGGCAGCAGCAGAAGCAAGCGGCGACCTCGCAGCGTGTGGTGTCAGCGACGGCTTCGGCGGCTACAACCGCAACACGAGCGTTGGCAATGCCGACACCTCATTGGCCGTAGTTTGTTTCACCAAGTGTTACGACTGTGCTGTGAGCATCGACGAGGCATTGGGTACCATCAACTTGTTCCCGAACCCAACTAGCGGCGCCTTCACGTTGGAGCGCAGCGAATTGGCGGGCAACATCGAGGTAACCGTCATCGGTCTCCAAGGTCAATTGCTCCTCGCTACCGAATGGACTTCAGGCCAGAGCGAACTCAACATCGATTTGAGTGACCTCGCTGCCGGCGTCTACATGGTACGCTTGACCGCTGAAGAAGGAACGCGCACCTTGCGTGTCGCCGTTCAGCGCTAAGCAACACTAATCAGCTAGGGCCTTCGGGCTCTAGCTTACACTTAGACCGCTCCAGAAATGGGGCGGTCTTTTTTTTGGCCCGACCCTTGGTATCTTTAACCCATTAGGCTCAACCTCCCTTGTATGCAACGTTTCTTTCTTTCCATGGCCGCGGTGTCGGCTTTGTTTTCTGGCTGTAACATGCCCACTAAACCTTCTACGGAGATGACCGAGCCCTATCCGGAATCGCGGTATGATTCGAGCGATGTAAAAACCTATTTTGGGGAGGCTGTGGCGGATCCCTATGGCTGGCTGGAAGACGACCGAAGCGAGGAGACCGGTCAATGGGTCGCAGCGCAAAATGCNGTAACGCAAGACTATTTGGGCCGCATTCCTTACCGCCAGGCTTTGCGAGATCGACTAACGGCGCTCTGGAATTATGAAAAAATTGGAGCTCCTTTTGTGGAAGGGGCCTACACCTATGAGTACTACAACGACGGCTTGCAGAGCCAATATGTGCTACGACGGTATGAGACGCTGAAATACGATTTTCATGCGAAGCCGGAAGTTTTCCTGGATCCCAACACCTTTAGCGAGGATGGCACTACCTCTTTAGGCGGCCTGACTTTTAGCCCCGATGGCAGCTTGGTGGCCTACCAGATTAGCGAAGGCGGCAGCGATTGGCGCAAAGTCATCGTCATGGACGCAGTGAGTAAGGTGATTTTAGAGGACACGCTGGTGGACGTGAAGTTTAGTGGCTTGTCCTGGCGCGGAAATGAAGGCTTCTACTACAGTAGTTACGATAAGCCAAAGGGCGCTTCGGAACTGTCCGCGATGACCAATCAGCACAAGCTCTACTTCCACGCTTTGGGCACGGCTCAAAAGGAGGATAAGCTCATTTTTGGAGGCAGCGAGACGCCACGGCGCTATGTGGGCGGCAGTGTCACGGAGGACGGCCGCTATTTAGTCGTCACCGCAGCAGTATCGACCACGGGCAATGAACTCTACCTGCAAGATTTGGAAAAAGGAGACAAGGGTTCGCTTACGCTCGTGGCGGAAGGTTTTGACAAGGAATACGGGGTGGTGACATCGGAAAACGGCCAGATTTTCATTCAAACCAACGACGGGGCGCCCAACAACCGCATCATGGTCGCTCAAGGGATCCAGCACAAGTCTGAGTGGAAAGAGCTCATCCCAGAGGGAGAATTCCCCATGAGCGTTGGCAGTGGCGCTGGACGACTCTATGTGAGCACCATGGAGCATGCCGTTAGCAAGATGGACGAGTACGCCTATGACGGAAGACATATTCAGACTATTGAGTTGCCAGGCGTTGGATCGGTGGGCGGGTTCGGTGGCAAACGCTTGGCCGAGCAGCTTTATTTCACCTTTACCAATGCGATTACGCCAAGTGCTATCTACACCTATGTTCCCGGGGAGGAAATGGAAGCGGGCGTGATCGAATTATTTCGAGCGAGCGCGATCGACTTTGACCCTAGCCAGTACGAAAGTGAGCAAGTTTTTTACACATCCACGGATGGCACCAAAATTCCTATGACGATTAGTTATAAGAAGGGCCTCCAGAAAAATGGGAAGAACCCGACTATTTTGTACGGTTATGGCGGCTTCAACATTAGCCTGACCCCTTCGTTTAGCACGTCTTACACCGTGTGGATGGAGCAGGGTGGCATCTTGGCCATTCCCAACATTCGGGGGGGTGGCGAGTATGGAGAAGCCTGGCATGTGGCCGGTACCCAAATGCAGAAAAAGAATGTCTTTGAAGATTTTGAATCGGCCGCGCAGTATCTCATTGACGAAGGCTATACCTCTTCGCCTTATCTCGCCTTGAGCGGGGGCTCCAATGGGGGGCTTTTGGTGGGGGCCGTGATGACCCGAAAGCCAGACCTTGCAGCCGTGGCATTCCCCGCGGTGGGGGTGATGGACATGCTCCGTTACCACACCTTTACGGCAGGAGCGGGTTGGGCCTACGATTATGGAACGGCAGAGGACAGTCCTGAGATGTTTGCCTACCTGATGAGCTACAGCCCCGTGCACAACGTGGTGGAAGGCACCTGCTACCCGGCGACGATGGTGACGACGGCGGACCACGACGACCGTGTCGTTCCCGCGCACAGCTTCAAGTTTGCCGCGGAGCTCCAAGCCAAGCAAGGCTGCGGCACCCCCACCCTGATACGCATTGAGACCAATGCAGGCCACGGCGCGGGCAAGCCCACGGCCATGGTCATCGAAGAGGCTATTGACAAATTTGCTTTCGCCCTCTGGAACATGGGCTTTGCCAAACTCCCCAACCCATGAACATTCAAAACTATGTACTCGGTCAATGGGTAAGTGGGCAAGAGTCCGAGTATGAAGCGCNGCACGCCATTACTGGGGCTTCCTTGGGCCACGTCTCAAGCCTAGGCTTAAACTACGACGACATCCTGGCCTATGGGCGCGAAAAGGGGGGCGTCGCCTTGCGGGCCATGACCTTTCCACAGCGTGGCCTCATGCTGAAGGCCTTGGCCCTTTACCTCCAGGAGCGAAAAGAAGCGTACTACTCGGTTTCGGCCGCCACAGGTGCGACACGTGTGGACAGCTGGATTGATATTGAAGGGGGCATCGGAAACCTCTTCGCCAATGCCTCCTTGCGGCGTGAGTTTGCAGATCAGCCGTTTCATATAGATGGGGCGCCGGTGAAACTTTCCGCCCAGGGCACGTTCTTAGGGCAGCACATTATGGTGCCCAAACGGGGAGTGGCCGTACACATCAATGCTTTTAACTTCCCGGTCTGGGGCATGTTGGAGAAAATTGCGGTCAACCTTTTAGCGGGCGTGCCTGCGGTGGTTAAACCCTCCGAATTCACGTCCTTCCTGACCGAAGTTGTGGTCAAAGACATCGTTTCTAGTGGCATTCTGCCTGAAGGGGCGCTGCAATTGGTGAGCGGAAAAGGCCATGGAATTTTGGACGCCGTCCAGCGCGGTGATACCGTTACGTTTACGGGGTCGGCAGCCACGGGCATGCGCCTGAAGTCACAGCCACATTATCTAGAGCGAGGCGTTTCCTTCAACTTAGAGGCGGATTCGCTGAACGCCATGGTGCTCGGAGAAGACGCTGCGCCGGGCACGCCCGAGTTTGACATCTTCATAAAAGAGGCCACCAAGGAAATCACCATTAAAGCGGGCCAAAAATGTACCGCCGTGCGACGGGTGGTGGTGCCGGCTGACCACCTGGACGCGGTCCAGGCGGCGCTGGCGGGTCGTCTGGCTACCACGGTCTTCGGGGATCCCTCGCTGGACGGTGTTCGCATGGGCTCGTTGGCCACGCAACTGCAAGTAGAGCGTGTACGCTCCTCGGTAGAAGCGCTAGCTGCGGAAAATGAAATCGTTTTTGGCCGTCGTGATGGACAGGGCGAAGCCAAAGCATCCAACCCTCTTGCCGGGGCCTTTTTTGCCCCGGTGCTCTTCCGCAATGAGCGACCCATGCAAAACCTCAGCTGCCATAACATTGAGGCCTTTGGTCCTGTCAGCACGATTATGCCTTATCGCTCCCTGGAGGAAGCCGCGGAGATTGTGGCCTTGGGTCGCGGTTCTTTGGTCACGAGTTTTGTCTCGGCGGACCGGGACGCTGCACGCCAATTTGCCCTGGAGGCCGCCTACAGCAATGGTCGAATCCACCTCTTGGANGCCTCTAGCGCCAAAGAATCTACAGGCCATGGCTCCCCCATGCCCCTCTTGACCCATGGCGGACCTGGACGCGCCGGCGACGGCGAAGAAATGGGCGGCATGCGCGGCGTGATGCACTACTTGCAACGCGTCGCACTTCAAGGCCACCCCAATACGCTTACGGCCGTCACCGGGCGCTTCACGCCGGGATCAGACCGCCCAGAGGCTGAGCCCCACTTATTTCGCCAGCATTTTGAAGACTTGCGCATTGGCGACACGGTCACCACCGCCAAACACTTGGTGACGCTTCAAGACATCGAAGATTTTGCGGAACTGAGCGGCGACAAGTTCTATGCACACATGGATGAAAACAGTTTGGAGGGCACCATCTTCACTGGACGGGTGGCCCATGGCTACTTTATCCTTAGCCGCGCTGCAGGCCTCTTTGTAGACCCGCCCAAAGGCCCCGTTTTGCTGAACTACGGCTTAGAATCCTGCCGCTTTACCAAACCCGTCTATCCGGGCACGGAAATCGGGGTTCAATTGACGGTTCAGGAGAAAATAGACCAAGAAAAGCGTAGCCCGGAGGACATCGCCAAGGGCATTGTGAAGTACTATGTTGAAGTGACCGACGACACCCACGAAGTCGTTGCGGTGGCCACCATCCTGACCATGGTCAAAAAGCGCAATCAGGCATGAGTTTTATTCAAGACCGTCTCCCTTTAACCGCCGGCAACTACGCCGTGCTCTTCTTATCTGAGCGCCCTACGGACCCTGAGGGCTACGCGGACATGGACCAACGCACCATGGCGGCCGTGGAGGCGATGGAAGGCTACTTGGGCTATGAGCTTGTGCGCAACGGCCAAGACGCCATCTTTATTTCCTACTGGAAGGACAAGGCGGCGGTCGACGCGTGGCGGACCGACGCATTACACCGCGAGGCCAAAGTGCAGGGCCGCGCCCATTGGTACCACGCTTACCGAAGCGTAGTATGCCCTATTGAAGAAACCAGTCATTTTAGACGATGAGTACTGATTATACCCTGGAAGGAGGCGTGCAGGTGACACGTTCCCACGGCATTGCCCACATTGAGTTCCATCATCCGCAGAGCAACTCGCTNCCGAGCCGCGTGTTGGCCGCCTTAGCGCAGGCCATTGCGGANGAGGGCACGCATCCCGACAGCCGCGTGGTTATTTTGCGCAGTGCTGGCGACCGCGTGTTCTGCGGGGGCGCGAGCTTTGACGAGCTCGCCACGATCCGAACCGAAGAAGAAGGCTTGCACTTTTTTGGCGGCTTTGCCTCGGTTATCAATGCGCTGCGCACNTGCCCTAAATTGACGATAGGCCGCGTTCAAGGGAAGGCCGTAGGGGGTGGCGTAGGATTGGCCAGCGCCGTGGATTACTGCCTCGCCACACAGTATGCGGCGGTCAAACTTAGCGAGCTCGCCGTGGGCATTGGTCCTTTTGTCGTGGGTCCCGCGGTAGCGCGCAAAATGGGCCTGAGCGCGATGAGTCAGTTGGCGATCGATGCGACCCAATTCAAATCCGCTGAATGGGCCCAACAACAGGGTCTCTACGCGGAAGTCTATCCCGATGCCGTCGCCCTAGATGCCGGCCTCGAGCGCTTGGCCAGCACGCTCACGCAGCAGAGCGCCGCAGCGCAAAGGGCATTGAAGAAAGTCCTTTGGGAGGGCACGGAAAACTGGGATCAGCTCCTCGCGGAACGCGCAGCTATTTCAGGCGCCCTCGTACGCACCCCCGAAAGCCAAGCCGCCATCCAGGCCATTCACCAATCCTTATCTGCCAAAAAGGGATGATTCGACGCGGGGCCCTCTTAGGTCTGGTATGTTGGGCGGTGTCGGCATCGCTTCAAGCCAGCACGCCCGAACCCTATAGCCAAAGCGCGAAGCGCGAGCCCTCTAGCTCTCCAGCTCTCCAGNCCTCCAGCCCCCANCCCCCCAAGCCGCTCTGGCGTTTGCCTTCTGAGGCCATCACGGTAGGGCCCTGGACTTTTTCTGGACTCTATGGGGCCACGTTTAACCAAACCTTTTTACGGCAGTGGAATGCAGGGGGGCAGAATTCCTTGAATACAGGATTTATCCTGCGCCAATCTGCCGACTATGCGCGAGACAAGTGGTCCGCAACCCACCTTTTGGATGCGGCATATGGCCTGAACTTTCAAGAGGGCATCGTTCGAAAAATTGACGACAAACTCGAATACAATCTCCGGGTGGATCACCTGATTTCCGGACAACCCATGTGGAAGCTTTCTGGATTCGGGAGCCTTAAATCTCAGTGGTACAAGGGTTTTGCCAAACCCGGCGATCCGGATACGGCCTATGTGTCGCGCTTTTTGGCACCTGGATATGCATTGGCTGGGATTGGACTGACCCACAAGGACGCCTTTTTGGAATTCTATTTCTCGCCTGTCACCGCCAAATACACGGTGGTCCTCGACCCCCGCCTCCAAGCGCAGGGTCTTTTTGGTCTCAGTCCCGGACAGGCACTTCGGCAAGAAATGGGAGCCTATATGAACATGCGATTCAAACGCAATTTCCCCAATAAGCTTGCGGTGGATCTGCGGACCAACCTCTTTGGTAACTACCTCGCCAGTCCTTTTTCCATCGATGTGGATGCGGATATTCTTTTGGTGTATAAGGCCACGAATCATTTGAGTATTACGCTCCGAACCCAAGGTATCTTTGACCGCGACATCGCCGTTCGAGATAGCAATGGGGACGGAAAGGTGGACGCACCGGGCATACAGCTCAAACAATTGTCTGGGGTCGGTTTGACCTATAACTTCGGCAGCATCAAATGAGTAAAAACATTCATCCGTCTTTATTGCAGGCGTATCGCCTCATGGCCACGTCCGTAGCCATGACGGAACTTTTTGAGGCCCAGCGGGAAATTACCCAGACCTATGTCCACGCCACCTCGCGCGGGCACGAGGCCATACAGCTCGCCTGCAGCCTGCAGTTGAAGCCGGTCGACTTTCTCTATCCCTATTACCGCGACGACGCCATGCTTTTGGGCATTGGTATGCAACCCTACGATTTGATGCTCCAGCTGTTGGCCAAGCGCGACGATCCGTTTTCAGGGGGGCGAACGTACTACAGCCATCCCTCCTTGCGCGACGACGACAAGCCCAAAATTCCGCACCAATCCTCTGCCACCGGGATGCAAGCCATCCCTGCGTCCGGGGCAGCCTTGGGTATTCAATACAGAGAGAAACATCACCTAACGGAAGAGTGGGGTGATGAAAAGCCCATTGTCGTGTGCTCCATTGGCGATGCGGCCATGACGGAAGGCGAAATTTCCGAGGCCCTTCACATGGCGGCCCTCAAGCAAACACCCTTATTGATGCTTGTCCAGGACAACGGGTGGGACATTTCGGCCACCGCGGCAGAAACCCGCTCCAGTACGGCGGCCGATTATGCGAAAGGATTCAAAGGCTTGAATGTGGTCCAAGTGGACGGCAGCGATTTTTCGGCCTGCTACCATGCCATGCGCGAAGTCCTCAAGAACATGCGCAAAACGCGACAGCCCTATTTGGTGCACGCGAAGGTTCCCTTGCTGAATCACCACACCTCAGGTGTTCGCATGGAGTGGTACCGCGACGACTTGGAAGAACACGCCACCCGAGACCCCTTTCCGAAGTTGCGTGCCTTCCTTCTTGAACAGGGCGTCAAGTCCGCAGAGCTCGACCAGATTGAGGAAGAGACAAAGGCCTTGGTACAATCGGATTTTGAGCGTGCACTTGCGGCGGAGGACCCTCGTCCCGAAGACCTCTTCACGTACCGCTACGCCGAAACCCCTATCACGGAGGAGCGCGGTGAACGGGAGCCCAAAGACCGTGAAAAAACAGTGATGGTGGACAGTGCCCTGTTTGCCATTCGTGAAATTCTCGCGGCCCATCCCGAGGCGCTGCTCTACGGCCAAGACGTAGGCCGTCGTTTGGGTGGCGTCTTCCGAGAAGCCGCCACATTGGCCCAGCAGTTTGGCGATGACCGCGTCTTCAATACCCCCATCCAAGAGGCCTTCATCATCGGCAGCACCGTAGGGATGTCCGCCGTGGGCTTGAAGCCCTTTGTGGAAGTGCAGTTTGCGGACTACATCTGGCCCGGCCTAAATCAGCTGTTTACAGAGCTCTCACGCTCGTTTTACCTTACCAATGGCAAATGGCCCGCGAGCGCGGTCATTCGCGTTCCTATCGGCGCCTATGGCTCGGGAGGCCCCTACCATAGCTCCAGCGTGGAGTCCGTGTTGACGAACATTCGGGGCATCAAGGTGGCGTATCCCTCCACCGGAGCCGATTTGAAAGGATTGATGAAGGCCGCTTTTGCCGACCCGAATCCCGTTGTCCTCCTGGAACACAAGGGCCTCTATTGGTCCAAAATTCCCGGTACCGAAGGCGCCAAAACCATCGAGCCAGACGCAGAGTACGTTATCCCCTTTGGCAAAGCGCGCATCGCACAAGCCGCGGTACCTTCCTCGGATTCCTCCAGCCTCTGCGTGATCACGTACGGCCGCGGGGTCTATTGGGCGGCCGAAGCCGCCAAACCTTTAGCGGACCGCGTCGAAATCATCGACCTCCGAACCCTTCTTCCATGGGACGAAACTCTCGTGATGGAGCGGGTCAAAGCGCACCACCGTGCCCTCGTCCTCACTGAAGAGCCCGCCACGAACACGTTTGCGCAGGCGGTAGCCGGTAAAATTCAGTCCGAATGTTTCCGATCTCTCGATGCTCCGGTCCGAGTCATGGGCTCCGAGGACACCCCGGCCATCCCCCTCAATAAAATGTTGGAAGCCACGCTGCTGCCGAACGCCGACAAAGTCCGCGCGGCGATGGAAGAAGTACTAAACTTTTAGCTGGAGGGCTGGAGGGCTTGAGAGCTAGAGGGCTTGAGAGCTAGAGGGCTGGAGCACTAGAAAGCTCGCGCTTTGCGCTGTGGCGTCGTCGTTTAAACGTTTAATCTCTTTTACCCTCAAATTGTGGTGTGGAACTTCGCTGCGCGCAGGAGCTTTCCTTTGATTTGCTGATCCCTAGCCTCCTAGCCAAGCACCATCTCCGGGATCTCGCCTTCCACGACTAAACGGCCAGCGGTTTTGGCGACGATTTCTTCGACGGAGACACCAGGAGCCCGCTCGAGAAGGATGAAGCCACGCTCAGGGTCAACGTCGAGGACAGCGAGGTCCGTGACGATTTTTTTGACGCAGCCTACGCCCGTCAGGGGCAGGGTACAGGCGGGAAGGACTTTGGACTCCCCGGCACGGTTCGTGTGCTGCATGGCGACGATGATGTTCTCGGCGCTGGCGACCAGATCCATGGCACCGCCCATGCCTTTGACCATCTTGCCAGGAATTTTCCAGTTGGCAATGTCGCCCGTTTCGGACACTTCCATGGCGCCGAGGACGGTGAGCTGGACTTTTTGGGCTCGAATCATACCAAATGAGGTGGCGCTATCGAAGAAGCTAGCACCAGGTAGGGCTGTGATGGTTTGCTTGCCGGCATTGATGAGGTCGGCGTCTTCGTCGCCTTCAAATGGGAAGGGACCCATGCCGAGGATGCCGTTTTCGGACTGGAATTCGACGTCGATGCCGTCCGGAATGTAGTTGGCGACCAAGGTGGGGATGCCGATGCCCAGGTTGACGTACCAGCCGTCCTGGAGCTCTTGTGCAATGCGTTGTGCGATGCCGTTTGTCAAGTGCCATGTCGGATGGGTTTAGGCGCGCGGACGGACCGTGCGTTGTTCAATGCGTTTCTCAAAATGACCTCCCTGGAAGATGCGATGGACAAATATGCCCGGCACGTGAATGCTATTGGGGTCGAGGGTGCCGGCGGGAACCAGTTCTTCCACTTCTGCAATTGTGATTCGGCCGGCCATGGCCATCATGGGGTTGAAATTTCGGGCCGTACCCTTGAAAACGAGGTTGCCCGCTTCGTCGCCCTTCCAGGCCTTGACAAAGGCGAATTGCGCGTCAAAGGCGTGCTCTAAAATGTGTGGCTTGCCGTTGAAGATTCG
>JGI26082J51739_10002918_pt1 | contig 10251 bp, 7 predicted proteins | sample SaaInl5LU_22_DNA_FD_51739 | JGI IMG/M metagenome (IMG submission 51739)
AAATTTTTAAAATACAGATATTCTTGGTTTGATAGAGACAATGCTGCAAGAAAAGGAGGGAATAGAAGAGANTNTATAAANGATACAACTTTTTANATTTACCCAGACACCACAGCTTGGGTTAAAGATTTTAATTATTCTTACAATGACCCAATGCACCAAGATTATTTTCATCATCAATCATATGGAGATTATCCTGTGGTGGGTGTTACTTGGAATCAAGCAAACGCTTTTTGTAACTGGAGAACAAAAAAGAAAAACGATTATTTAAGAGGTAAAAAAAACGTAACACAAGTTCCTGATTTTAGATTGCCTACAGAAGCTGAATGGGAATATGCTGCAAGAGGAGGTTTAGAATTTGCAACCTATCCTTGGGGTACAGGAAGTACAACAAGTGATAGAGGTTGTTTTTTAGCAAACTTTAAACCAGTAAGAGGTAATTATGCAGTAGATGGTGCTTTATATACCATGGAAGCAAAATCTTTTAACGCAAACGATTATGGCTTATACAATATGGCTGGTAATGTTTCTGAATGGACAAATACAGCTTACAACTTGTCTTCTTACTATATGGCCTCAACTATGAACCCAAATTTAGAAGATAGAAAAAATAAAAGAAAAATTGTACGTGGAGGTTCTTGGAAAGATGTAGCCTACTTTTTAGAAGTAAGTTCTAGAGATTATGAATATGTTGATACAGCAAGAAGTTATATCGGTTTTAGAACCGTACAAGATTACATAGGAACAACTAAAAAATAATAAAAATACCCTAAAAATAAATTAAAAAAAATCATGGCACAATCAAAATCATACAAAAAAATAATGAATTTCGTTTACGGAATGGGAGCAGCAGTAGTAATTATTGGAGCCCTATTTAAAATTCAACACATATCATTTGGATTTTTAACAGGAGGTGTAATGTTAACTCTTGGATTGGTAACAGAAGCTTTAGTATTTGCAATATCTGCTTTTGANCCACCAGAAGAAGACTTAGATTGGTCTAAAGTTTATCCAGAATTGGCAGATGGAACTCTATCGTCAGAAAAAGAAACGACGAAATTAGGAGCAGATGGTATGTTGTCTCAAAAATTAGACAACTTGTTACAAGAGGCTAAAATTGATTCAAGTTTAATGGAAAGTCTAGGCGCTAGTATGAAGAATTTTCAAAATGCAGCAGAAGGTTTATCTGCAGCATCAGAATCTGTGGCATCTACAAATAAATACAATGAAGAAATGTCTAAAGCTGCCTTACAAATGGAGTCTTTAAATAACTTGTATAAAGTACAAGTAGAAAATACAAGCAAACAAGCAGACTTAAATACAGCTGTTGTAGAAAATACAGAAAAATTAAAAGAACAAATGGATGCTTTGGCACAAAACATGTCTTCTTTAAATGGAGTTTATGGTGGTATGCTTTCTGCAATGTCTACAAAATAATAATTAGTTAAAACAAATGTATAACAACTTAAAAACTAATTAGAATGGCAGGAGGAAAAATGTCCGCAAGACAAAAGATGATTAACTTAATGTACCTCGTATTTATTGCAATGTTAGCAATGAATATGAGTAAAGAGGTTTTATCAGCTTTTGGTTTTATGAACGAAAAATTGGTAGAGAATAATATTTCTACAATCAAGAAAAATAAAGAAGCTTATGCAAATTTAGATTTGAAAGCATCAGAACAGAAAGAAAAATTTGGGCCCTTAAAAGTTCAAGCAGATAAAATTAAAACCTATTCAAATGATTTCTATGATTATTTAGCTGCAATAAAGTCTAAAATGTTGACTGAAATTGAAGATAAATATGATTATGAAGCAATGGACAAAACCGATTGGTTAGATACATATTTCTTTAAAGGAGATTCCTACACTGCAGAAGGTCAAGAATTTTTAGATAGAATAAATACTTACAGAACAAATGTAATAGAAGTCATTGGGAGTGATAGTAAATTTGTAAATGTTTTAAATAAAAGATTTTCTACAAATCCAGTAATAGATTCTGAAACAGAAAAAGAAGTTCCATTTTTAAAAGCTAGATATGAAGGTTTTCCAATGATAGCCTCATTAACAAGCTTTACACAAATGCAGGCAGATATCAGAAATACAGAATCTGATATTGTTACAGACCTTTTAGGAGGTAAGTTAGAAGAAGCTCTATCATTAAACAATTATACGGGTATTGTACGTCTAAATAAAAGTGCATATTTTGCAGGAGAAAAGATTACAGGAGAAGTTGTTTTAGGTAGATACGATGCATCTTTAGTGCCAGATAAAGTTATTTTAAATGGCAAAGACGCAACAGATGCTGTACAAAACGGACAAGTAATTTTAAACATGCCAGCAGGTAATGTTGGTGAGAAAACAATAAAAGGTACAATTTACTTCAGAGAAAATGGAGAGGAAGTTCCAGTACCATTTGAAAGTAAATATTCTGTAATAGCAGAGCCAAGTTCTGCAGTAGTATCTGCAGATAAAATGAATGTGGTTTATAGAGGTGTACAAAACCCGATATCTGTATCTTTGCCAGGTGTAAGTGGTAATAATTTAAATGTTTCTGCCACAGGTGGTAGATTATCAGGTTCTGGTAGTAACTATAATCTAAGTGCAGGCTCTGGAAATACAGCTGTAATAAACGTAAGTGCTAAACTTACTAGTGGTAAAACTGTAAATTCTAAAGCAACCTTTAGAATTAAAGATATACCTGCTGCAATGGGTAGTGCAAGAGGGCAGTTTGGTGTTGTAAGAATGCCAAAAAGTAGTTTAGCAAACACACCAATTGGTGCAGGATTGCCAGATTTTGTTTTCGATTTAAAATTACAAGTTAAAAGCTTTAAGGTTAAAGTTCCTGGTCAAGTAACTGTACTAGTAAATGGTACAAAGTTTAATGCACAAGCAAAAAAAGTATTAGCTAAGGCAAGAAGAGGAGATGTTGTAACCATTTTTGATATACAAGCATCAATCATTGGAAACTCTACATATCAACTTAAAAAAGTTATACCTGTAAGTATAGAGATTACAAACTAGAAAAACAAAAACATAATTATGATAAAAAATTGTGCATATATATGTATTGCTCTTTTTACTGCAGGATTGGTAAATGCGCAAACAAACTTATTAAATGCAAAATCTGTAGATCAAATTGGTGTTAAAAGCAAGCAACAATTAGCAGCTGATAACGATGGTCCAATACCTTATGGTTATGTACATGATAGAGATGTATTATGGTCTAAAGTAGTTTGGGAATTTATCGATTTGAATCAAAAAATTAATTTACCTTACTATTTTCCTATAGATACTACAAATATATCTTCAGATAGAAGGTCTTTGTTTGATACCTTAATTAAAGGAATCAAACAAGGTAAAATTAAAGAAGCATATACAGATTCTTATTTTACCTCTAAAATTACACAAAGCGAAATAGACCAACGTTTGGTAAATATTAGAGAAGAAAATGGATATACAGATACTTTTAAAATTCAAACGCAAGATGTTGCTGGTTATATGATAAAAGGAATGTGGTATTTTGATAAGCGCCTAGGAGAATTAAAATACAGACTGCTAGCAATAGCTCCAATGAGTAAAGATGTACAAACTTTAGGAGTTCAAGAAATTGAAGACGAAGAGTTGTATGAATTATTTTGGATATTTTTTCCAGATGCAAGAGAAGTTTTGCATGATGCAAAAGTATTCAACCCCAAAAATACTTCGTATCCAATATCATTTGATCACATGTTAAATGCAAGAAGATTTAACTCAGTCATTGTTAGAGAAGAAAACATCTACGGCAACAGAGCTATAGAAGACTATGTTAGAGGGAATTCTTTATTCCAGTTGCTAGAAGCAAACAAAATAAAAGAAGATATTAGAAATAGAGAAATGGACATGTGGAATTATTAAAATCTCACCTATATTTTANAAAAAAACGTTTGCGAAAGCAAACGTTTTTTTATGGGTATCTATTTTTATAAACACGTTGAAAAAATCAAATAAAAAACTTCCTATTTTTGTAGCATGAAAGTAGATTATATAATTGTAGGTNTAGGCTTGGCAGGTTTAGCTTTTGTAGAAGAATTGATCAACGCTCAAAAAACTTTTATGGTTTTCGAGGACAACTCTCAAACCTCTTCTTTAGTGGCTGGAGGGGTTTATAATCCTGTAATTTTAAAAAGATTTACCCCTGTTTGGAACGCTACAGAACAATTAGCAGTAGCACTTCCATTTTATGATGCATTAGAAAAAAAATTTAACAAAAAATTTGATCAAAAATTTATTACAAAAAAAGTATTTAAATCTATAGAAGACCAAAATAATTGGTTTACAGCCTTAGATAAACCCAAATTAACTAGATATTTAGATAAAAAATTAGATAAAAATAATTATGATGGTGTAATAGCCCATTACAATTTTGGCAATGTCAAAGAAACAGGAAGAATAGATACTTTAAAGTTAGTAGAAATTTATAGAAACTACCTGTTAGAAAACAAATGTCTGATAAACGAGCATTTTAAATATGATCAATTAGATATTTTAGAAGAAACACTAAACTACAAAGATATAAGTGCAACTAAAATTGTTTTTGCAGAAGGTTTTGGTGTTAAAAAAAATCCTTTTTTTAATTACTTACCACTAAAAGAAGCCAAAGGAGAATTGTTAACCATACAAGCACCAGCATTAAATATTGATTTTTTATTAAAATCTACACTGTTTGTGCTTCCTTTAGGAAATCATTATTACAAAGTAGGAGCAACTTTTAATTGGAAAGATAAAACCTCTAAACCCTCTGAAGAAGGTAAACAAGAATTGGTAGAAAAACTAGAAAAAGTTATAAGTGTACCTTATAAGATCGTGAACCAAACAGCAGGTATAAGACCTAGTGTAAAGGATAGAAGACCTATGGTTGGTGTGCATCCAAAACATAAGCAATTGTGCGTTTTAAATGGTTTGGGTACTCGTGGTGTAATGATTGCACCNACAGTTGCAAAGAGTTTNTTTTTACACTTAGAACAAGGTAAAGAATTAGANAAAGAAATAGATATTAAACGATTTATTTTTTAAAACTAACAAACATATTTATCCAAAGAATTCTAGACAAACGCAAATTTACAGGCGCTAAAACAATAAGTGTAATAATAATTGCTGCAAAAGATTGTAATAAAGAGAAACCAAAAAATAAAGAAGAAATTATAAAAGTAGCTACAGAAAGTGCTACTGTAATTCCGTAATTTACATACATAGCTCCATAAAAAAATGAAGGTTCCATCATGTATTTTAAATTACACTTTGGGCAATGTGTATGCAATTGTGTAATTTTTGTTGGATGAAATGTGAATTTATATTTAAAAAATTCACCCTCATGACATTTCGGGCATTTGCCATTTACTATGCTATATATTTTTGTTCCTTTTTTAAACATCTGTACCTTAAAAATTATCTACTTTTGCAAAGGTAAATTTTTTACACCTTTAATTAAGTAACAATCATTACATTTCATGTTAAACGTACATAATTTAACAGTTTCATTTATGGGAACTGATTTATTTTCAGGAATAACCTTTAAACTAAATAAAGGAGATAGAATTGGTTTGATTGGTAAAAACGGCGCCGGAAAATCTACATTGCTTAAAGTATTATCTCAAGATATAGAAAGTAGTGGTGGTACCATGGCTTTTGATAAAGATGTGCAAATTGGGTTTTTAAGACAAGATATAGATTTTGTAGAAGGCAGAACTATTTTAGAGGAAGCCTATCAAGCTTTTGAAGAGATTAAACAAATCGAACTGCAATTAGACGAAATTAACAAGCAATTGGCAGAAAGAACCGATTACGAAAGTGAAGGTTACACCCAGTTAATACACGATTTAACAGAAAAAACAGAACGTTACGAACTTTTAGGAGGATACAATTATCAAGGAGATACAGAAAAAATATTACAAGGTTTAGGTTTTCAAAGAGAAGATTTTGATAAACTAACAGATACTTTTTCTGGTGGATGGAGAATGCGAATCGAATTGGCAAAATTATTATTGCAAAATAATGATATTTTACTGTTAGATGAACCCACAAACCACTTAGATATCGAATCTATAATTTGGTTAGAAAACTTTTTAAAGTCTTATGCAGGTGCAATTGTATTAGTCTCGCACGATAAAATGTTTTTAGACAATGTAACCAACAGAACCATAGAAATCTCTTTAGGACAAATTTACGATTACAAAAAACCTTACTCAGAGTTTTTNTTATTAAGAGGAGAAATTAAAGAAAAACAATTACAGGCACAGAAAAATCAAGAAAAAGAAATAAAACAAAAACAACAATTAATAGATAAATTTAAAGCAAAAGCAAGTAAAGCATCTATGGCACAATCTTTAATGAAACAACTAGATAAGGTTGAGTTGATTGAGGTAGACCAAGATGATAANCAAGCGATGAATGTACGTTTTGCAGTTTCTAAAGAACCTGGTAAAATTATTGTAGAGGCAGAAAATTTATCAAAAAGTTATGGTGATAAACACGTTTTAGAAGGNGTAGATTTATTGATAGAACGAAATAGNAAAATTGCTTTTGTTGGGCAAAATGGTCAAGGAAAATCTACCTTAGCAAAAATGATGGTNGGNGAAATTCCTTTTGAAGGCCATTTAAAATTAGGCCATAATGTACAAATAGGGTATTTTGCTCAAAATCAGTCAGAACATCTACCACCAGAAAAAACGGTTTTAGAAATCATGGAAGATGCTGCTACAGATAGTAACAGAATGCGTGTTAGAGACATGTTAGGTTCGTTTTTATTTGGTGGAGATGCAGTAGATAAAAAAGCAAAAGTACTTTCTGGAGGAGAAAGAAATCGTTTGGCATTGTGTAAATTATTATTACAACCTTTTAATGTTTTAATAATGGATGAGCCTACAAACCACCTAGACATAGCCTCTAAAACTGTTTTAAAAGAAGCTTTAAATAATTTTGATGGTACTTTAATTGTGGTTTCTCACGATAGAGAGTTTTTACAAGGATTAACTACTACAGTCTACGGTTTTAAAGACAAAGAAATTAAAGAATATTTAGGTGATATCGATTATTTCCTAGAACAACATAAGATGGAAAGTTTACGAGATGCAGAAAAGAAAACCGTTGTAAAAGTTGCCAAAGATACTTCTAAAAAAGAAGCACATAAATTATCCAGAGAACAAGAAAAAGCCTTAAAAAAACTAAACAACAAACTTTCTAATATAGAAACAGAAATAGCCTATTTAGAAACCGAAATCGAAAAAATTGATTTAGAATTGGCAAAAAACTATGATGAAGTTTCTTCGAGACCTAATTTCTTTGAAAAATACAAAGCTAAAAAAGCAAAAGTAGAGACTTTAATGGAGCAATGGGAGCAATTAGAAGACCAGATTTCTAATTTCTCCTAACTTTTTTGTGTGAATTAGCAATTTTATTTTAAGCAAATAATCTAGTAAATAAAAACCTGTTAAGTTTTAAAACTTAACAGGTTTGTTTTTTATTTAAAAATTAAAAGATTAATTTTCTTTTCTAGGTTCTCTTGGTTTTCTGTCATCACGTCTGTTGTCTCTTCCGCGATTATCTCTACCTCTGTTGTTATCTCTTGGGGGTCTAGCAACATAACCTTCGGGTTTTGGTAAAAGTGCTTTTCTAGAAACTTTTTCTTTACGTGTTCTAGGGTCTATACCAAAGTATTTTACATCTAAAACGTCGCCCATTTTAACAACGTCAGAAACATTGTCTGTTCGTTCCCAAGCTAATTCAGAAACATGTAATAATACTTCGTTTCCTGGAGCCTCTACATATTCTACAACAGCACCAAAATCTAGCATTTTAATTACTTTTACTTCGTAAACGCTACCCACTTCTGGTTTAAATAACATTGATTCAATTCTAGCAATTACCTGCTCAATTCCTTCTGGTTTTGTACCTAAAATTTCTATAATACCTTCTTCAGTTACAGCGTCTTCAGTAATTACGATAGTAGTTCCTGTTTCTTTCTGTAATTCTTGTATGTGTTTTCCACCTGGACCAATAAATGCACCAATCATATCATTAGGAATACGTCTGGTAATCATTTTTGGAGCATGTGCTTTAACATCTGTATTTGGTGCAGCAATAGTATCTGTTAACTTCTCTAAAATATGTAAACGACCATCTCTTGCTTGTTTTAGTGCATTTACTAAAATTTCGTAAGAAAGACCTTTTACTTTAATATCCATTTGACAAGCAGTAATACCATCTTCAGTTCCTGTTACTTTAAAGTCCATATCTCCTAAATGATCCTCATCACCTAAAATATCAGATAAAACTGCATAACGATCACCATCAGAAATTAATCCCATTGCAATACCCGATACAGGTTTTTTTAATTGAACACCAGCATCCATTAATGCCATTGTACCAGAACAAACTGTTGCCATAGAAGATGAACCATTAGATTCTAAAACTTCACTTACAACTCTAACTGTGTAAGGGCAATCAGCAGGAATCATTCCTTTTAAGGCTCTTTGTGCTAAATTACCATGACCTACTTCTCTACGAGATGTTCCTCTTAATGGACGTGCTTCACCTGTACAAAAAGGAGGGAAGTTATAGTGTAAATAGAAAGTTTCTTCGCCTTCGTAAGAAGCCATATCTATTTGGTTTGCTTCTCTAGATGTACCTAAAGTTACAGTTGCTAATGCTTGTGTTTCTCCTCTTGTAAAAATAGAGGAACCATGTGTAGATGGTAAATAATCTACCTCACACCAGATAGGTCTAATATCTGTAGTTTTACGTCCGTCTAAACGTAAACCTTCTGCTAAAGTCAATTCTCTAACAGCATTTTTTTGTGCTTTGTTAAAATATTTTCCAATTAAACCACCAAAATCTGCCAATTCTTCTTCAGAAAAAGTAGCTGTAATTTCTTCTTTTACAGCAGCAAAAGCTTCAGAACGTTCTGCTTTAGAAGTCCCTTTTTTAGCAATTGCATAACATTTATCGTACGCTAAATCATTTATTTTTTTAGCTAAATCTTCATCTTCTCTTTCTGGTTCGTACTCACGAGTTTCTTTTTTACCAAAAGCCTCTGCTAAACGAACTTGTGCAGCACATTGTACTTTAATAGCTTCGTGTGCAAATTTAATAGCGTCTGCCATTTCTTCTTCAGAAATCTCATCCATTTCACCTTCTACCATCATCACAGAATCTGCAGAAGCACCAATCATCATATCAATGTCAGATTCTTCTAACTGTGCTCTGTTTGGGTTGATAACGAACTCGCCATTTACTCTTGCAACACGTGCTTCAGAAATTGGAGTTTCGAAAGGAATGTCTGATAATTGGATAACTGCAGATGCAGCTAAACCTGCTAATGCATCTGGCATTACATCTTCGTCATGAGACATTAATTGTATCATCACTTGTGTTTCTGCATGGTAATCTTTTGGAAATAATGGACGTAAAACACGGTCTACTAAACGCATTGTTAATACTTCGCCATCACTTGGTCTTGCTTCTCTTTTAAAGAATCCTCCAGGATAACGTCCTGCAGCAGCAAATTTTTCTCTATAATCTACTGTAAGTGGTAAAAAATCAACATCACTTTGTTTGTAGTTAGATACTACAGTACATAATAACATTGCTTTACCCATTTGAACAACAACAGAACCGTGCGCTTGTTTCGCTAATTTACCGGTTTCTAATGAGATGGTTCTTCCATCTCCAAGGTCTATAACCTCTCTAAATACTTTTGGAATCATAAAATTTTAATTCTAAATTTTTAATTTGTTTGTTGTTGCGTTGTTGTTTTGTTGTGTGTTTTCCAATGGAAATTCAAAAATGCTGTTACTATTTTTGATTTTTTATATATAGTCTGTTTGTTAGGTAGAATATATTTTTGTTTGTTTTTGGGGTAACCCAAAAGAATTTTAAACAAAAAAAGAGGCGCGTTTATAGCTCCTCTTTTTTAGTGTAAGAATTATTTTCTAATTCCTAATTCTTTAATAATTGCACGATATCTTGCAATATCTTTTTTCTTTAGATAGTCTAACAAACTTCTACGTTTACCTACCATCATTACTAATGAACGTTCTGTATTATAATCTTTACGATTGTTTTTTAAATGCTCAGTTAAGTGATTAATTCTGTGCGTAAATAACGCAATCTGCCCTTCTGAAGAACCCGTATCGTTTTTTCCTTTACCGTGTTTTTCGAAGATGCTTTCTTTTACTTCTTTAGTTAAGTACATGCCAATATTATTTAAATGATT
>JGI26082J51739_10002928_pt1 | contig 10237 bp, 7 predicted proteins | sample SaaInl5LU_22_DNA_FD_51739 | JGI IMG/M metagenome (IMG submission 51739)
GTATTATAACCATGTGGAAGGAGGCGTTTTCAGCATTAGCGTTAGACGGGCTTGAACGCAGAGATCGTACCGGTCTAATCAATGCCATTTCTGGAATACGCACCGCCTTTCTTGCAATCTCTGGGAAGGACGGCAACTGGAACGCAGGTGTTTTTACCAACGTCACGCACGTAGGAGCAAATCCCGCCAGCATGAGCATTTTATTCCGGCCAGATAATGGAAACCGTCATACATATACGAACTACAAGACCTTCAAGCGCATAACCCTTGTAGCACTTCCAGAAAAAGAAATGCAACGGCTGCATGACTGTAGCGCATCTTACGATGCATCTGTTTTTGAATGGGAACATTTAAACGGTACATGCACGGATCTTTCGGGATGGACCCATCCCATACCAACCACTGCATTGTGGGCGGTTGAATTAGAATGGAGCGAGGGTTTTACCCTTAAAAATAATTGTCTTTATACCGTGGGGCTTGTTAAAAATGTAGGGTTAAGTCACGCCCTTGTTCGCAGTGACCGCACCTTACATTTCGAAATGCCTCCATTGCTCGCTCTAGGTTTACAGCATTATTTTACGCCTAAATCGGTCGGACACCTTCCCTTTCCAGAGGTGAAATCAACGCTTAATGACATTTAAGCGAGACATCCATATTGTTTGGTTTAAACGCGATTTTAGATGGCACGACCATGCGCCTATACGCAGCGCTTTAGCCTCGGGAGAAAATGTTCTATTTGTTGCGCTATACGAACCTTCACTTTGGAATGAACAACCCTATGATGAACGCCACGAACGATTTCTTTGGGATTCCATTCGAGACCTAAATGAAATTGCGGGCAAAGAAGTTGTCTATTTTCTAAAAGTAGAGGCATTAGAATTCTTTAAACGTTGTCTCGATAATTTTCGAGTGAAGGCCGTTTACAGTCATCGCGAAACGGGAATAGGTAAAACATTTGCGCGCGATAAAGACGTAGCCAGCCTACTGAATGCCCATGATGTTTCTTGGAATGAGTGGGACTACGGCGGCGTCAAAAGAGGACTAAAGCACCGAAGAAATTGGCTTAAAGATTGGTATGACTATGTGGATGTGGCTCCGCTGCAGCACCGACATAAGTGCAGTACAGGCGTTGGCGCTGCCCAACCCTTTTGAATCATGGCAACACAGCCAGAGCTTCGAACCCCATCCTTACTTTCAAAAAGGAGGCGCTTCACGTGGCGAGCGCGTGTTGTATTCTTTTCTTACTGAACGCATCAAGAGGTATGCACAGAGTATTTCTAAACCTCTTGCGAGCAGAAAAGGCTGCAGCCGTATTTCCCCACATTTGGCATGGGGTAACCTCAGTATTCGACAAGTATGGCATATGGCGGAGGTCGTAGAGCTCGCTGGCAGTAAACGAAACCAACGCGCTTTCGTCGATCGTTTGCGTTGGCAAGCACACTTCATCCAAAAATTTGAAAGTGCATGCAGCTACGAATTCCACCCCATCAATAGCGCATACACCGCTATCGATGCTTCTAAAATTTGGGACCAGCAAAAGTTTGATGCATGGAAAAATGGTACTACAGGTGTGCCGTTGGTCGATGCGTGCATGCGTTGTGTCGCGGCAACGGGCTATCTGAATTTTAGGATGCGTGCCATGGTCGTTAGCTTCTACAGCCAATACCTATGGCTACCGTGGGAAGCTGGTGCCCGCTACCTAGCCAGCACCTTTACTGATTTTGAGCCCGGTATACATTACACCCAATTCCAAATGCAAAGCGGCTATACCGGGGTAAATACAATCCGTATTTATAACCCGATAAAACAAAGTTTTGATCAAGACCCAAAAGGGGAATTCATTAAACAATGGCTGCCTGAACTAAAGGGGTTACCACTTCCCCATTTACACGAGCCCTGGGCCATTCCTCCAATGATGTGGGAAATGGAACAATGGAATATTGGAGCCTATCCTAAACATCCCATAGTAGATTTATCAAGCGCTAGAAAACATGCGAGCGACCAACTCTACGGCATTAAAAAAACGAAAGCATCTAAACTGGAAGCGCAGCTCATTTTAGAAAAACTGGTCAATCCTAGAGCAAAGAAATCTTAATTTTCCTCTACCAAACGGAACCCTTCACCGTGCACGTTTTCTATGCGAATACGCTCATCTACTTTAAGATATTTCCGCAATTTCGCAACGTAAACATCCATAGAACGTCCGGTAAAGTAGTTGTCCTCACGCCAAATTTTAAGCAGCGCCTTACTGCGCGGCATTAATTGGTTTTTGTGTTGAATAAGCATCTTGAGCAGGTCACTTTCTTTAGGGCTTAAACGAATCATTTCTCCATCGCGACTTAATTGACGAATCTTCGGCTCCAAAGAAAAACTCCCAATACTAAACGTATCAGGTTCCTCATCCATTTCGGCCGCCTTTCGCCCTATAATGGCCTGAATCTTAAACAGTAAAACATCCGTATCAAAAGGCTTAACCAAATAATCGTCGGCACCAGCGCTGTAACCCGCAATTATATCTTCCTTTTGTCCTTTGGCCGTCAGAAAAATTAGTGGCTGACCGTTATCGATTTCTTTCACCTCTGTGGCTAAGGTCAAACCGTCTTTCTTCGGCATCATTATGTCGAATATACACAGTTCGTATGTGCCTTGCTTGTACGCACGTAAGCCCTGAACACCGTCGCGTTCTAGAGTGACATCATAATCGTTAAAATCAAGTGTGTCCTTGAGCATGTTGCCAAAGTTCACATCGTCTTCCACTAATAAAATTCGCTGCTTTTCCATATTTAGGCTGTTTTTGGCAATACTACCGTAAAGGTAGTCCCTGCATTTGGAGCGCTGTCCACTTGGATGCTACCGCCGTGTTTTTCTATAATCTCTTTAACGAAGGAAAGGCCTAAACCGTGTCCTTTCACGTCATGAATGTTTCCTTTTGTTGCTCGATAAAAGCGGTCAAAAACTTGTCGCTTGGTATCTTCGTCCATCCCTATGCCTCGGTCTTTCACCATAATGCGAAATTCATCGACGCTTTGGGCCAATTTCACACTGACTTGAGGTGCATCTAAACTGTACTTAATGGCATTATCAATAAGATTGGTCAAAGCACTTTTAAATTGAATCAAATCTCCTTCCATTTCGTAATCCCCTACTTCGCAGCTTAGATCGATCCATCCTTGACGTTGCTCTGCCGAAAGTTTGAAATGGTTTACTGCCTCTCGCAAACAGGCTTCTATATCCATAGGAGCCAAGGTCAAGGTCAGTTCCTCTTTATCCATCATGGACATCTGTAACACACTCTCCATCTGCGCATTCATGCGCTTATTCTCACTCTTTATGATACCCAAATACTGCTGCATTTGCGCCGCATTCATTTTATCGCCATTGCGCAATAGCGCATCAACTGCTAAACTTATGGTGGCTAACGGCGTTTTGAACTCATGAGACATGTTGCTTATAAAATCACTTTTTACCACCGCCAATCGTTTTTGCTTTCGTCCTTGACGCTGCACACTAAAAAAGGCAAAGAGAATGACCGTAGAAAAGAAAAGTGTAACAAAAAGGTTCAGGTATACCCGTGATGCCAAATAGAACTTTCCCGAAGGGAAATACATGAGCAACTGTCTTGTAGGGCCAAAAAAACTTTCAGCCAGAACGAAGTTGTACGACACCTTACCAGTAGCAAAAGCATCGCTGATTAAGCTGTTTAGATAACCGTTTTCAACGATGGCCCACTTTGGCGCTGTGCGTATTCCTCGAATGCGTAATTCACTTTGCAACAAGCTGTCCATTTCTGACGAAGTAATAAGCGTTTCCCAAGGCAATGAACTTTGGAAATCGTCAAGAAATCCAGAAATCATGGTTGTATCCACGCCAAACCCTGATCGGTACGGAGATGCGCCTTGAGATGCCGACCAGCGAAGCGTGGTCGTTCCCATCGGAGTATTTATGGTCACTGTTGAATCACTCGTCGTACTTCGCTTAAGCGCTCCTGTACTTTTTCTTTTTACAAAGAGGCGTACACGCTCATTAATAGTCGTAGCAGTTGCATTGACATCCGAATCAAATTGCTGCTTTTGCAACTCTAATTCACCAGAGAGTAAATTCAATTGCAATAACAACGCGCCAAGCACCGCAGCAGTAAGCACTGCAGTCAATGCGTGCTTACGGAGTTTACCTATGAATTGATTCAACATACCACGAAAATAGAACTATCTGATGGGATGCCTCAGAAGTTTAACGCGTCTTAACAGATGTCTTATTTATAAAAGTTGACCGATCAATGCATCAACCGTCAATCCTTCACCTTTCGCCTTGTAATTAATCACTACGCGGTGGCGAAGCACGGCAGGCGCAATTTGCTTTACATGGGCTGTGCTCGGGGTACCTTCACCATGCATCATGGCCAACGCTTTGGCGGCAAGGACCATATTTTGCGACGCGCGAGGTCCTGCGCCCCACGAGAAATAAGTATCCGCTACTGTGCTGCCGCCTTCTTTTCCGGGACGTGTCTTTCGGGCGAGTTCAACCGCGTATTCCACAACCGCATCAGTCACCGGCATTGCTCGCAATGCAAACTGCAGGTCAAGTACCTCTTTCGAAGAAAGGACTGGATTTACTATCACGCTACTACCAATAGTGGTTGCGCGAACAACGGCACGTTCTTCTTCGAGTGCTGGATAATCAACGAAGATGTTAAATAAAAAGCGGTCCAATTGTGCCTCAGGCAATGGATACGTTCCCTCCTGTTCGATAGGATTCTGTGTAGCCAAAACGAAGAATGGCTTCGGTAAATCCATCGTTTTACCTGCTGCACTTACTTTCTTTTCCTGCATGGCCTCAAGCAAGGCAGCCTGCGTCTTGGGAGGTGTACGGTTTATTTCATCTGCAAGAACCACATTTGAAAATACGGGTCCCTTATGGAAGATAAATTCTCGTTGTGCATTCAACACTTCCGTACCTGTAATATCGGAAGGCATTAAATCTGGCGTAAACTGTATGCGCGAAAAATCTAAACCCAATGCCTGGCTTACGGAGGTGATCAATAGTGTTTTTGCCAATCCCGGCACACCAACTAACAAACTATGTCCTTGACAAAGGATAGACATAGTAATCAAATCAACTGCCTCTTCCTGTCCTATAATAATCTTACCGACTTCAGACTTAAAAGCTTGAAGTTTTACAGGAGCATTCTCGAGAATAGAGATGATTTCTTCGTTAGTCATTGTTGCTGTTCCAAGAATTTAATTCGTCCGCACAATCGTAATAGCCTTCATTGATTTTCACAAATGTATCGGCCAATTTTTCATTCTTCCAATCTTCAACCGTCTTTGCTTGCTTTTGCTGAAGTGCAAAACCCTTTATACGTGTAAAGTCTAAATCTAAATTTGCTTTGTGCGGTTCATAGTTCGCATCCAAACGAACAATACGGAACGCCTCACGCTGGTCTTCCGTGCGGTAAAACGACGCCTCTGAGATTTCGTCATTTTCTAATGTACTGATCAAGGCAAAAAGCCCCCTGTCCAGCTGGGATACTTCAAATTTGTTGTTTCCGCTTTGAAAATTGCTCATCTGTCCGCCGTTGAATCGCGTTTGTTCATCATCACTAAAACGTCTAGAAGCCTCTTCGAATGTCATCTCACCGTTTGCAATTGCTACGCTAACGCTATCTAAGAAATTCTTCGCCTCTTGCAAATTTTCTTGCGTTAGTTTTGGCTTTATTAGGATGTGACGAAGGTCCAATTCTTCCCCACGCTTCTCTAATAATTGGACAATATGATAACCAAATTCGGTCTTAAAAGGGTCGCTTATTTCTCCTTTGCGCAAATTAAAAGCTACGGCCTCAAATTCCTTAACAAAGACACCACGCTGAATGCCTTGATACTCACCCCCTTTTTTATTTGATCCTGGATCCTCGCTATAGAGAATGGCCATGGAAGAGAAAGACGTGCCGTTCTCAATGCGTTCTTTTAGCTCTTTTAGCTTAGCAATCACTTCTTGCTCAGCCTCATCAGACAATTCTGGAAATTTTACAATCTGACTCAATTCTACTTCTGCACTGATCAGAGGAATACTATCAGCAGGTAAATTTTCGTAATACTCGCGAACTTCAGATGGCGTCACCTCAATACCTTCTACTACCGTCATTTGCATTCGCTGCGCGGTTAGCTGCTCCTTGATGAGCGTTCGCATGTCTTCTTTTATCTCGACAACGGATTTTTCGTAAAAGTCTTCTAATTTCTTTTGATCACCCATCTGCATGATCAATTGTTGAATTCTACGATCCATATTCGCCTCTACTTCTTCTTCTCCAATGGAAATGGAATCGATAGCTGCATGGTGAATAAGTAACTTTTGAAACAACAGTTCTTCGAAAACCTCACAGTACGATACTGGTTTCCCAAAGTTTTGACGATTGAATACGTCGTACTGCTCGTCGATATCACTCTTAAGAATAACATCACCCCCTACGATTGCGGCGACACCATCAACAGTCTGAGGTTGCGCACTCGCCAATACGGAGAGTAAGACGAAAAAATTAATGTATAATAAGTGTGCCTTCTTCAATTGCATGTTCAATTATTTTTTCTTCAATCTGCTCGATGAGCGTCAGTCGACGCTTGTTCAACAGTACCTTCTTAATTCGTTCTTCAACATAAGGCAGCGGACTATAGCTATCTTTTATCAAAAGTGCATTCACCTGCACAAAATACACCAATGCAGTGTCTTCGCAGGTAAATCTCTTTCTTCTATTTAAATAGTTATACGGGTTGGTCGATTCCAATGGAATTTCCTGCAGAAAATCCATCATGGGTACCCAGGCCGAATCGCCGTAATTACTTTGTTTCGTGACAAATACTTCTGCCCAATCCAAATATTTTTCCTGGTATCTGTCCGAAAGGAACCAACGTTTCGCTTCCTGCGTCTTCTGTGCTTTTAAAGGCGCTGCAGCATAATAGGCCTGAACAATACTTTCTTTTAGCTCAAAATTGCTCAAGTTTTGATCGTAATAGTCTTGAATTTGTTGCTGAGAAATGGTGGTATCTAGATGCTGACGCACATATCCATCGATGTACGCATGCTTTAGTAAATCATTTCTGTATTGCTTTACCAACCCCTCGAAATCCTCTAATTCTGTCGTCAAGTTGAATTCCGCCGCTTCCACCAACAGTTCATTTTCTGCCCACTGACGAACCAAACGGTTCACTAAGGAAATACTATCCGCTTCATCCATTTGCCCAGGTTTGGGCAGGTGGTCCGAAATATCTTCTATATAAAGCTTTTTGTTGCCCAATTCTGCCAATACCTCTAATTCCGCCGCCCCATTGGGGACGCACGCCACTGCTGCCAGCGCAACAAGTACTATGAAGATCGGCTTCAACATTAACGCAACTCAGCAAATAGAGCCGCTTTCGCGTTCTCATTTACATCGACCTCAAATTTTAATTTCAACGCCTTTACCCACTCTTTTTCAAGCGCATCTTGGTAACTGGCGATCACCAATCCTTTGATTTCATTCAAAGCTTTTGGTGCACTAGGAATGAATTCTTCAATTTGAACTACTGCATAAGTACCGTTATCTAATGCAATTGGACCAAATGTACCAGCCTCCTGTTGCCAAATAGCATCAATCACTGAATGGTCATCACGCTCAAAAGTGCCACTATTCACGAAGTTTCTCAAGGCCTCTTCATTTTGCAAGAGCTCTTGAACCTTTTCTGACTTACCCTTAATGGTCCACTTAGAAATCTTTTTAGCCAATTTTTCATCACTACTGACCCAATAAATTGCACGGATACGATCTTCCCAGCGGTATTGATCTTTAATCAATTCATAATGAATAGCAATTCCGGTAGAATCTTTAGCAGCCTTATTCCAAACGGCCTCCTGAGTTAGGTCAAACAGAAGAATTCCCTCTTTGTACTCGCGAACTAAATTTCGAAAATCGGCATGTTTCGTTTCTAGCTGACCGTCTTCATAGGCCATCAAGCGATCGTTCGCATAAGTGTTAAACTGTACTCTTAACAATTCCTCGCGCACGGCCTCGCCGCTCTGGTTCTGATTTTTAAACCAAAACTCTAATACCTCACTTTGGTATATACGCTCATTTGCAAAGGACGCAACAACGCGATCTCGAGACAAACTAGGCAACTCCCAAGAACCCGTACCAAAGGCATTTTTATCCACTAAATTCATGGTACGACTTAACCAACGTTCGTCGATCGAAAAGTCGTAATCCGACTTTAAACGTTTCATAAATCGGGTAGCACCAACTCTGCTCCTTGTATCTCGTTTCACTTTCTTTGATAGCTCAGATTTTAACGCATCAAACGAGGGAAGTGGCTTTTTCTCAATCAATTGGATAACATGCCAGCCTATACTTGTTTCAACGGGTGCAGAATAATCGCCCGGGGATTCTAACGCAAACGCAGCTGCCTCAAAAGCTGGCATCATTTTATTGATGCCAAATTCTGGCAATTCACCCAAAGCATCTTTAGTCTTGCGGTCTTCACTAAACTCTAGAAGTGAAATAAAATCTTCACCATTCTCAAGACGACTATAAATTTCGCTGGCACTGCGCGCTGCGCGCTGCTTCTCTTGCAATGTGGATTGTCCATTCGATGCGAAGAAAATATGACGAACGCGCACCGCGCCACTCGCCGAACGGCGGTCCAGTAATTTCACTAAATGNTAACCNTACTGACTCCTAACAGGCTTNGATAAATCACCAACTTCCAATTCATATGCCGCTGATTCAAAAGGATATACCATGTTGAATACGGTAAAGTACCCTAAATCTCCGCCGTTTTTAGCGCTCCATGTATCTGCACTGGTCTCACGAGCTGCATCTTCAAACTTTGTCTTTCCTGANAGAATGGAAGNGCGTAAATCTTGCAATTGTTTGTACGCCTTTAAAGTATCTGAAGGAAGTGCATTCGATTCAAGAGCAATCATGATGTGCGCTGCACGCACTTCTTCTTGCATTCTNGCGAAGGCCTGCGCAACCAGTTCGTCTTCAGCANCTTGATCNCTCAAATAGGGCTTTGCGAGCTGAGCGCGGTATCCACCAAACTCATTTTTAAAGCTNGCAGCGGTATCACGNTGCTGCGAATANGCNTCAGCAATTTTCAACTTGAAATTGATATAAAGCTCTAAGTACTCCTCTGGAGTTTTTGGATCTAAAGCAGCGCCTACTCCTTTGTTTTTCTCATATACCGCCTTGAATTCCTCTGTTGTTATGCTTTGATCTCCAACAGTAAATAAAACCTCTTGTGCCTGCGATTGTACACCCAAGCAAACAAGGGCAATCCATAATAAATTTTTCATCTTTTATCTTCTACTGTAGTTAGGTGCTTCTCTAGTTATACTCACATTGTGCGGGTGGCTTTCTTGCATTCCAGCCGCGGTGATTTGTATGAATCTTGCAGACGCTTTTAAGGTAGGTATATCTTTAGAGCCGCAATAACCCATTCCGGCGCGCAAACCACCGATGAATTGGTACATTACTTCACTTACTTCCCCCTTAGTAGGGAACGCGTCCAACAATTCCCTCAGGAACCAATTTCTTAACATCATCCTCGACATCTTGGAAATAGCGATCCTTAGATCCGTCAGTCATCGCTTCGACACTTCCCATTCCTCGGTAGGTCTTATATTTTCTGCCTTCGTAAATCACGGTTTCACCAGGACTTTCTTTTGTTCCAGCGAACATAGATCCCAACATCACACAATCTGCGCCGGCCGCAAGTGCCTTCACAATATCCCCAGTAAATCGAATTCCACCATCGGCAATCACCGGTATTCTATTATCAATTGCTTTGGCTATTTCCATAACAGCACTCAACTGTGGGAAACCTACACCAGCAACAATTCTAGTGGTACATATAGACCCCGGACCAATTCCAACCTTTACAGCATCTGCACCNGCCTCCATTAGGTACAATGCAGCTTCCGGTGTCGCGATATTTCCAACAACCACATCNAGGTCAGGAAACTTNGCTTTAACGCGCTGAAGCGCCTCTACAACTCCTTTGGTATGACCGTGAGCAGTATCTATAATCACTGCATCCACGCCACTTTCATTTAATGCTGTAACCCGTTCAACAACATCTTGCGTCACTCCTACCGCTGCGGCAACACGTAAACGTCCAAATTCATCTTTATTGGCATTTGGCTTAATCTTGATTTTCGTGATATCACGATATGTAATAAGACCTACCAATTTATTCTGCTCGTCGACAAC
>JGI26082J51739_10002933_pt1 | contig 10231 bp, 9 predicted proteins | sample SaaInl5LU_22_DNA_FD_51739 | JGI IMG/M metagenome (IMG submission 51739)
CCAATTTCATATACAGATGATGAAATTACATTTGGCAAAAAAATACAAGAAGCCACTAAAAAACCACAAATTGGTATGGATAGTAAAATTAATCCTTTAAGAGCTACAGAGAAAAATCCTGGTGGAGGAAGTACAGATGTGGGTGATGTAAGTTGGAATGTACCTAACATAAACTTACGAGTTACTGTAGCTCCAAAAGATACACCTTGGCACTCTTGGGCTGTTGTGGCTTGTGGTGGTATGAGTATTGGGCATAAAGGAATGATTTATTCTAGTAAAGCCATGTCTATGACCATGTTAGATTTATTTGAAAATCCAGATTTAGTAAATAAAGTAAAAGCAGAATACAAAGAACGTAAAGGCGATGTAGTTTATAAACCTATTATCCCTGAAGGGCCACCACCAATTCCTAATAAAAATTAAAGCTTAAGATGAAAAAAATAACCTATTATTTTTTAATGACTTTGGGTATACTTAGTGTACTTGTAGGTCTATTTTCTTTATTTAAAGGAGGAGATTTTAACGCTTACTTTTATGCTATTTTTATAGGTATTACTTTAATTGGCACTACCTATTATAATCAAAAAGAGAAAAACAAAAAACTGTAACTTTAAAATCAAACGCGTTAAACAAAATATTTTATGCGTTAAAAAAAACTGTGTTTGCCATCGATCTTTGTAAGAAAATCAACATATGGCAATTTTAGGAAATATTATAAAAGGAGTAATTGGTATTACAGACACACTTAGTGCAGAACCCAATCATAAAGAAAATCAAGAAAAAGTACTTAAAAAATTATTAGAAACAGCTCAGCAAACTCAGTTTGGTGTACATTATAATTTTATTCGTATTTTAAAAACTGATAACCTTAGCAAGTCTTTTGCAGAAAAGGTTCCTTATTTTGATTATCATCAAATGAATGAAAAATGGTGGCACAAACTTCATAAAGGTGAAACTATGTTACTTGGCCAAACACTCCTTCTTATTTTGCACTTAGTTCTGGTACTACAGGAAAAAAAAGTAAAAGAATTCCTGTTACCAATGAAATGATAGAAGCCATTAGAAGTTCTGGAATTAAACAAGTTTTATCTTTAAATAATTTTGATTTACCTGCAGATTTTTTTGAAAAAGAAATAATGATGTTAGGTAGTTCTACAGACTTACAAGAAAAAAACAATCATTTTGAAGGCGAAATTAGCGGAATTAGCGCTAGTAATATCCCTTTTTGGTTTAAAGGTTATTATAAACCTGGTGAAGAAATTGCGCAAATTGACGACTGGGATGAAAGAGTTGAGCATATAGCTAAAAATGCAAAAAACTGGGATATTGGTGCTTTAAGTGGTATACCAGCTTGGATAGAATTAATGATGCAAAAAGTAATTGAATATCACAGCTTAAATAATATTCATGAAATATGGCCAAATCTTCAAGTTTATACTTCTGGTGGTGTAGCTTTTGGTCCTTATGAAAAAAGTTTTAAAGCACTTTTAGGAAAACCTGTAACTGTAATAGATACGTATCTAGCCTCAGAAGGATACATTGCAACACAAACAAGACCAAAAACAGAAGCTATGCAACTAAATACTGAAAATGGTATTTACTTTGAATTTGTTCCTATGCATCCAGATTACATTAAAGAAGATGGTTCTCTTAAAAATAATGCACCTTCATTAACATTAAAAGAAGTAGAATTAGATAAAGACTATATTTTAGTCATCAGTACAGTTTCTGGTGCTTGGCGTTATTTAATAGGAGATACTATAAAATTCACTAATATTGAAAAAGCAGAAATAAAAATTACAGGGAGAACTAAGTTCTTTTTAAATACTGTAGGTTCTCAGCTTTCTGTTAATAAAATGGATGATGCTATAAAACATCTAGAAGAAAAATTTTCTACTCAAATTAAAGAATATACCATTTGTGCAAAACGTTTTGAAGATGATGAATTTTACCATTCTTGGTATTTAGGATCAAACTTAGAAGCAGATGAAAAAGAAATTGCAAATGCTTTAGATAAGTTTTTAAAAGATGCGAATAAAAACTATAAAGTTGCAAGAAGTAAAGCTTTACATGGAGTTAAGGTTAAAATTATCCCTGTTGAAAAATTTCACGAATGGAATGATAAAAACAAGAAAAAAGGTGGTCAAGTAAAAATGGCTAGAGTTATGAAAGAAGATAAATTTGCTGAATGGGAAGAGTTTGTAAATTAATATTTACAAACTTTTTTTATACTACATTCTCACTAATTAATTTATCTCTTTTTTCTATTAATTGCATAATTTCTTCTGGTGATAAGTAGTATCTCTTGATTCTTTCTTTGTATTTTTTTGTAATATCTGCATGATTTAAAATAAAATTTTTAGTCTTTAAAATATACTTTTCCATGTTATGCTCAACTGCAAATCTATCTGCAGCTCTTTCTGCTTCAACAATATGATTATCAGAAAATAAGTACTTTAATCCAAACCAAATTAAATTAAGTCTATTTCTGTGCTGATAATCCATAATATGCCTAATTCATGACCTATCCAACCAATAAAAATATCATCAGGTATATCTAATGTAGAAAAATCTTTACCTGCAATTTTAAAATTCTTACTGATTAAAATTAAAAACTTCCTCTTTTTTTTAGATTTAAAAAAACTATCAAATGTAGGTCTAGCTTGCATTGTAGACTTCTTAATATTTTTCTTTAATTTAAACTCAATATTAATAATATCTAATTGCGGATAATAACTTAATGCTGTTTTTACTCTTTTTTTTATACTAGTGGGTATCTTGTGATGTTTACTCATTTCTTTACATGTTTTTTAACAATTAAATATAGCTTTAAGTCAAAGGTTTTCTGTGCTTTTATGCTTAAATTTGTAACTCTTTTAAAAAGCCTAAATTTTAGATGAAAAATTTTTTTAATTTCCTCTACTCTACACGTTTAATGGCAGTTTTATTTATCTTATTTGCGACAGCAATGGGAGTTGCCACTTTTATAGAAAATGATTTTGGAACACAAACTGCAAAAGCGTTAGTTTATAGTTCTTGGTGGTTTGAAGCTATCATGATTTTCTTTGTGATTAATTTTTTCGGTAATATTTTTAGATATCGATTATATAAAAAAGAAAAATGGGCAGTCTTAATGTTTCATTTGGCTTTTTTATTCATCATAATTGGTGCTGGAGTTACTAGATATATTGGTTATGAAGGCATTATGTTGATAGATGAAGGTGAAACTACAAACACATTTTTATCAGAAACCACCTACATAAATGCTATTGTTGATAATGGCAGCATGCAAAAACCTGATATTAATAAACCTATTTTACTATCTGCTTGGGGTGATAATTCTTGGTCTTATCAAGATAGGTTTAACACTAAAGAGGAGCAAAAGGATTTTAAATTTACACTCGTAGATTATATTCCTTGGGCAGAAGAAAAGTTTGTAGAAGATGAAAATGGAGATGAATATTTATTTTTAGTAGAATCTTCTAGTGGAAATAGACATGAGCATTACATTAAGTCAGGAGAAATTCAAAATATTCATAATGTTTTAGTAGGCTATAATGCTAATGAAGAAAATGCAACTATTAATATTTTTAAAAGAAATGATAGCTTAAAAATAGCTGCAAAATTTGATGGTAATTATCAAGTTATGGCAACTATGAATAAAGGTACTGTTACTAAAGACAGTGTTCAAGCATTTAATTTAAGAGCCTTATACAATGTAGCTGATTTGCCATTTGTTGTTCCTCAATATCCTCAAAAAGGAAAAATGACGAAAACAAGTGGACCAAAAGACGATAAAAAATTAGATATCGTTGTTTTAGATGTTACATCTGGTGATGAAACAAAAAGAGTTGAATTATTAGGTGGTAAATTTAGTAATGACAATTTAGAAGAGTTTTCTGTAAACGGATTAAACTTTAGAATGTGGTATGGAGCAAAAATTTTAAAAACTCCTTTTTCTATTAAGTTAAATGATTTTCAATTAGAGAAATATCCAGGATCAGAAAGTGCTGCTTCTTATGCTAGTGAAGTTACAGTGATTGCACCAGAAGAAACTTTTGATTTTAGAATTTTTATGAATAATATTCTAAATTATAAAGGCTACAAATTCTTTCAAGCAAGTTATGATTTATCTGGAGGTAAAGAACAAACACATTTATCTGTAAACCACGATTGGTGGGGTACTTTTATTACCTATTTAGGTTATTCGTTATTATATACAGGTATGATTTGTATCTTCTTTGCAAAAAACACACGTTTTGATTCTTTAAAGAATTCACTAAGAAAAATTAGAAAAAAGAAAGCAACACTTTCTATAATTGGTGCTTTATTTTTATCGAGTTTTACTTTTAGTCAACATACCAATCATGTAGTGTCTAATCAACAAATAGACTCTATTTTAAAAGCAAATTTAGTTTCTTTAGAACATGCAGAAGAGTTTAATAAATTAGTAATACAAGATGCTGGAGGTAGAATGAAACCAGCACATACTTTTGCATCAGAATTGGTAAGAAAAGTAAGTCAGACTGAGACTTTACATAATATGAAACCAAGTCAGGTTTTATTATCAATTATAGAAAACTCAAGATTATGGTATGAAGTACCTGCAGTTTATTTAGAGAAACAAAACTTAAAAATAAGAGAACAATTAGGTTTAGCTGATACAGTTAAATATGCTAGATTATCTGATTTTTTTACGAATAGAGGAGATTATAAAATTAGAGAACAAGTTACAGAAGCTCAAAAGAAAAAGATTCAAAATAAATTTGAACAAGATTTAATAAAAATCGATAGAAGAGTTGGTTTGTTGTATAGTGCTATTGGAGGTGGAATNTTAAAAATTTTTCCAATACCTAATGATGAAAATAACAAATGGGTTTCTCAACCAGAAACATTTAGCACTAAAGGATTTAAAGCATCAGACACTGTTTTTGTTCGTAAATCACTTCCTCTTTATGTTCAATTATTGCAAACAGCAAAAAAGACGAATGATTACTCTAAAGCTAACCAAGTTTTAGAGGGTATTAAAAAATANCAAAAAACATATGGTGCTGAAATATATCCATCAGACAATAAGATAGAATTAGAAATTGCCTACAATAGATACAACATCTTTAAAAAACTAATTCGTTATTATGGNTTAGCAAGTTTACTGTTAATCGTTTTTGTAATTGCACAAATTTTTAGTACCAAAAAATGGATTAGCTATGTAGTAAAAGCATTAATTGGTTTTGTAATTCTGTTATTTTTAATGCATACTGCAGGGTTAATTGCTAGATGGTATATTAGTGGTAATGCACCTTGGAGTAATGCTTACGAATCTATAATTTATGTTGCATTTACAACCATGTTATTTGGTTTTTATCTTGGAAGAAAATCAGCATTAACTATTGCTGCAACTACATTTGTAACTTCAATAATTTTATTTGTAGCTGGTATGAATTGGTTAGATCCAGAGATTGCCAACTTACAACCAGTATTAAATTCTTGGTGGTTATTAGTTCATGTTTCNATTATTGTAGCAAGTTATGGACCATTAACATTAGGTATGATTTTAGGAATATTTGCACTCTTTTTAATGTTGTTTACTACCAAAAACAACAAAAAGAANATGGATGTAAATATCAAAGAAATTACCATTATTAATGAAATGGCTGTAACTGTTGGTGTTGTAATGCTTACTATTGGAAACTTTTTAGGAGGTATGTGGGCTAACGAAAGTTGGGGTCGTTATTGGGGTTGGGATCCAAAAGAAACTTGGGCCTTAATTTCTATTATGATTTATGCTTTTGTTTTGCATATGCGTTTAATACCAGGATTAAGAGGAAGATATACCTTTAACTTATGGACAGTAATTGCTTACGCATCAATAATGATGACTTATTTTGGTGTTAATTTCTATTTATCTGGCTTACATTCTTATGCAAGTGGAGATAGAGTAATTACACCAACTTTTATATACTATTCTGTTGGTTTTGTTATTGTTTTAGGAATTTTATCTTGGTTTAAATACAAAAAACATTATAGCAAGTAGACTTCTCTATTTAAGAGAAAAATGTATTTTTGCTCACTTAAAAATCAAACAAAATGTTTAATAAAAATATAAAATTAATTTTAGCAGGTTTAATTACAGTTTGGGCTGTATACGAATTTAGCCAAGTCAATATTATGAATGGTATTACTATTCTTTTATTAGCGGGTTTATTTGTATTGCTTTATTTTAAAAACGAATTTATTTTACTAGCCTTTTTACAATTAAGAAAGCAAAACTTTGATGGGGCTAGAAAATGGTTAGGTTATATAAAAAATCCTGAAGCTGCTTTAACCACAAAACAACAAGGATATTATAACTATTTGCATGGCATTATGTTAAGTCAAACTAATGTTACACAAGCTGAAAAGTATTTAAGAAAAGCTGTAAAATTAGGTTTAGCTATGGATCATGATTTAGCGATGGCAAAATTACAATTAGCAGGAATAGCCATGACTAAAAGACGTAAACGNGAAGCAACTAATTTAATGGCAGAAGCTAAAAAGTTAGANAANCATGGNATGCTTAAAGAGCAAATGCAAATGATGAAACAACAGATGAAGAAAATCTAAATACTTATAAAATAAAAAAGACTGCAAATACAGTCTTTTTTATTTTATAATCTTTTTTATTTCAATCTAGATAATGTTAAATCTTGATTGTATTGTATGATAAACACCCCTTTGTTTTCTGGAACTCTATCACTATTTCTATAATCAAATTTTGTTTCTACTCTTTTAGAAAATCCTTCAGAAAAAGTATCTTCTAGTTTTTTACCAGAAGCTAATCGCATTAAAATATCATAAGTAATATCAAAACCTTTTGTTGCATAATAAGAAGGTAAAGCTTTATTCTTTTTAAGATATTGACCATTAAAACTTATAGCTTCAAAAGAAGAAGTATCAGAGAATTCATCACTTACATANGTAAATCCAATTTTTGCTAATTTGTTATTATCTATCTTTTCAAAGACGTTGCTTTTGTCAGTGGCAAAAACCTTTACAGTTGTTTCTTCNGGTAAACTTATTAAACTGTTTATAGCATCTGAAACTAACAATTGATCATTAGAAGTTAATATTACCCAGTTTTTAGTGTTAGGTTGTAATAAATTAATAATTCTACTTTTTTCAATATAGCCATCTTGAGGTGTAATGATATTAATTAATGCATTAGTACTAAATTGTAATGATGCTTGCATTGTGTTGCTGGCTTGTAAATTTTCGAAACTATTGTCACTAACAATAACAATGTTTCCATCAACCATATTTTCTTTAATATAAGTTGTTAAAACATCTCTAAACATCTTTTTATCTGGAGATGTTTTAATAATATTTCGATTAGCAAAAGAAGATTGATTTTTAGAATACACAGGAAAAACAATAGGCACATTTACACTTGAGGCTATTGTTTGTGCTTCATCTGAATAAAAAGGACCAATGACAACATCATTATCATTAAGGTCGTTATCATAAATGATATCTCCCAAATTATTAGCCCCTCTTTCTCCAGTGTCAAAAACACTTAGATCTATATTTACACCTTTATTTCTTAAAGAGTCTACTGCTAATTCAGCTCCTAAATAGAAATCTGTAGCTATATTTAACAATGCTGCATCTTTAGCAAAAATTTGTTTTAATGTAAGTGTATCTACTTGATATTTATATGTTTTTAAAGGTAATAATAAGGCTACTTTTAAATCTTTATTAAAATCAATATAATCTTCATATTCATCTTCATCAATGATCTCTAGGAATTATCTCTTTAATTTTTAAAACCATGCCTAGCTTTAAACCTTCTTTTAACTCAGGGTTTAAAACAAGTAATTCTTGTCTATTTACCCCAAATCTTTTTTCAATATTGTAAAAGGTATCTCCCTTTTTAATCTCATAAACCTCGAAGTTTTTAAATACATTTTCTACAACTGTACTATCTTTATCTATAATTACTTTATTAGAAATTGTATCTAATTTTTCTTCAATAACTTCTTTCTTTGTTGGCTTTTTTAAATTATTTAGTTTTTGTTCTGAGACAACTAGAAAAGTATTTGGTTTTGGTTCACCAACAACATCAGGATTTAAACGAAGCAATTTTTCTGTTTTCATATTTAACTTCTGAGCAATTTGGCTCATAGTTTCTCCTTTTTTAACTTTATACTGTATGTACCTTTTTTGCTGTCCGCAAGAAACTGTGAAAGTTAAAATACACAGAAAAATAAAAAACTTTAAATGCTTCATATATTTTATTCCCATTCTATAGTTGCAGGTGGTTTAGAGCTAATATCATATACNACTCTATTTACACCTTTTACTTGATTTATTATTTTGTTAGACGTTTTTTGTAAAAACTTATAAGGTAAATCTACCCAATCTGCAGTCATACCATCTGTACTTTCTACAGCTCTTAAAGCTACTACTTTTTCATAGGTTCTTTCATCACCCATTACTCCAACAGAGTTTACAGGCAACAACATAGCTCCTGCTTGCCAAACGCTATCATACAATCCATCTTCTTTTAATCCGTTTATAAAGATAGCATCTACTTCTTGTAAAATACGCACTTTTTCAGCGGTAATATCTCCAAGAATTCTGATTCCTAATCCAGGACCAGGAAATGGATGACGTCCTAAAAGTGCAGCATCTATACCTAATGAAGCTCCTACTCTTCTTACCTCATCTTTAAATATCATTCGTAAAGGCTCTACAATTTTAAGTTTCATAAAATCTGGTAAGCCTCCTACATTATGATGACTTTTAATGGTTGCTGATGGACCTCCATTTACAGACACAGACTCAATAACATCTGGATAAATAGTACCTTGAGCTAACCACTTCACATCTTTTATTTTATGTGCTTCATCGTCAAAAACATCTATAAAGGTATTTCCAATTGCCTTACGTTTTCCTTCAGGATCTGTTATTCCTTCTAATTTTTTTAAGAATCGTTCTGATGCATCTACTCCTTTAACGTTTAAACCCATACCTTCGTATTGATTTAATACATTTTTGAACTCATTTTTTCTTAACAAACCATTATTTACAAAAATACAATAGAGGTTTTTACCTATTGCTTTGTGTAATAAAACAGCTGCCACAGTTGAATCTACTCCCCCAGAAAGCCCTAAAACAACTTTATCATTACCTACTTTTTCTTTAATAGCATCAACTGTACTTTCTACAAATGAATCTGGTGTCCAAGTTTGTGCTACTTCTGCAATATCTACCAAAAAGTTTGCCAATAATTGTTTACCATCTTTAGAATGGTATACTTCTGGGTGAAACTGAATTCCGAAAGTTTGTTCTCCTTCAATTTTATAAGCTGCGTTTTCAACATCAGCAGTACTAGCTAATAAAATTCCGTTTTCTGGCAATTGCTTAATCGTATCTGAATGACTCATCCAAACTTGGCTACCTTCAGAAATATTTTTAAAGAATTCTTCACCTGCCTTAATAAAAGACAAGTTAGCTCTACCATATTCTCTAGTGTTCGATTCTGCTACTTTACCTCCAGAAAAGTGTGCTAAATACTGAGCTCCATAACAAACTGCTAAAACAGGTTTTTTACCTCTAATTTCAGATAAATCTGGATGTAAAACTTGCTCACCTCTTACAGAGTTTGGGCTACCAGATAAAATAACAGCCTTAAAGCTATCTAAATTGTCTGGCATATGGTTAAAAGGATGAATTTCGCAGTAAATATTTAGTTCTCTTACTCTTCTTGCAATTAATTGCGTGTATTGAGAACCAAAGTCTAATATAAGTACATTGTGTTGTTGCATGCGCAAAAATAATATTTTGATATGATTTTTACGATATAAGGCTAGGAATTTTTAGAACAAATTAGAATTTGTAAAAAATCTTGAGAATTTAGGTATGATAGATCAGTAAGTGTTTTCTAATATTTATATACAATAGCATTTATATTCATACCTGCACCCACTGAAGCTAAAATAATTACATCTCCTTTGCGTACTTCTTGATCTTTTATTTTACCTTTTAAAACTAAGTCTAACAAAGTAGGCACTGTTGCTACAGAACTATTACCTAATTTATGAATACTCATAGGCATAACTCCTTCAGGAATAGGTTTTTTATACAATCTATAAAAACGTTTAATGATGGCTTCATCCATTTTTTCATTGGCTTGATGAATAAATACTTTTTTTACATCATCTATATTCACGCCACTTTTATCTAATGCCAT
>JGI26082J51739_10002935_pt1 | contig 10229 bp, 10 predicted proteins | sample SaaInl5LU_22_DNA_FD_51739 | JGI IMG/M metagenome (IMG submission 51739)
AAATGGTGATGGCAGCCGGCATTCGCCAGCGCCGTGATGATAGCGCCATGCGTCTATTGGCATCGCGTGGGGCAAAATGGGTGCGCGCAAGCCTGCTTGCCGATACGCATCCAGATTCGGGTTGTGGTATCAAGATTCTGCCACGCGCATTATTTTTGCAATTGCCCTTTTTCAATCATATGCACCGGTTTATGCCAAGTCTGGTGCGCCGTCATGGCGGGGTGGTTCTTGGTGTACCGGTGGCGCATCGCCCGCGCATTGCAGGCACATCGAAATATCGTATTCTTGACCGGTTGCTTGTTGGTATTTCCGATGTTTTAGGGGTGATCTGGCTGTTGCGCCGCGCGCCCACCCAAGGTGCGGTTCACGAAGTGACGGCCACGCCGTCGAGACGCAAAAAGACAAAAACAAAGGACGCAGCGCAATGATAGCTTTTTTGTCGGCATCAATCGAAATGGCGGTGCGCAGCTTTGCAAATATGTTGCTGGCGATATTTCCGTTTTTGCCAGCCAGCCTTGCCACCAATCCCGAACAGATCATGATCACAATTGGCTTTGCCGGACAGGGGCTATTTGCCATGCGCTTTATTGTGCAATGGCTAACCTCAGAAGGTCAGGGCCGGTCGGTTATCCCGATTGCTTTTTGGTATTTTTCGATTGGTGGCGGAGCGGTTTTGCTTCTTTACGCTATCTGGCGACAGGATCCGGTGATCATTTGCGGACAGGGGCTTGGTCTATTTATCTATCTTCGTAATCTGTTTTTGATCAGAAAATCCCGCCGCAATGCCGTTGAAGGCGATAAGGCTTAAAGGCTGGTTTGGCCCATTTCCATAATGATTGCCCATTGTTCGGCTGAAACCGGCGTGACTGATAGGCGTGACTGGCGCACTAAAGCCATATCGGCCAACNGGTCGTCAGATTTGATTTGCGCAAGGGTNACAGGTACCGCCATCGGTTTTACCGCCCGAATGGTTACCATGCCAAACCGGCCGCTGGCATCAGTTGGATCGGGGTGGTAAGGCGCAGATATTTCAGCAATACCGACAATCTGCTTTTCATTGACCGAATGATAGAAAAACACCAAATCGCCAATTTCCATGGCTTTCATATTATTTGATGCCTGATAATTGCGAACGCCATCCCAGCCTTCGCCAGCCGCACCACGATCCATCTGGTTTTGCCATGACCATGATGATGGTTCTGATTTCATAAGCCAATATTGCATCATACTGTCTTGCCGATTATCGGTTAATCGGGCCTATTCGGCACCGGCGCGGCGGGCAAGCAGGCTTGCCACAACCGCATGTAAATTCTGACCATCATTAACCAGATTGTCCACCGCATTTGTGATGGGCAGATCAACGCCTTTGGCTTTTGCCAATGCGGCAAGCTGGGCAACGGTGCGGCTTCCTTCGGCAAGCTTGGCTGGCGGTGCTTCGCCGCGACCAAGCGCTATGCCAAATGCCATATTGCGCGAATGTGGCCCAGCGCAAGTCAAGGCCAGATCGCCAACCCCAGCAAGACCGAAAATCGTATCAGGCTTAGCACCCATCAGGCTGGCAAATCGGGCGATTTCGGCAAGGCCGCGTGTCAGGATGGCCGCCTTGGCATTATCGCCAAATCCTGCACCAACGGCACAGCCTGCAGCAATCGCAATGACATTTTTCATTGCACCGGCAAGCGCAACACCAACCGGATCATCATTACTGTAAAGGCGCAAATTACTGCCTTCAAAAGCGTCTTGAATACGGTTGGCCGTTGCCAGATCTTCGCTTGCTGCGACCAATGCTGCTGGTAATCCAGCAAAAACCTCATCGGCAAAGCTTGGCCCCGAAAATACTGCCAAAGGGTGGTCTGGCAGCAATTGCGAAGCAAGGTCGGTAAGCAGCATGGCACTGCCATCATCGGCCTTGCCGATACCTTTTGCGCATAGGCTAACCACCGCTGGTGGATGATTTTTTTGCCGCTCGGCAATCATCATAAAACTGGCCTGATTAGCCACCACCGGCACCGCAACAAAAATCAGCTCGGCATCATCAAGGCAGGCCGGATCGAGCGTTGCAGCAATCGGCGATGCTGGCGCCGAATCAGGCAATTGCAAACAGCGGCCCATCGCAAGCGCGTCAACGCTTTCCTGACGACGTGCCAGAACCATCGTTTGCTGGCCGGCGCGGTTCAGGGCGGTAGCGATTGCCGCCCCCCAACTGCCTGCGCCAATCACAACAGNCCGGGTCACATCAGCGCGAGTCATTGGCGCACTCCCCGACCAGGTGGCGGGCTGGCATCAGGATCAAGCGGCCATCTAGGGCGCGGCGCAAAGGCCAGATCATCGGGCCGGTCAAATCGTTCAAGCGCGGCCCAAGCAATCATCGCCGCATTATCGGTGCATAATTTGGCTGGCGGTACGGAAAGGCGAAAATTGGCATCGGTTGCAACGCGCTGCAAAACTGCAAAAANATGCTGGTTGGCAGCAACACCCCCAGCAATGACAAGCACTGGCTGATTGGCATNGTCATGCGGAAATTCATCACGAAAGCGCATCAGTGCCGCCTTGGTACGATCGGCAAGACAATCCGCAATGGCAGCTTGCAAACTGGCAGCAAGATCAGCAATCGGTGCCGCCGCGGGCCCGCCAAGCTGGCCTAGCCGATTGACCAAAGCCGTTTTCAAACCGGAAAAGGAAAAATGGCATCCGGCACTGCCTTTTAGCGGGCGGGGCAGCGCAATTGATTTCGCATCGCCCGATCTGGCAGCCGCTTCAATCGCAGGCCCACCTGGATAGCCAAGCCCCATTGCCTTGGCGCATTTATCAAAAGCTTCGCCAGCCGCATCATCCATGGTTGTGCCATAACGGCGATAATCACCAGGCCCTGTAACCGCCAATATTTGCGTATGACCGCCTGAAACCAAAAGCAGCAAATAGGGAAAGGCCACATCATCGGCAAGCCGCGGGCTGAGTGCATGGCCTTCAAGATGGTTCACCGCAAAATAGGGGATTTGCCGTGCGGCGGCAATCGCCTTGGCGGTAACGGTACCAACCGCAACGCCGCCAATCAGCCCGGGCCCGCCAGTTGCCGCAACAGCGTCGATATCACCCATCGTCAAACCAGCCGTGGCAAGCGCGTCACGAATCACCTGATCGATCATTTCCAAATGCGCCCGCGCGGCAATTTCNGGAACAACGCCGCCATGTTTGGCATGGGTTTCGATTTGTGACGCAATTTCATTGGCGTAAATGGTTTTGTCAGCGGCAACAATCGCCGCCGCGGTTTCGTCGCAACTGCTTTCAATGCCAAGCATAATCACAGGGCTTTGAGCCATGAATAAAATTCCTTTAAAAAAGCTTGCCCCACCTTATCCGAAGCCGGATAGAGATGCCAGTCCTGTCAACAAAACAGCCAATCATGCCGGTTTTTATCAAAAGCTGGTTTTTTGGCTTTGCATTTGCGAGCCAGCCCTTTAGACATGGCTTGCTATGAAAGTTGATGTCTCGTTTTTTGATGCTAATCCGGTGAGGTTGGCAAGCCGTGCGTCGCAGCTGGCGATGGTGCAGGCCGAGATGGTTTGCACCGCGCTTCAGCCAGCCGCCGTGACGGTGCGTCCGGTTACGAGTGAGGGTGACCGGATTCTCGACCGCTCGCTTGTTGAAGCTGGNGGCAAGGGGCTGTTTATCAAAGAGCTTGAGCGGTCAATTCTGGCAGGCGAATCCGACGCTGCCGTCCATTCAATGAAGGATATGGAAACGCATTTCGCCGCCGGTACCGAAATTGGTGCGGTTATGGTGCGCGAAGATCGCCGTGATGCGCTTGTCGGGCCATATCGCAGCCTTGATGACTTGCCAAAAGGCGCACGCATTGGCACCGCCTCGGTTCGTCGTGCGGCAATCCTGCTTCATTATCGGCCTGATCTTCAAATCATTCTGATCCGTGGCAACTTGAACCGGCGGCTTGGTTTGCTGGCGGCGGGTGATTATGACGCCCTTATTCTAGCAGTTGCTGGCATTAAACGGCTTGGCGTTGATATTGCCTATGCGCCGATTGACGCCGAGATCATGCCATCGGCGGTGGCACAAGGCGCACTTGCCATACAGATCGCNGCAGCTGATACGCCTCGCGCCATCGCGGTAAAAGACCTTGTTTCGACCTTAACCTGCCCAACCGCGCTTGTTGAAGTCACCGCCGAACGCGCACTTTTAACCTTTCTTGATGGATCATGCCAAACGCCCATTTCGGCAAGCGCCATTTTAGATGCAACAGGCCATGTCANCCTTGATGGCATGATTTTGCGCCCTGATGGCAGTGCGGCGCATCGAAAGCAAATGCGCGCGCCTGCTGATCAAGCTGAAAGATTGGGCGCTGAATTGGGCGCTGAATTGATTGGCCTTGCTGGCGGCCGCGACTTTTTGGTGTGATCGGGCTGGTTGATCTGGCTTGTTTGATGGGGCTGGCTGTGGTTTTCTTTGGCTTTGATAACCGCCGCGATTCATTCGGTTGTCATCAGGTAAACCTGTCTTAAATTCAACGGCGCAAAAGGGATGATAATGGCAAAATTCACCCTGATTATCCGGCCGCAACCTGATGCTGATCGTGATGTTGGCTGGCTCAACCGCTATGGCGTTCCAGCGCTTGCCAGTCCGGTCATGACGGGCGCGTCGCTTTTGCCCTCTTCATTGGCACATGACCTTGACGAACCGGGCGATCTNGGCGATCCGGCAGATTTTAACGGCATTATTTTTACCAGCCGCCATGCCGTTGATGCTGTTACCAAGGCTACAGATGCGGCAACATGGGTTACAAAACCAGCCTTTGTTGTTGGGTCGGCAACAGCCGCCGCAGCAAAACAGGCCGGATTTACCGATATTATCATTGGCAGTGGCGGCGGCGCGGGTTTGGTTGAGCCGATCCGGCAAGCCTTGGCAGACAACAATAGCGCACAGCCGCAAAAAGCCAGCTTATTATGGCCGAGTGCGCTTGATATTAGTTTTGATATGGCGGCAGCTATGCGCCACCATGATATCGCGGTTCAGCGTTTGCCAGCCTATCAGATGGTGGCCAATGCGAATCTTGCGCCGCCGGTTCGTGATGCGCTGGCAAAAGGTTTCATTACGGCGGTGATTGCCATGTCGCCAAAATCGATTCAGATTTTGCGCGCAAATATAGACGCTGCTGGGGTGGATTCTGCCCGAAAAAATATTGATTTGATCGCTGGCAGTGACGCGATTGCCGCCGCTGCTGGTGATGGATGGAAACATGTCTATGAGTCTCGCCATCCGCGACGAAGCCGCCTTCTGGCCATTGCGGTATTGCGTCATCGGCGATTTGATCTGACGTAAACCCGCTTGCAGATTTTGGATTGGCCATATGAGGTGACGCTAGTATCTTATCATGCGCCTATGATATGGTTTGCCGATTAGCTTTGCCAAAAATCGCATCCGATCATGGCGGGCAAACGGCAAATAGGGTTCGGCATAGAGCATCATGGCAAAAACAAAGCAACCATCCGCCAAAATGGGCGATACGATTGACGGCGATGCGGTTGAAAAACCCGCAGGACAAACAACGCCGCCACATGCCAGCGAATCAAAAGATAGCCAGACCGCATCACCCCATAAAGCCCCATCCTCTCATGCCGGTTCTTTTATCGCATTTGCGGCCTTGGCCTTGTCGCTTTTTGCCGTTGGTCTTGCCGGTTTTGCCGTTTGGCAGCAACGCCAGAATACAGCAGATATGGCCGCCCTTTTGCCTGTTGCCAACAGCGGCGCAACGGACTCTGTTCCTGGGTTTTCGGATCTTGGTCTTGCAAAGCTTGATGAACGGCTTGCCGNACTTGAGAGCCAGCTTGCCGCCGACCGACAAAGCCAGAAATCGGCACTTGCTGCCCTGCAAGACCAGATGGCATCGCCTGCATCACCGCCAGCCAGTAACCGCCAGAATAATGATTTAGACGGTGATGCCAAAACTGATATTGCTGCCATCCGCAATGATATGGATCAACGCTTTGCCGCACTTGAAGCGGCGCTTNCTAGCCAAGCCCTGCCAGCAAATCCGAGCGAGGACAACGCCATTGGCGCAAATGCGTCACCAGCAGCCGACACGCAACCCGCCAGCAGCAGGCAAATGACCGCACAAAAAGGTCTTCTGATTGCCAGCGGCCTTCTTGCTGATAATTTGGCAGGCCAGCCGCTTGATCGCTGGTTGTCATTGCTTCAAGGTCTGGCTGATCGCGGTGCCAACATAACCGGCCTTCAGCCATTGCAAAGCGCGGCAAATCCGATGCCAGCAAGCCCCCAGCATTTACTGCAAAAAGCTTATGATTTGGTGCCGCAAATGACCGCTGCGTTAAATCATGCGGCCGATAATGCTGGATTTTTGGAAAAAACCGGCGCCAAGCTTGGCCAGCTTGTCCAGCTTCGGGAAATTGGCGGTAGCGCTAGTGGCAATGCTGCCGCACTTGGTCATTTTGAAACAGCCCTTGCGATAAGAGATCTTGGCGGCGCAATCAATGCTGCGGGTCAATGGAGCGGGNCTCAATTGCCATCGCTTGATGATTGGCTTGCCGCCGCTAGGGCGCGTCAGACGCTTGATAAGGCGGTCAATGAGCTTGTGACAAGCTATCTCGCCACCGCCCTTAACGGTCAATAATGCCAAGAGCTGGATTGTACTTAGATCATGTTTAAAAAGCTTTTTATTCTTTTTACGATCATTCTTGCCGCTGCCGCCGCGGCAAGCTGGCTTGCCAGCCAGCCGGGCGCGGTGCAGATTGAATGGCTTGGCTGGCGTATGGAATTGCCAACAAGTCTGGCTGTTGCGCTGATTATTATCTTTGCCCTTATTCTGGTGTTTTTCGATCGGCTTTTNCGCGCCATTCGGTCGGTGCCACACTGGCTTGGTGGACGCCTTCGTCAACGCCGTGACGATGCTGGTCATCGTGCGCTGACCCTAGGATTAATGGCAGTATCGGCAGGCGAACCAGCCGAAGCCCGAAAACATGCCAGCCGCGCTGAACGGCTGTTAAAAGAACCAAAACTCACCGGCCTTTTGGTGGCGCAGGCAGCGCATCTTGCCGGCGATCATCAGGCGGCAAGGCGTTATTTCACCTCTATTTTGGATGATCGTGAAACAGCCTTTCTTGGCCATATCGGATTAATGCGATTGGCGCTTGATGATCATGACCCAGTCAAAGCTTACCAATCGGCAAAGGCCGCGCTGGCGCTCAAACCAAATTCAGTTCTGGCAGCCGATCATCTTTTCAAGCTAGAGACGGATCGTCATGATTGGAATGCGGCGCTTCCGGCGCTTGATGTGATTGCGCGCCAGCAGAAAAAAGCAAAATCAAAAACAGCACCTGATCAATCTGCGCTTATTGCGCGCCAACGTTGCGTGCTGCATTTTTTAAAAGCGGGTGAATTGCTTCAAGATAATCGCGCATTGGCCAATAAAGCGCTTTTGGAAGCGTTAAAAATTGACCCGGGATTTTTACCGGCGGTGACAATGCTTGCCGACCACTATCTTGATGACAAAGCGCATGCGCGCGCCGCCAAAATTCTGGAAACGGCGTTCAAAATCCACCCGCATGACAGCATTGCAAAAATGCTAAAGACCGCATGGAAAAGTAATGATGGCCAATTTATCGCAAAACTTACCAAGCTGCTCGCTCAGGTTGATTCAGCCCAACAAAAAGCCGCCTATTATCTGGTCGCTGAACAGGCACGCGATGCGGGTCTTGATGGTGAGGCCGAGCGGTTATTTAGCGAAGCGCGCGATATCGATGGTGGCAATGAAGATGCCAATTCACTATGGCACTGCACATCTTGTAAAAGCAGGCATGATGCGTGGCAGGCATTTTGCCCCNCCTGTGAAGAATTTGCCGCATTGGTTTGGCAGCGGCCAGCCGGAACAAGCCCGCTTATAAAACATAATTCATAGCCAAATGGGCATTATGCCGCCGCCATTCATCGCCGTGATCTATGACAGTAAATGGCAAAATAGGGCCATGAAATAGTCGCGATAAATGAAATAGCCCGCCACTTAAATTGTGACNGGCTATTCATAANTTTGGATTTAAAGGCTTATTTGCGTGAAATTGCCAGATGAACCAATGCACCAAGTGATGCACCAATTATCCAAGCATATCCGCCGCCGCCGCCCAAGTTTGCGAAGAAATCATCCAAACCAAATACCAGAATATTAGGCCATACTGATCCAACCGCGATATAACCCGAGATAAGCCAAGCCAAAATCGCTTTGCGATTGAAGCCGCCATTATAGTGATATTCGGCGTCCGGACTGTCGTCAAACAACGCATCAATGTTTAATTGCTGCTTTTTGATAAGATAATAATCAGCAATCATAATGCCAAACACGGGCGCAAGAATTGCCCCAAGCGTGTTTACAAACGGGAAAAGCCCCATTTGCGTTATGACCGAGACCCACAAGCCACCAATCACAAAACCGCAAATGGCGGTGATAAGACCACCCATGCGGAAATCGATCTTGCTAGGCAGTAAATTTGCCAAATCATATGCAGGCGGGATGAAGTTAGCCACCATGTTGATTCCAACAGTTGCCGCAAAAAATGCAAAAGCTGCAATGATGGTCAGAAACATATTATCTACCCTTGCCACCATAGCCGTTGGCTCAGCAATATATTCACCAAAAATAGCAATCGTTCCGCCGGTGATCATTAGCGTGATGAACGAGAAAAAGACAACATTACCGACTAAGCCCCATAGATTGCCTTTCCGCATTTCGTCTTCACTACTTACAAAGCGGGCAAAATCGCCAAAATTGATTACGACAGCGGCGAAATACCCAACCATGATTGAAAAGACAGCAACAAAGGCGCTGATCGCACCAAGACCTTCAAACTCACCCGAGCGGTTGCCTCCAGAAAAAATTGAACCAACCTCAGATAATAATCCGCCGCCTGCTTTTGTCCAAATGGCAATCATCAGAACAATCATCACGACATAAACGGCCGGGCCGGCAAAATTAAGAAAGCGTTTGATCAGGTCTATGCCCTGCCAGAAAAGATAAATTTGGAATAGCGACACAAAAATAAAGGAAATCCACATCACACCGGTCATGCCCAAAAACATGACTTCACCTTGATTGCCTGTAATACCGGAAATCAAAAGCGCCACAGCAGTGGACGCCGCATATGTTTGCGCACCATACCAAAACATGGCAACGAGGCCTCGTGCCATCGCCGGGAAGTTTGCGCCGAAAACGCCCATACTTACACGCGCGAAGACTGGATAGGGTATGCCATGCACGACACTTGGCTTGCCTGATAAATTAACCAGCCAAGAAATGAAAAAACCGGCCAAAATTAACGCGGCAAAAACCGCCCACCCATTCAATCCGGAATATAAAAACAACGAAGCCGCAAGCGTGTAGCCAAAAAAGACTTTGAACGTCATTTGCCCACACGTTAAATATTTCAAACCAACCCCAGTTTTTTTTATCCTTCGGCGTGGGGGCGAGGTCCAGATTATATAATCGCTCAGATTTACTCATCATGTTCTCCTCATCTATATGAAAGACGCATACGCCTTTATAAAAAGTTAAAAGAAACAGAATCTTAAACACAAACCTTTGAAAAAATATTCTACAAACATATCACTTTATTTTGTGTTCATAAAGAACCGCAACCACTACTTTCGGTTCAGCGCCCATAGCATTACGCCAAACCACTCTATTTTGGCGATTTTCATCATGTATTTTGCCAATTGGCAAAACCATCATCTAACCTGTTGACCTTCCCCTTAGGGGAAGACCTACATACCGATTACAGGAGAGAGATACATGGCCATCACAATCGACACGCTGAACATCCATTGGCAGTGCAAACATACATGGAAGCGCGCAAGCTATAACACCAGCTGGTGTCTGCTTGGCTGTTCGATTGGCGATCTGGGAACAATATTTTACTTTCAAACCATGGGCATTGACTGGCCCGTTCTATGGATCATGTCCCTAGCCATTATGAATGGTCTTTTGACCTCGATCATCTTGGAAACAATCGTTCTGGCCCGCCAAATGGCGTTAAAAATCGCCTTAAAAACGGCGTTTGGAATGTCCTTGATTTCGATGATTTCAATGGAAGCGGCAATGAATCTAGCCGACTTTATGCTGACAGGCGGTGCGTTGCTCACTTGGTGGGCGGTGCCGCTAATGCTTGTTGCCGGTTTTATCACACCGCTGCCTTATAATTACTGGCGCCTAAAGG
>JGI26082J51739_10002940_pt1 | contig 10221 bp, 9 predicted proteins | sample SaaInl5LU_22_DNA_FD_51739 | JGI IMG/M metagenome (IMG submission 51739)
TAAGAGTTTCTGCAACGTTAATCTCTGTAATCTGACCATGCCCCTTTAAAACATGAAGGGCTTTGTCTAGTTTATCGCTTAAATTATCGAACATATGGGCTAAATATTAAAAGGCAAATTTAAGAAAACACCCGATAAAAATACAGTTCTAATCCACTTTCTTTGAAAAGTACATCAGAAATATATGGGGAATGGTCAAGGCGGTTAAAAAGGCAAAAAACAGGGAGAGTTCTAATGTGTAGTAATGCTGTATAATTAGAAAGTAGATTCCTAAAGACAATACTGCCATGGCCCAATACAACCAGCTAGACTTCACAAACATTACAAATCCTTTAAAATCCCTACGACCGTATAAAAAATTCATTTGATCAAGCAAAGAGGGCAAAGAATGCCAGAAAATAAAGTATATAGCAAAAGCCCATAATAAAGTGGTACTGTTAAATACTACAAAAAAAACCAACAAATAAAAGAGCTGACGCACCTTAAAAGAACCATCAAACTTTGAGTAATATCTGATTGTGTATATTAATAAAGTGATCATTGTAAATACATACAGCAGCGCTTTCAATACCGAAGCGCTAAACCAATAACCACTAATATCTGCGATAATTTCAGTCACGAGTATTGAATGAGCGTTAAACAGTAAAAAAAATACCACCATTCCATAACTCATCATAAAAACCTTAGATACATAGCCATCATTAGATAGATAAGGCTCCCAATGCTGCTCCCCAAAATGATAAGCACTCAATAAAACAAACAAAGCAAGGGTAACACTTGGAAATTGCATTAATAGGAAAGCTACCACAAAAATACTAAGCACATAAAACAAAAGCATAACCCATTTTTTAGATAAAATAGGATACTTTTTCAATGTTTTTTCTCCCACGCCAAGGTCGTTAGCGCCATGTAAAATTCCCAAACTCAATATAAAGAAATATGCTATGTAATCTTCTAACACATCTGTAAAGAAAACAGAGAGCCAAAGCGTAAAAAAAGTGAGTATTAACTTAATATTTTTCAATATAATAATTATTTAAGATCAAAATTATTAAAATATTATTTCCTAGGGCTTGTTTTTATCATATTATTGTTTAAATTTATCAAGATTTTATTAAACATTTTAATGAAGTCAAAAAAAACATTAACCTAAAACCTAATTATTATGCTAAATTTATTTGCATCCCTTCCATTAGCAGCTCAGATGGCTACTGATGATTATGTAGGATTTACATTCTTCGTTGGATGTATGGCCATGATGGCTGCCTCTGCCTTTTTCTTCTTGTCCATGAATGGATTTGACAAAAAATGGAGAACTTCTATTTTGGTCTCTGGACTAATTACTTTCATTGCCGCAGTACACTATTGGTACATGAGAGACTACTGGGCTGACTTTGGAGAATCACCCACTTTCTTCAGGTATGTAGACTGGATTTTAACAGTTCCATTAATGTGCGTTGAATTCTATTTAATTCTCAAGGCAGCTGGAGCTAAAAAGTCACTTATGTGGCGTATGATTTTCTTCTCTGTAATCATGTTGGTAACAGGATACATTGGAGAAGCTGTAAACAGAGAGATGGCTCAAATTTGGGGTCTAATTTCAGGATTAGCTTACTTTGCCATTGTGTATGATATCTGGTTTGGTGAGGCTAAAAAACTAGCAGAAGCAGCAGGTGGAGCGGTCTTAAGTGCGCACAAAACCTTATGCTGGTTTGTACTAGTAGGATGGGCTATTTATCCAATTGGATATATGGCAGGTACACCAGGATGGTACGATGGTATTTTTGGTGGATTAGATCTAGATATAGTCTACAACATTGGAGATGCTGTAAACAAGATAGGATTTGGATTAGTAATCTACGGATTAGCAGTAGCTAAGTCTGAAGAAAAATAATTCACTCATAACACAAGTAAGAAAAGGCGGCCCATGGGCCGCCTTTTTTTTTACCGCTACTGCAAATTTTTATTACATGCGCTCCGGAACCTCAATTCCTAAAAGGCCTAAAGCATCTTGAATCACTTGGGCCACTTTTCTAGAAAGCGCCACCCTGAAAACTTTTAATTCCTCGTTAGACTCCCCCAAAATAGATACGTTCTGGTAAAAACTGTTAAAAGCCTTTACCAAGTCATAGGTGTAATTAGCGACTAAAGCAGGACTGTAATTTTGAGCGGCCAATTGAATGGTTTCAGGAAATAAAAATAACTGCTTCAATAAGGCCACTTCTTTCTCNTGTAAAAAAGATTCTTGCCCTTCAAAAGTCGGCAAAACAGAAGTGTNAAAATCTGCTTTCCTTAAAATAGATTGGATCCTAGCGTAAGTATACTGCATAAACGGACCCGTATTCCCCTGAAAATCTACCGATTCTTTTGGATCAAATAAAATTCGCTTTTTAGGATCTACTTTTAAAATATAGTATTTGAGCGCACCCATACCAATAGTGTGGTATAAAGAAGCTTTCTGTTCCTCGGTATATCCAGATAATTTCCCTAGATCTTCAGAAATGCTTTCTGCCGTAGCTGCCATTTCGGTGATTAGATCATCTGCGTCTACCACAGTGCCCTCCCTACTTTTCATTTTACCGCTGGGTAAGTCTACCATTCCATAGCTTAAATGAAACAATTGTTGGGCCCAACTAAATCCTAATTTTTTAAGAATGAGGAACAATACTTTAAAATGGTAATCTTGCTCATTCCCTACCGTNTATACCATACCATTCACATCNGNGTAATCTGCTACCCGCTGTATGGCTGTTCCTATATCTTGGGTCATATATACTGCAGTTCCATCTGAACGCAAAACAATCTTCTCATCAAGACCTTCTTCTGTAAGGTCTATCCATACACTCCCATCTTCTTTTTTAAAAAACACACCTTGCTCTAGTCCTTTGGCCACCACATCTTTTCCGAGTAGGTAAGTGTCGCTCTCGTAGTAATAACTGTCAAAGCTTACGCCCAAACGTTTATACGTCTCTTCAAAACCTTTGTATACCCAAGCATTCATTTTTTTCCACAAAGTCACCACCTCATCATCGCCAGATTCCCAACGAATGAGCATTTCTTGTGCGGCTTTTAAAAGGCTGGTTTCTTTTTCTGCTGTGGCTTGTTCCATCCCTGAGGCTACCAAAGCAGCCACCTCTTCTTTATAGGCTTTGTCAAAGGCCACATAGTATTTCCCTACTAGGGCGTCTCCTTTAAGACCCGAAGATTCAGGCGTTTCTCCATGACCAAACTTCTGCCAAGCCAACATACTTTTACAAATATGAATCCCTCGGTCATTAATAATTTGGGTCTTGTACACCTTTTTACCAGAAGCTTCTAAAATTTGAGCTACTGAATAGCCTAATAAGTTATTTCTAATATGCCCCAAATGAAGGGGTTTGTTGGTGTTTGGAGAGGAGTATTCCACCATCACTGCCTGAGGGTCTTTCTCTTTAACGGTACCATAAGAGGTATCCAATAAAGCATCGGCGAAAGCCGAAAGGAAAAAACGATCTGTTAAGCTAATGTTCAAAAATCCTTTAACTACATTAAATGACTTTACAACTTCCAGCTCCTCTTGTAAATAAGTCCCTATCTGGTTCCCAATCACTTCCGGATTTCCTTTAATTACTTTAAGTAAAGAAAAAACAACCACTGTAATATCTCCTTCAAAATCTTTTCTTGTAGGTACAAATTCTACAGAAGACAATGACTTGTCAAAAATTTTTTCAACGCCATTTAAGACGGTTTTTTCAATCAGGGATACTACATTCATAATGCTTACTTCTAAGGGGGCAAAATTAAGATTTTATTCTCAATAATGATGTGCTGTTTTGCAATTAGCGCTTTAGTCCATTCATATAATATAGTACCTTTACTAAAAAAAAGATGCTCTGTAACGATTCGTATAACAATCCTGGCCAGACCAATACTATTAATGATTTAGTAGGTGAAGCCTATTCCATTAAGGAACGGTTTAAAATGGGGGGTATTGGTTCTCCTAAATTGGAAATTGTATCTAGCAGTGCCACCATTCATTCTTTGTTGGTACTAGACCATAATACCAACTACAGTTCTATTGAACTCAGGCCCAAAGGGATTATTCTTCGATTTAGAGCTTTATTAGAAACCTATGCCCTGGTCATTCCATTTTACAAACTCACCATTTTCAAGGGAGACACAGGGATTTACAGTGTGTATATGGATAACTACTTTGTTAAGGTGAAAGCAGACACCAAGGCCATTCAAAAATACTTTAAAAGGATTTTAGACGCTAAAATAGCGAATGACCCCAATCAGTCGTATCATTAACTTTCCATCCTGGGTAAAAATACTTCCGCCATCATACAACGGGCGCTACCGCCTCCACAAGTTTCAATCGTGGAAAGGTCTGCGTGTATGATCTCACAATGCTGTTCAATTTTTGACAACTGATCGGGTGTAAGACTTTTATATGCGGTGCTGCTCATGACCAAATAAGGGGCTTCTTCTGAACCGAGCACTTGCAACATATTTCCAGCAAAGGAGTGCATTTGAGCCTCGCTAATCGCAATAATCTCTTTACCGTCTTCTTTTAAGTGATTCAATACCGCTTTGCGTTCTTTCTTGTCATCTATACTGTCCAAACAGATCACTGCAAAGGTCTCTGCCAAACACATCATCACGTTGGTGTGGTAAATAGGTAGACGACTACCGTTTACCGTTTGATTAGCAGTAAAAATAACAGGGGTATACTCAAAGTCTTCACAAAATTCTATAAACAACTCCTCGTCTGCTCTGGAAGACAAGGCACAATAGGCTTTTTTATGCACCCTATCTAAAATTAGACTCCCTGTACCCTCTAGAAAAATACCTGAGTCTTCTGCAGCGGTATAATCCATGACTTGGTCTATGATAAACCCGTCTTCTTCCAAGATTTCCAAAACTGCTTCTCTCCTTTCTAAGCGTCTATTTTCTGCAAACATAGGATAAAGGGCTACCGTGGCATCCTGGTGAAAAGACACCCAGTTATTAGGAAACAAGGCGTCTGGTGTATCTGGATCTTCCGTATCCTGTACCACCGTTACCTGCACCCCTTTTTCTCTCAAGACAGACACATAAGCGTCAAATTCTTCTTGTGATTTTTTTACCACCGCTTCTGGCGATATTCCCGCCGATGCCTGAAAGTAGTTATTCACAGCCGTTTGCTCGTTCATCCTGAACTGCGCAGGCCTGATCATTAAAATATGATTGGTCAGTTGTTTCATTAGTCTCTTATTAGTGGTAAGGTGCTACACCTCAATAATCCTTCTTGCTTGGCAATCTCTTTGTATTCAATCGTTTCTACTGTGATCCCTTTATCTGAAAGCCATTCGTTTAATCTAGTAAACCGCTCGTCTGAAACAACTACAGTTGGAGAGATGGAGAAAATGTTTGAATTCATTTCATACATCTCCTCTTTGGTAATTTCAAAGATATTTTCAGGGCCAAAGTAATCTTTGAGCCACTGGTATTCAGACGCTATTAAAAAGCCTTCATTGTACAAAATAGCCTTATTATTCCCTATAGGCTGAAAGCAACAATCCAAGTGTAACGCATTTTCTTTGGGGTTTGTATTGGACTTCTTAAGTTCAAAAGCCTTGACTATTTTATGGGGAAACAAATCGCTTAAAAAATCTATGGCCGCTTGATTGGTTCTCGCGGTAATATAGTCTGAATAGTCACTCCCTGTGTAGGTCCCTACAAAGATATACTCATTCCAAGGCATGACATCTCCTCCTTCTACATGTACCTCCTTCGGAGGATGCACTATTTTAACGGGATCTATCTGATCTACTATATATTTAATCGCTTGGTATTCTTCCTCCCTATCCGGAAGTATATTAGCTTTAATAAGGGTGTCTTCTATCACAAAAGCAATATCTCTAGAAAAAATCTGATTACAATCCCTAATAATTTCGGGCCTATAGACTTTTACCCCGTACTTTTTTAAGACTGTAGCAAAATCCTCCATCTCACGAATCATATCTGATTCTAAGGGATAAGTACCCGCTTTAATATGCTCTCGAGATTTTGGATCATAGGCGTCTTCCAACTTTGGCGTGGGTCCGTTTTCCTGGGCAACACCCAATACCACTGCTTTTAAAGGCGCCGTTTCGTTTTGTATATGAAGAGATATCATCACTATTTATTTTAAAATAAAAAAGCCTTGTCAAAAATACAACAAGGCTTTAATTATAAAGTACTATTGGCTTATCTATTTTCTACTGGAACAAAATTCCTAAAGTTTTCTCCAACGTACACCTGTCTTGGTCTTCCTATAGGCTCATTATTTTCACGCATTTCTTTCCATTGCGCTATCCAACCTGGTAAACGACCTAATGCAAACATGACTGTAAACATCTCTGTTGGGATACCTAATGCTCTGTAGATAATACCTGAGTAAAAATCTACATTAGGGTATAATTTTCTATCTACAAAATACGGATCTTCCAAAGCTTCTTTTTCCAATCCTTTGGCTATCTCGAGGATAGGATCATCTATTCCTAAATTATTTAATACCTCGTCTGCCGCTTTTTTGATGATTTTAGCTCTTGGATCAAAGTTTTTATACACGCGGTGACCAAAGCCCATTAATCTAAAGGAATCATTTTTATCCTTAGCCTTAGCCATATATTTTTTAGTATCACCTCCGTCTGCTTCAATAGCCTCTAACATCTCAAGTACTGCCTGGTTGGCACCTCCGTGTAAAGGACCCCATAAAGCAGAAATACCTGCAGAAAGAGAGGCAAAAAGACCCGCATGAGAAGACCCTACAATTCTCACCGTAGAAGTAGAGCAATTTTGCTCATGGTCTGCATGCAGGATTAATAATTTATCCAAAGCATCTATAATCACTTTGTTCTTGGTATATTCTTGGCTTGGCTTTTTAAACATCATTTTGTGAATGTTTTCCACATAGCCAAGACTGTCGTCTCCATAATCTAAAGGCAAGCCTTTTTTCTTTCTCATAGTCCATGCAACCAATACTGGAAATTTAGCAACTATTCTTACAATAGCAGCATACATTTCTTTATCAGAAGAAACATTGACTGAATTAGGATTAAAAGATATAAGCGCACTAGTCAGAGAGGCTAAAACACCCATTGGATGAGCAGATTTTGGAAAACCATCTAAGATTTTCTTCATTTCCTCATCTACATGAGACTCTGCGACAATATCTTTTTGAAAAGCTTCTAATTGTACTTTAGTAGGAAGTTCGCCAAAGATTAATAAATATACCACCTCAATAAAGCTCGCTTTCTCCGCCAAATCTTCAATAGAGTAACCCCTGTATCTCAAAATACCTTTTTCNCCATCTAGAAAAGTAATCGCACTCTCACAAGATCCGGTATTTTTATACCCGGGATCAATAGTAATCATACCACTTTGAGCCCTTAAAGTTTTAATATCTATAGCCAATTCATTTTCTGAACCCTTAATGACAGGAAACTCAAAAGTTTTATCTTGGTATTGTAAAATCGCTTTATCTGACATATTCAAAAATCTTTTTTTTATGTTCACAAATTTACTAAAAAGTGACCATGTTAACAATCTGAAAGATGCTAATTATTTCAAAAAAAAAGGCCCTAAAAGGGCCTTTTAAAATTATATTTAACTCAGGGAGTTATTTCTTAATCTTGAACGCATTTAACTTGGGAAAATATGCGGTATCACCCAACATTTCTTCAATACGCAATAATTGATTGTATTTGGCCATACGGTCAGATCTTGAAGCAGAACCTGTTTTAATTTGACCTGTATTCAGTGCCACCGCTAAATCTGCAATAGTATTGTCTTCAGTTTCCCCAGACCTATGAGACATTACAGAGGTATATCCTGCATTCTTAGCCATATTTACCGCTGCAATGGTTTCCGTTAAGGTTCCAATCTGATTTACTTTAATGAGAATAGAATTTGCAATCCCTTCAGAAATACCTCTCGATAGTCTCTCTACATTGGTTACAAATAAATCATCTCCTACCAGTTGTACTGAATCACCCACTTTTTCTGTCAGTGACTTCCAACCTGCCCAATCGTTTTCATCCATTCCATCTTCAATAGAAATAATAGGGTATTTTGCGGCCAAGTCTGCCAAATACTGTGCTTGTTCTTCAGAAGACCTCACAGCTCCATTTGGCCCTTCGAACTTAGAGTAGTCATATTTACCATTTACATAGAATTCTGCTGCTGCACAATCTAAAGCGATCATTACATTGTCTCCCAAGGTATAACCTGCATTAGACACTGCTTTTGCAATGGTATCCAGAGCGTCTTCTGTACCGTCTAATGTTGGTGCAAAGCCACCTTCATCTCCAACAGCTGTACTCAAACCTCTATCGTGTAGTACTTTCTTTAAATGATGAAAAATTTCAGTCCCCATCTGCATGGCATGAGAAAAAGATTCCGCTTTTACTGGCATGACCATAAATTCCTGAAAAGCAATAGGGGCGTCTGAATGAGAACCACCATTAATAATATTCATCATAGGCACAGGAAGTGTATTAGCACTTACCCCACCTACATATCTAAACAATGGCATACCCAATTCTTCTGCGGCAGCTTTTGCAACAGCTAAAGAAACTCCAAGAATGGCATTGGCTCCTAATTTTGATTTATTAGGGGTTCCGTCTAAATCAATCATAATTTGATCAATCAAGTTCTGCTCAAAAACAGAAACACCTAAAAGTGCGTCTGACAAATGTGTGTTTACATTTTCTACCGCCTTAAGCACTCCTTTACCCATATAGGCGCTTCCTCCGTCTCTTAATTCAACAGCTTCGTGCTCTCCAGTTGAGGCTCCAGATGGTACCGCAGCTCTTCCTACTACACCATTTTCAGTTTCTACATCTACTTCTACTGTAGGATTCCCTCGAGAATCTAATATTTGTCTAGCGTGAACGCTAATGATCATACTCATAATTGAACTTTTTAAAATATGTGCCAAATATACAAAAGCCAAGCATCTGCTTGGCTCTTTTTATTCGTTTTTAGCGAAAAAATATCACTATAACGTTTTAGTACACAGGTGTTTTACCAATAACTAATGTGTGCACCACGTATTGATCTAAACTTTAACTGAAGCATTCATTAGATCAAAGAATTGATCAAATAAATAAGTGGCGTCATTTGGACCTGGACCTGCTTCAGGATGGTATTGAACAGAAAAAACAGGCTTATTAGTCATTTCTATGCCTGCTACGGTTAAATCATTCAAATGAATATGTGTTATAGCAACGTTCGGATGCTTTTCAGTAGCTTCCTTATCTATAGCAAAACCGTGATTTTGAGAAGTTATTTCTCCTTTTCCTGTTTTTAAATTTTTGATGGGATGGTTAATACCCCTATGCCCGTTATACATTTTATAGGTTGGAATTCCATTCGCTAAAGCAATTACTTGGTGCCCCAAACATATACCAAACAAAGGAAGACCACTGGCAATCATTTTCTGGGCAGTTTCTATAGCTACTGTCAAAGGCTCTGGATCTCCAGGACCATTGGAGATAAAATAACCATCTGCTCCCCAAGATTCTAATTCTTGAAAAGGAGTGTCATGAGGAAAAACTTTAATATAAGCACCTCGCTGCTGAAGGTTTCGAAGTATATTTTTTTTAATCCCAATATCCAAGGCTGCAATCTTAAAAGAGCTCTCTGGATTACCAACCACATATGGTTCCTTTGTAGATACTTCCCCGGCCAAAGCCAATCCTTGCATACTTGGAACCTTAGAAAGTTCAGATTTAAGCGCATCTATTTCATCTACTCTGGTAGAAATTACCGCATTCATAGCACCGTGATCTCTAATATAACTGACCAAAGCACGCGTGTCTACGTCTGAAATAGCAAAGAGTTTTTGGTCATTTAAATAATCTTCTAAAGAAGCTGTTGCATTTGTTCTGGAAAACTCATAAGAAAAGTTTTTACAGATCAGACCAGCAATCTTAATACCGTCAGATTCCACTTCATTTGGATTGGTCCCATAATTACCAATATGTGCATTGGTCGTAACCATGAGCTGACCAAAATAAGAAGGATCTGTAAAAATTTCTTGATAACCGGTCATTCCGGTGTTAAAACAAACTTCTCCAAAAGCAGTTCCAGTTTTATCTCCCACAGCTTTTCCGTGGAAAATAGTTCCGTCTGCCAACAAAATAATAGCGCTTCTTTTTTTCTGATACTTCATGGTGTACAAATTCTTTATATAAACAAAAAAACAAAAAAAAA
>JGI26082J51739_10002941_pt1 | contig 10216 bp, 8 predicted proteins | sample SaaInl5LU_22_DNA_FD_51739 | JGI IMG/M metagenome (IMG submission 51739)
GGCCGAGTTTGCCACGCATTATGAGACAGGCGAGCCGATGCCAAAGGCACTGCTTGACAAGGTGCTGGGCGCCGCGACCTTTGATATGGGGTTTCAGACAGTGGAATACGTCGCCTCGGCGATGGTTGATCTGGCGTTTCACGAAGGCGCAGCCCCCGCCGATCCGATGGCAAAACAGGCTCAGACCCTTGCCGAAATGGACATGCCCGCTGCGATTGTCATGCGCCACGCAACGCCGCAGTTTGCCCATGTGTTTTCTGGCGATGGCTATTCCGCGGGGTACTATTCCTACATGTGGTCGGAAGTGATGGACGCCGATGCCTTCGAGGCGTTTGAAGAGAAGGGCGATGCCTTTGATGCGCAGCTGGCGGCTTCGCTGGAACACAACATTCTCTCGTCAGGCGGCTCAAGGGACGCAGCTGAGCTTTATGAGGCCTTTCGCGGGCGTATGCCGGGTGTTGAGGCCCTTCTCAAGGGTCGCGGTCTTGCTGCCTGATTTCGAACGGCCCTGCGGGCCATCCGACTGATTGGGGTGTCAGATCATCTGGTCGTAGTCACCGACGGCAGGCTCTGTCCGGATGACGGCGTCAATATCGGCGAAGATGGCGCGCATCTCTGCTTCTGACGCCGAGCTTTCACAAACGACCACCAGATTGGGCGTGTTGGAACTTGCTCGCACCAGGCCCCATGAGCCGTTATCCAGAATGACACGCGCTCCGTTGACTGTGACCACCTCTTTGATGCTGCGGCCTGCGAAGCTTTCGCCTGCCTCGGCCTTGGCGACCAGTTTGGCAACAAGGCGCTCAAGCACATCGTATTTTTCCAGATCGGCGCAATAGGGCGACATGGTTGGCGTGGCCCAAGTTTTAGGCAGCGCCTTACGCAGATCCGACATCTTCATATCGGGGTTACGATCCATAAGCTTGCAGATTTCAACCGCAACACGCAGCCCGCAATCATAGCCACGCCCCACAGGTTCGGCGAGGAAGTAGTGCCCCGATTTTTCAAAGCCCGCCAGAGCGCCGAGCTCTTTCACGCGACGCTTCATATGGCTGTGGCCTGTCTTCCAGTAGTCGGCTGTCACGCCATTGGCTTGTAACTCTGGATCTGAGGCAAAAAGGCCCGTTGATTTCACATCAGCGACGAAGGTGCTGTTTGGATAAATTTTACTCAAATCGCGTGCCATGATCACACCGACTTTGTCAGCGAAGATCTCTTCGCATTCATCATCGACCACACCGCAGCGGTCGCCATCGCCATCAAAGCCGAGCGCGAAGTCAGCGCCGCTCTCTTTGACCGAGGCACTCATGTCATGGAGCATTTCCATGGCTTCGGGGTTTGGGTTGTAATGTGGGAAGGTGTAATCAAGCTCATTGTGCGAGGGCACAACTTCAACACCGATGCGCTCAAAGACTTCGGGTGCGAAGGCGGCCGCTGTACCATTGCCTGTGGCACAGACCACGCGCAGTTTACGAGACATTTTGAAATCGCCGACCAGATCGTCGATGTAGGCTTCGCGCACGCCTTCGACAAATTCGTAAGTGCCACCTGCTCGGGCAATGCCACGGCCTTCAAGTACGATAGCGCGCAGTTCGTTCATCTCNTCGGGGCCGTGGGTGAGCGGACGTTCAAATCCCATTTTTACGCCTGTCCAACCGTTCGGATTGTGGCTTGCTGTCACCATAGCAACGGCAGGGGCGTTGAGATGAAACTGACTGAAATAGGCCATGGGCGACACGGCAGGGCCGATGTCTTTCACATGGATGCCTGCTTGCATGAGCCCCAGCATCAGCGCGTTTTTTATGGAAAGCGAATAGTCGCGATAGTCATTTCCGACAGCTATAACTGGCTCGATTCCGCGCGCATGCATCTGTGTCCCGAGGCCGAGGCCGAGTGCGGTGATGCCGGGAAGATTGATTTCCTCAGGATACTTCCATCGGGCGTCGTATTCGCGAAACCCAGTTGGGGTGATCATGGGATCACGCAGAAAGGACCAAGTGTTCGGGGTCGAGGTGTTTTGGGGCAACATAAGGACTCTCGTTGAACTTTGAAAATGGAAGGGCCCTCAAGGGCTCTGATGCAAAAATGTTTAGTTCGAAACTTGTTCTCGTAGGATCGAACTGGTCAGTGACACCATCAGGTATACCCCTGAAAAAATCAGGAATGCCAGAATGGTGTTCTCAAATTTCCTCGGATAGCTTGGAGCATCTGATGCAATGGGCCGGACAGGGACAGTCAGATAGCGTACTTGGCGACCTGCCTCCAGAGCTGCTTGCTTTTCGCCTTGAAGAGCGGATTGCAAGAACGCATCGGCTGTCGCAAGGTCAGCACGCGCGAGCTCTATCTCGGTTGATTGTTGTACGAGTGATAGCCCTGAGCTGTCCGCTTCGATCATGCGAGCATTGAGCCCTGTCAGAACATCTTGTAGTCGGCGAACATCGCCGCGCGCTCCGTCTACTTTTGCTTGGTTGGGGCGTGGGTTGTCCAGCAAGGCCTGCAGTGCGAGCTTCTTTTCGAGGAGCTGCTGATCATAGCTGGTAATCTGTGTGCGTAATGCGGCGAGCTGTTCGGTCGGGTCTGCAGAGTATACTTCCTGCAAGCGGATTAAGTTTTCCTGCGCTTCGCGGCGCTCCACTTTTGCGCGCTCGAGGTTGCGCCGTGCGTCTTCCATCGCATCGTTGCGAATATTTTGTGAAAGCTCATCGACCCGCTCTTCGGCATAAGAAATAAGNGCCTTTGAAAAATCTGTGGCGACAATTGGATCGGCCGCTATGACTTCCATCCTGACAACGCCTTCGGTGGGATCGTAGCCGATTTTGATGTTCTTTTTGTAGACCTTATGGGCTGCTTCATTGGTTGTATCGGCATCAAGGCGTTGAATCGCATCGATTTCTGGCTGCGCGAAATGGCGCTTGTAGCCCAGTGCTTCATCCAGCCGGATCATAGCATCTTTTGATGTAAGATAAGATTGAACGGCAATGCTTTCCTGACTGTTGGCCAGTTGAGAAGGGATCAAACCACTTAAAGGACCTCCACCTCCGCCGCCATCTGCGGACTGGATCAGAAATTCAGATTTGGTTGAGTACATGGGTGTTGCGATCGCATAATAATACCATCCTGCCAGAATAGTCGGAAGGAAGACAAAAGCTGAAAGTCGAGCCAGTAAGAGTGCGAGCCGCTTGCGACGCCGGCTGGCGATGTCACGCTGAATTCCTGTGATCTCCATTGCGCGACGATCAGCAGTATAAACTTCGGTTTGCGGGACCTGCGACGAGGCTGGTTTGATGGTCTGTGGCAGTTGGATTTTACCCATTCCAGGTAAAACCGTACCCATCTCGGCATCATCTTCACCGTCTTTTGTTGGCACGACGAGCTCAAGCATGTTGGAGCTTTGGAACGGGTCAATACCCTTCAGGCGTAATTGACGTACAGCGTCAAAGTCAGAAATTGGAGCCAGCCCATGTTTTTGAGCCATTCGGCGCGCCATCCGAAGCTGACGCCCAGTGAGACCCTCGCGGCGGATCGCATCAATGTCAGTTTCGGCTTTGACTTGCTGTGGAGAATCCACGGCGCCTTGGCGAGCTATGTTCTGCGCAGGCGTCTGGAGCGGCTCTTGAGTTGCCCGAGCTTGTGGCCTTGGCAAATCCTCTGCCTCTCTTGGAACAGAGCGGTTCNCTACATGGTTCTCGCTTCCTTCAACGCCCAACGGTGTGGTGCGTTTGATGCGAAACTTTCTAGCTTTGGGTTTGGTAGTCATAGAGCTGTTTCGCTTCTTCTAGGGTGTCAAACATATGTAACTTGCCATCAATCAAAACAGCCGCCGTGCGGGCGAACTTTTCGAGTACTTGTGCTTGGTGGGATACGATGATCACGGTTGTTGTNCGCAGACGATCACGCAGAATTTCGCCTGCCTTNCGGTTAAACTCTACATCTGTAGAGTTTGGCATGCCTTCATCAATAAGGTAGATATCGAAATCAAGCGCTAGCAGTAGCGCAAAGGAGAAACGCGCGCGCATGCCTTGGCTATAAGTTCCAAGTGGCTGCTCGAAGTATTCTCCAAGGTTGCAGAGCCAGCGGCAGAAGGCCTCAACATAATCTGGGTCCAAGCCATAGAGGCGGGCAATAAAGCGACTGTTTTCGACAGCAGTATGGCGCGGAACAACTCCACCCATAAAACCGAGTGGAAAGCTGATTTTACACTCTCTCAAGATTGAGCCTTCGTCAGGTTTCTCAAGGCCCGACATCATATTGATAAGAGTGGTTTTCCCTGTGCCATTGGGGGCTAGAATACCGAGTGAATTGCCAAGCTCCACACGGAAAGAGACCTGTTCAAGGATCACTTTTCTCTGTGTGCCCGTCCAAAAGGACTTGCTGACGTTGTTAAACTCGAGCATGCCCGCTCCGTTTCTGCTCTGGCCAGTTCTCACTACGCTTATTTTACTAAGAGTATATGTATTGTTTGAAGTTGGCCGTTTTATTGTTTCGTCTGAGTATACAGTTGTTTTGGGCAAAATTAAGACGTGTTTAATCAAAACAGCCAAAACGTGCTAATCTGCCCTCTGGATGCATGCTTTCTATCTGGTTTGGGTGTTCTGTGCTTCGGCTGAACTTTTTCGACGGGCGCCTGTTGTTGTCGCGATTGACTTCAGATTAACTCCTAGAATGACACTTCTAGATGATATTTCTGCTTGTCGGCTTTGTGCCCTTCGGTTTGCTGCAACCCACACGGGGCATGAGCCACGACCTATAGTCTGGTTGAACTCATCGGCGCGTATATTGATCGCTGGGCAAGCTCCCGGGATGCGTGTGTATGAGAGTGGCGTTCCGTTTGACGACCGTTCTGGTGAACGTCTGCGCAATTGGTTGGGGCTGACTCCGGAACAGTTTTATAACAAGAATGAGGTGGCCATTGTTCCGATGGCATTTTGCTTCCCGGGCTATGACGCTCAAACGAATGACTTGCCCCCTCCAACGATTTGCAGTGAGACATGGCATGATAAAGTGATGGAGATGCTTCCTGCAGTGAAACTACGCATTGTCTTGGGAAAGTCTGCTCAGTCTTACCATCTTGGTTCTCAGCACTCAGTCACCGAAACCGTTCGGACATGGCGAGATATGGCACCGGAGGTTTTTCCCTTGCCGCATCCGTCTTGGCGCAATACGGGGTGGCTTAAGAAAAATCCGTGGTTTGAGGCAGAGTTATTGCCCGAGCTGCGTGCTGCTGTAAAAGAGGTTTTGGCATGAGCAACGCAACAGTCCTGGACACAGCCCATGCGGCCATGATGCAACATCCAGAAGATGTACAATTACGGATGAGCTTCTACGCGATCTTGGCTGATATTGAAGTCTTTCTTCTGCTTGATGCTGAACCAAAAGCGGAAATGATCGAGCCCCAGATCATTGAAGTTGATGGCACAAGGTTTGTCTTGGGATTTGACTCAGCTGAGCGTCTTTCTGCTTTTTCCGGCGGGCCTGCGCCCTACGCCGCACTATCTGGTCGGATTATGGTGCAGATGCTGGCCGCAGAAGGTGCCGGCTTGGCGCTCAACCTTGAAGTTGCACCCTCTTCTATCATGTTGCCGCATGAAGCGATGCTCTGGATGCGCGATACACTGAAGGCTTCTCCGCAAGAGGCGGAGCCAGCACCTAAACGTAAAGGTGGGCTTGCTGCACTCAAAAGCCCTGATATTCCAGAAGTTCTGCTTCATGCGCTCGACGCAAAGCTCAGCCGCGCTGCAGGATTGGCGAATGTGGCCTACCTTGTTGCGAAGGATGAAGGGGGTATGATGCTCGCAATTTTGGGCGCGAAAGAACCTGCGCAAGCCCCCTTAGCAAAGGCAGCCAGTGAAGCTCTCGTTTTTTCGGGTCTGGAAGACACCAGTCTCGATGTAGCGTTTTTCAATGATAGTGAGGCGTTGCGCGCACAGTTTGCTCGAGCAGGGCTTCGCTTTGATGTGCCAAAGCCTGCTGAACCTGCGAGCGTTCAAATTGCTGCGCCTGGAAGTGACCCTGCGAAGCCACCGCGCTTACGCTAGACGCCTATTTTAGGGCCTGTGCAAACCATCGGTGTCTCAGTCTTCTCTATTTGGTAGAGTGGAGCGGCTTGCGCACCGTTCTCAAACGTTGCTATCAATTTNTTGTTATCTTTGAAAAAAGCCCAACANTGTGGCGCATCTGGACGATCTTCATAGACAAAACAAATCAGGTTATCAGGTGTGTCATACCAATAACCATTTTTGCACTCGCCATCTAAAAACGACCATCGGACTCGGCGGCCATCNAGATACTCTTCAGCTCCATAAGCTTCAAAATCNTAGCCATAGTAGAAGGTTTGACCGCGCGTGAAGGCATCAAAATCATTTCCCGTCAGCCGTTCTTGNGCTGAAAGGGCTAGGGGAATCAATAACAAAAAGCATGCGAAGCGCAACATGAAGCCAGCNTAGGCGGAGGTGGAATGAGGAGGCAAGGTCCTAAGCGCCCGTGCCATTACCTTTCGGTAAAGGGGCGGGTAGAGCGCAATGACGGCCATGACAGGCAAGGAGTGAGGCAATGTTGGCATCGTTTCAGGTGTTAGGCGCAATGCGGGGTAGGGGCGTTGTGGGTGCATGTGATGGTCTGAATGGCGGGGTGCATTGAGTGTCAGGGATGCTGAAAACCAGTGAGGTGAGTTCCATGAGTGAACTTCGCTCACAGGCTCAAGTTTGCCTGACTCATTCTTTAAACGGCGCAATCCATAGTGCTGGATATAGTCGGCAAGTAGTATCTGTACCTGTGCGTAGAGAGCGAGTCCGATATAAAGAAAGAGACCGAGAAAACCACCTATTGCAAAGCTAAAGCTGCAGGCAACTACGCCAATAAGAGTGTCATGCATGTACGGGTGAGAGAAAAACGTTCGCTGGGCCCGTGAAAGGCGTGCACTTTCCTGCACTCGCCCCTTTTTATAACTCTTCANCCAAGCCTTTAGGNAGAAACGATAAAATCCCAAACCTCGCGGAGCACTGTTGGGATCGGCGTCGCTGCCAATATGAACATGATGAACCAATACATGTGCTGAGGCGTGGTGTCCCATCAATAGCGAGGCATAAACGGAGCGACCAAGGCGGCGAGCGTAGCGTTCTTTCCGGTGGATGAGTTCATGTGCGTTCGGGTGGGAGACTTGTCCGAAAAACAGCGCAAAGCTGGTAAAGAGAACAAGCTTTTCGAGGAGGTCATGCTCAAACCATGAAAGGCTTATCACTCCTAGCGTCAGCAAAGCAAAATGTAACCCACCAAGTAAAACCGATAAATTTGCCCCTGTTGGAAACTCCGTGCCTTCAGGCATCTGAGGCAACACAAATGGTAAANACTTATCAAGAGCAGCTGTGAAAAGGGTGATGTAAAGAAGGGCAAGCCATATAAAGCTGCCGCCAACAAAAGACGCCAGACCCAATAGAGCAACATGCGCTAACGTCGCACAGGCAAAATAAACCATAACATAGCCTCTTATTCACATCAGTTTACCTAAAGAAAATGGCGGGACTAAGGCGGAAATGCATACAGATACGGCAGGGTGAACGCGAATGAAGCGCCTTAGGTCGTTTTTAGCCTCGCCTCTTTGGTTGGGCGCAATTACGCTATCGGAAACGCAAGACAGGAGCGCTCTCATGGGGCTGGATGAACGCAAAGGTGTCTGGAAATCAGGCAAAGGCAAAGGACGTCATACGCCAAAGGGGCGCCAGCTAGAAGATCAGGCTTGGGAGGTCGTTAAAGAACTTCTAGGAGATGCGCCACGGCGGCGCGATCTGCTGATCGAGCATTTGCACAAAATTCAAGATGCTTGTGGGTATCTTTCTGCTGCGCATATTCGTGCATTGGCTGAAGAAATGCGGATGTCGATGGCAGAAATCTACGAGGTTGCGACCTTCTATGCTCATTTTGACGTGGTCAAAGAAGGCGAGACTCCTCCACCNGATCTGACAATTCGCGTTTGTGATTCATTGTCTTGCGAGATCGCAGGGGCGCAAGCCTTGAAGTTGGCGTTGGAGGGTGGACTTGATCCGAGCAAGGTCCGTGTTTTGAGAGCCCCGTGTATGGGGAGGTGTGATACGGCGCCCGCGCTTGAAATCGGACACAATCACATAGATTATGCCACAGTAGAAAAGGTGGTTGAGGCAATCGCCTCTGGCGATACACATGCACACATTCCTGAATATGAAGCACTTTCAACCTATCGCAAAGCTGGTGGATATGTGGCTTTACAAGAGTTGCGTGAAAATGGCGACTGGAAAGCCGTTCAAGAAACGGTTCTAGCATCGGGCCTTCGCGGTCTTGGTGGAGCTGGTTTCCCTTCGGGGAAAAAGTGGGGTTTCGTACGCATGAACGAAGGCCCGAGATATCTTGCTGTAAACGGCGATGAGGGCGAGCCCGGCACCTTCAAAGATCGCTACTATCTGGAGCGCACGCCGCATTTATTTCTAGAGGGTATGCTGATTGCCGCATGGGCTGTCGAGGCGGACACCTGTTATATTTATATGCGCGACGAGTATCCAGCAGTGCTGGAGATTCTGCGTCGGGAAATCAGAGCGCTGGAAGATGCGGGGCTCATAGCCCAAGGCTATATTGAGCTTCGCCGTGGGGCTGGGGCCTACATATGCGGTGAAGAAAGCGCTATGATCGAGAGTATTGAGGGTAAACGTGGAGAGCCACGACATCGCCCACCTTTTGTTGCGCAAGTTGGAATCTTCAGTCGGCCCACTTTGGTTCACAATGTCGAGACACTCTACTGGGTGGCGAAAATTGTCAGAGATGGCCCTGAAATTCTGAGTTCTGTTGAGAAAAATGGAAGGCAGGGTCTGAGATCATATTCTGTTTCTGGCCGCGTCAATAACCCTGGGGTCCATTTGTTGCCAGCGGGCTCGACAATCCTTGATGTGATTGACGCCGCTGGAGGAATGATTGAAGGCCATAGCCTGAAAGCCTATCAGCCTGGCGGCCCTTCATCGGGCATTCTACCAGCGCATATGAATGACATACCGCTTGATTTTGATACGCTACAGCCGCACGGCTCCTTTATCGGCTCCGCAGCTGTTGTTGTCCTGTCGGATCACGATAGCGCACGCGAAGCCGCGCTGAACATGCTACGCTTCTTTGAAGATGAAAGTTGTGGCCAATGCACGCCTTGTCGCGTCGGTTGCGAGAAAGCCGTGAAATTGATGCAAGCGGAGACTTGGGACACTTCTCTTTTAGAGGAACTATCGACAGCGATGGTCGATGCTTCAATTTGTGGGCTTGGACAGGCTGCACCAAACCCTATAAGGATGACAATAAAGCATTTNCCTGAGGAGATATGATGTTTGGCTGGCCCNNTGATTCANCTCTTTTGTTTATCGCGGCAGCGTTTTTGGCACTTTGTTATTTGGCAATATGCGGGCGGCCNGGANGGGNATGGCTAAAAACGATNANNAAGACAACATCTGTCGCCCTTCTGGCGCTGATTGCTTTCCAGTTGTCGAGCATGATGCTGCTCGTCGTGGCTTTNCTTGCNTGNGCTATTGGCGATTTTTTTCTGTCCNGGAAAGGCACCGAGGAGTTTGTNTCAGCGGTNGGCGCCTTTAGCTTTGGCCATCTCTCTTACGNAGCTCTTTTCTTGCTGCATCCTAGCGCTGATTTGCAACGTGTTTCNGATGGCTGGCCCTTAGTTCTCGCCCTTTTTCTTGTAGGTGCGATCATGCTTTACGCCTTGTTTTTGAAGGCGGGGCCACTGCGCTGGGCGGCTCTGTTTTACGTGCCTGTTGTAGTGGCGATGGGGATCCTTGCAACGGTGCTTCCACCAGCCGGCGCCATCGCATTCGTCTTGCCCGCGGCGCTTTTGTTCGTTTTTTCAGATTTTGTCTTGGCGCAGGAAATGTTTGTCCTCCCTGATGATCACAAGCTTCGGAGAATAACTCCTTACGTGATCTGGAGCAGCTATTGGATTGCTCAGGCGCTGTTCTTAATTTCATTTACTGTGGTGCTCTAGGGCGTATTTTGGAACACTGCGCACAGGCAACCTGAGGCTTTAAGCTGGTTACAAAACTCCCAGGCGCTCTTGTTTGTATCGCGCCCAATACGAGCAAAGTAATACCCCTTTAGGCGGCTCGCTCGGCTCTTTTCAAATAGATAGTCGGGTTGTTCGTTTTGCAAGAGGGGGCGGCATCGCTTTGTTTTTGTCGTGTACTTACTTTTAGCTGCTTGTTTG
>JGI26082J51739_10002942_pt1 | contig 10211 bp, 6 predicted proteins | sample SaaInl5LU_22_DNA_FD_51739 | JGI IMG/M metagenome (IMG submission 51739)
ATATGGCCAAGCACCGGAATGCCTGAATCAACAAGGCATTTCACATGGGGGGCAAGATCAGTGCCGCCTTCAAGCTTGACCGCATCAGCGCCGGTTTTGGCCATAATCTCGGCGGCGCTAGCCAAGGCCTGCGCCGGACTATTTTCATAGCTGCCAGCAGGAAGATCAATCACCACAAGCGCTGATTGCCGCCGCCGCATAACCGCCTGACCATGCCTAATCATCATATCAAGATCGGCATTTTGCGTTGTGTCCATGCCATAGATGACCATCGCCACGGAATCGCCAACAAGCAGGAGGTCACAATGCGGGTCAAGCGCATGCGCCATCGGTGCGCTATATGCGGTTAGGCACACAATTTTGCGTTGGCCTTTGAGGGCAATAAAGTCACTGATTTCAGGTTTCACAGACATGTCGGTCAGTCTCGTTGCAGGCAGTATGCATAGCGTTGTCACTAAAGCGCCCAAGGGAAACAGATTATCGGGGCAAGCCCAAAGCCAAATAACGCCAAATCATTAGCATATATTCCTATAGTGGGCGATAGGTTTTTCAGCGATGTTGCGATGGCTAGCGCCTTGACCTGTGATTTGTCGATGCTAGCATATGGTTCCAGCATCCGGCTTTGTGATGCGATCTGATCTGCGCCTTTTTCCGGCGTGCGTTTAGTTTTTTTTGAGGATGACGATGACCCGACCAACAATCATCATGGCGGCACCGAACGGCGCGCGCAAAGTAAAAACTGACCATCCGGCCGTTCCGGTCACGATTGCGGAAACGATCGCCACAGCCAAGGAATGTCACGCGGCTGGTGCAAGTATCCTTCATGCGCATGTTCGGGATGATGATGGCAAACATCTTCTTGACGCGGTTCGGTATCGGCAACTGCTTGATGGGTTGCGGCAGGAAGTGCCGGAAATGCTTGTGCAGATCACCACTGAGGCTGTTGGTATTTACACGCCTGACCAACAGGCCGATTTGGTGTTTGCCCTAAAGCCTGATTTTGTGTCAGTCGGCTTTCGTGAAATGATTGGTGATAATGGCGAGGCCGCTCGCGCCCTTGCCAAGCATTTCTATCACCAAAGCCTTGCTGAACAGATAAATATTCAACATATCCTTTATGATCTTGATGATTTGCAGCGGTTCCGCGTGGCGATGGCTGATGGTATTCTGCCAGATGCGCGGCCTCATCTGCTTTTGGTTCTTGGCCGCTATAGCGGTAATTTCCAGTCTGACCCTGCCGAAATGAAGCCATTCATCGCTGATGGGCTGAACGATATGGCAAGNTGGTCAATCTGCGCTTTTGGGCATCGTGAATTTGACGTTATGACCGATGCGATTGCCAGTGGCGGCCATTGCCGGGTTGGCTTTGAAAATAACCTCTATCTGAAAGATGGGAGTTTGGCGCCAAATAATGCTGCCCTAATCCGCCAGCTGGCTGAAACGTGTCAGCCGGCCACGCGGGAGGAAACATTGGCACTTTTCGCGCTGTAGCCGTTATTCGGCGGCCTGCTGTTCCCAAAATTCCATTGGCGGGCAGGCACACATTAGCGCCCGATCACCAAGGGCATTATTGACGCGGTTTACCGGCGGCCAATATTTGTTTTCCTGGTGATTGCCATCAGGGTTACCAGCCTGCTTGCGGCTATAGGGGTGCGTCCAGTCATCATCCATGATGTCATCGGCGGTATGTGGTGCATTGACCAATGGATTATCGTCTCTTGGCCATATGCCATCAGCAACCGATTGGATTTCAGCGGCAATCGCAATCATGGCATCACAAAACCGGTCAATTTCGGCAAGTGATTCAGACTCGGTTGGCTCGATCATCAAAGTGCCAGNAACCGGAAATGACATGGTTGGCGCGTGAAAGCCGTAATCAATCAGCCGTTTGGCAATATCTTCATTGCTGATGCCATGCGCATCCTGAATATGCCGGATATCAATGATACATTCATGCGCAACACGCCCATTCCGGCCGGTGTAAAGCAGCGGATAGGAACCGGCCAGCCGCTGGGCAATGTAATTGGCTGACAAGATTGCTGCCGCAGTGGCAGCGCCAAGCCCATCTGGCCCCATCATGCGAATATAGGCATAGGTGATGGGAAGAATGCCAGCTGATCCAAATGGCGCGGCGCTAACAGCGCCAATGCCGTCAAGCGGTGATCCGGGCAGAAATGGCGCCAGATGCGCGGCAACACCGATTGGGCCAACGCCCGGGCCGCCGCCGCCATGCGGGATACAAAAGGTTTTATGCAGATTGAGATGGCTGACATCGGCACCAAATTCAGGCGGGGCGCAATGGCCAACAAGCGCATTCAAATTGGCGCCATCGACATAGACCTGCCCACCTGCCTTGTGCACAATTTCACAAAGATATGCAATGGCTTCTTCAAACACACCATGCGTTGATGGATAGGTAACCATCAAGGCAGCAAGATTTGTTTCATATTGGGCGCACTTGGCGCGCAAATCATCAAGATCGACATCACCATTTGCATCACATTTAACCACAACGACTTTCATACCGGCCATTGCCGCCGATGCCGGATTGGTGCCATGCGCCGATGATGGGATTAAACAAATATTACGGTCATAATCGCCGCGTGATTGATGATAGCGTGAAATCGCCAGCAATCCGGCAAATTCGCCTTGCGCGCCTGCATTTGGCTGCAATGACATTGCGGCATAGCCAGTGCATTGGCACAGCATCTCTTCAAGCCGCGAAATCATCTCACGATAGCCACTGGTTTGGTCATCAGGCGCATAGGGATGAATATTGGCAAATTCGGGCCATGTGATTGGCATCATTTCGGCTGTTGCATTCAATTTCATCGTACAGGATCCAAGCGGAATCATACAGCGGTCAAGCGCAAGATCACGATCGGCAAGCCGGCGCATATAGCGCAGCAATTCAGTTTCCGAGCGGTATTGATGAAACACATGATGCGTTAAAAACGGGCTGCTTCGGACAAGTTGTGATGGAATGCTGTCAATGTGATCATCACTTAAACCACCGCCAAGCGCGGTAATGATGGCGGCAAGGGCGACATCATCAATGGTTTCATCAAAGCTGGCCGCAACTGCATTATCCAATTGCCGAAGGTTAAAGCCAGCCGCCACCGCCGCCGCCATTAGCGCGTCACGATCATCGGCCGCTTCGATCACGACCGTGTCGAAAAATGTTTGATGCCGAATCGTGCGGCCAGCCGCCATCATTGCGGCGGCGAAACGACGTGCTTGCCGGTTGCTATGGGCAGCGATGTTTTGCAGCCCTTCTGGCCCATGCCAAACCGCATAAAAGCTTGCCATAATGGCCAATAGGGCCTGTGCAGTGCAGATATTGGATGTGGCTTTTTCGCGGCGGATATGCTGTTCGCGGGTTTGCAATGCCAGCCGGTAAGCGGGGCGGCCGTTGGAATCACGCGACACCCCGACCAACCGTCCGGGGATTGACCGTTGCAAGGCTTGGCTGCAAGCAAAATAAGCCGCATGTGGCCCGCCAAAGCTGAATGGCACACCAAATCTTTGCGCGCTGCCAACCACAATATCGGCGCCCATTTCGCCCGGCGGTGTGAGCAGGGTCAGCGCCAAAAGATCAGCACAAACAACCGCCAAGCCGCCGCCATCATGAATGGTGGCAATCTCGCCAGATAGGTCACGAATGGCGCCGCAGCTGCCCGGATAACTAAGCAGCCCGCCAAAGCAATTATCGGGCAATGATGCGCCAATGGGCTGGACATCAATGATGATGCCAAGCGGTTCGGCACGGGTTTTCAAAATGGCAATGGTTTGCGGATGCGTATCTGGATCAACGACAAAGCGATTGCCTTTGGGTTTATGCATACGGCTTGCCAGCGCCATGCCTTCGGCAGCGGCGGTGGCTTCATCAAGAAGCGAACCATTGGCTATATCCATTCCGGTTAGGTCGATGATCATCGTTTGGAAATTCAAAATCGCCTCAAGCCGCCCTTGGGAAATTTCCGGCTGATAGGGGGTATAGGCGGTGTACCAAGCCGGATTTTCCAAAATATTGCGCTGAATCACCGGCGGAGTATGACAATTATAATAGCCCATCCCGATGAGTGATGTTTTGACCTGATTTTTGGCGGCAAAGCCCCTTAATTCAGCCAATGCTTCATGTTCCAAAAGCGCGGGTGCCAATGCCATTTTGCTTTGGCGCCGAATATTTTCGGGAATCACCGAATCCAGTAAGGCCGCCATCGAGGCGGCGTCAACCGCATCAAGCATTTTGTCGATATCGGTGTCATTAATGCCGATATGACGGCTGGCAAAGGCGGCTTGCGGCAAAGGAAGTGATAACATAATGCGTCCTTTCAAAAATAACGACCCGTTTCGGGCAAGAACGGCAAAGGTCGGTCAGGCCAGATTGCCGTAAAATTATGGAGGGATGCCGGTTAGCCAATCATGGCATTATAGGCGGCTTCATCCATCAGTGACTCAAGGTCGCCAGCATCATTGATTTTGATTTTGAAAAGCCAATTGGCCATTGCGCTTTCCGGCGTGATCGCGGTCAGATCGTCAAGAAGCGCATTATTGACCTCGATGATTTCACCACCGGCAGGGCTGTAGATATCTGATGCCGCCTTGACCGATTCAAATACTGCCACTGCATCGCCTTTATTAACAGCCAGCCCAATATCGGGCAGTTCAACAAAAACGATATCGCCAAGCTGTTCAACCGCATGCGGTGAAATGCCAACCGCGCAAATATCGGCATCAAGGTTGGCCCATTCGTGATCTTCAGAAAATTTAAGCATGGTTGTCTCCTTATGGCTTGAATATGTCTAACCGCGAAAATAGCGATGTGGGACGAGTGGCAAATTCACCACGGTAATGGGGGTTTCACCGCCTCTTGTGGCGGCGGCAAGGATGGTGCCGTCATGGGCAAGATGAGTGTCAACAAACCCAAGCGCGGCAGGGCGATCAAGGCTTGGCGCAAAGCCGCCCGATGTGATGATGCCAATGTCAACGCCATCATGAAGAAGGNTTGTACCATCGCGAACCGGACGTGCGCCGCTTGCCAATAAACCGACAAGCCGTCTTTTCGGGCCATTGGCAAATTCATCAAGAATGATATTGGCGCCGGGGAAATCAGCCGCCTCACGTCGCNTTTTTGAAAGGGCAAACCTTAGCCCCGCCATTGTCGGGGTAATGGTTTCGTCAAGCTCATGCCCCCACAGCGGCAGGCCTGCTTCAAGGCGCAATGTATCGCGGGCGCCAAGACCGGCAAGCGTGACAGTGCCTGTNGCCAATAGGGCTTCAGCTATATCAACGGCTGATTTGGCGGGCATGGAAATTTCAAACCCGTCTTCACCAGTATAGCCAGACCGTGTTATCACAAGCGGAATGGCGCCAAGCGTGAAATGGCGGATATCCATGAAGCGGAACCCGTCAAGATCAAGACCAAGACTGGATAGAACCCGAGCCGCATTGGGGCCTTGAAGGGCCAAAAGCGCTTTGTCATGATGCACATCCATCTTGGTGGTATCGTCAAGATTCTGNTGAAGATGATTAATGTCATGCGTGGCGCGACCGGCATTAACAACAAGATGCAGCCTGCCATCAAGCCGCGCCACCATCAAATCATCAAGAACACCACCAGCGTCATTCAACAGCATTGAATAGCGAACGCGCCCTTCGGTGACTGCGCCAATATCGGTTGGAGTTAGACGTTCAAAAAAGGCATCGGCGCCGCGGCCGGATAATTCGACCTGCACCATATGCGATACATCAAATAATCCAGCGCCATCGCGCGTTGCCAAATGTTCGGCCTTGATACCAGCCGCATATTGAACGGGCATATCCCACCCGGCAAAAGGCACTATGCGGGCGCCATTGGCAATGTGAAAATCGTAAAGTGGGGTTCGTTGTGTTTCCACTGTTCTAATCCTTTGGTCACGCGTCAAAAGTGAATACCAGTCAATGGTATTCGCCCCGTCTGTCGCGGAACCTGAGAGATTAGCTGTTTCCAATCACGGACTATAGTGACCTGATTGGCCGATCATTTGAACCTTTTGCCGATTCTGGCTGGTTCATTAGATCACCAGTTTTCCCCTTCGGTGGACACTGCCGTGTCACTTTCCAGAGTGCTCACATGAAAGAGTACATTTACCTGAGAGTTTCTGGGGGTTTGCTCCTTCGGTGTTGCTGCTACCGCCCATTTGGTGGCCAACAATCTCTCCCCCCTCATGTATCGAGCAGAAAAACGCTAACGCAATTTAGATTATGGGGCAAGAGTGCAGCAAATTTCGAAGGGATAAATCCAAAAGGTTTGAAAAACAGCCTTGAGAAAGCTCTTACCTATGCTCATATAACAGAAGGTCTGGAAATGCCCTTGATGTGCCTGTGTTTTGTGCCTGTGTTTTGTTCTGTTAGAAAAGTGAAGCTTTGATATGCCTGATTCCTGTCCAATTTGGAGCTTGCGTGACCTTTATGACGGGGTTGATTCCCCCGCATTGCAAACCGATATTGCTGCCTGCCGTAAGGACGCGTTGGCGCTTGCGGCTGATTGGCAGGGTAAGATTGCCACTATGTCAGGGGCCGAGCTTGCCACTGTCATCACCGCCTATGAGACGATTCTCGAACAGCTAGGCAAGGTGCAAAGCCACGCACAATTGCTATTTGCGGCAAACACAAATGATCCGGCAATTGCCAAGCATCACCAATCGGTGCGCGAAGCCGGATCAGAAATTGGCGCGGCGCTTTTATTTGTTGAGCTTGAGCTTGCGCGCCTTGATCAAGATCATATTGATGGTTTGCTTGACGATGCCGGTTTGGCACGTTTTGCGCCGTGGTTACGGCGGGTGCGGGCAATGGCGCCCTACCAATTGTCTGACGAGATTGAAAAAATGATTGCCGAACGCGCGCCAACGGGTGCCGGGGCATGGGTGCGGTTATTTGATGAAACAACAACGGCAATGCGCTTTGCCTTTCAGGGCACTGACGTAACCGAAGCCGAAATTCTGGATGCGCTGTCCAGTACGGATGCAGCCAAACGCAAAGAGGCAGGCCAGTCACTATCAACAACCTTGAAAGATCATCAAAGATTGCTGTCGCTGGTGATCAATACCATNGCCAAGGATAAGCAGATCGAAGATGGCTGGCGCGGCTTTGCGCGGCCCGTGTCGTCGCGCAATCTGGCAAATGATGTTGATGATAATGTCGTCGATGCTTTGGTGCAGGCGGTCAATGACCGCAATGCCGATCTGTCGCATCGCTATTACAGCCTCAAAGCTGGCTGGATGGGCAAAAAGCAAATCGATTGGTGGGATCGCAATGCGCCATTGCCAGGGGATGATGACCGGCATTATGAATGGGGTGAAGCAAAACAGATTGTGCTTGATGCCTTTCATGGCTTTGATCCTGAAATGGCAAAGATTGCTTTGCCCTTTTTTGATCAGAACTGGATTGATGCCGCGCCGCGGGCGGGCAAAAGCTCGGGGGCGTTCTCGCATCCAGTCGTGCCATCAGCGCATCCCTATATTTTGATGAATTTCGCCGGAAAGTCGCGTGATGTCATGACATTGGCGCATGAAATGGGGCATGGCATCCATCAGGTGCTGGCGGCCGATCAGGGCTATTTGATGTCTGATACCCCGCTTACCCTTGCCGAAACAGCGTCGGTATTTGCNGAAATGCTGGCCTTTCGCCAGCTTGTCGATAGCCAAACAAATGCCGAGTCGCGGCGACTATTGCTGGCGGGCAAGGTCGAAGACATGCTGAATACGGTTGTTCGGCAGATTGCGTTTCATAATTTCGAAACCGAATTACATCAGGCGCGTGCCAAAGCCGAGCTGACGGCCGATGAAATTTCTGATATCTGGATGGAAACCCAACGTGCTGCCCTCGGGCCAGCGATTAAAACTGGCGATGATTATCGGCCGATCTGGGGCTATGTGCCGCATTTCATCCATACGCCATTTTATGTTTACGCCTATGCTTTTGGCGATTGTCTGGTCAATGCGCTTTGGCAGAAATATCAATTGGCGCAGGCCAGCAAAACCGACCATCTTTTTATCCAGAATTATAAAAACCTGCTAAAGGCTGGCGGCACCGAACGTTATGATGTGGCATTGCAACATTTTGACCTTGATGCCAGTAAGCCTGCTTTCTGGTCACTTGGGCTGGATATGATTAGTGGCATGATTGACGAGTTGGAAGGACTAAAATAATGGCAATGAGCGGTGATCATGATGCGGCCAGCGACCGGCAGTTTGGCGGCCGTATCCGCCGTTATGCGAAAGTAACCTCGACGATGGGCGGTCTTGCGGCGCGGGTTGCAGGCGAACGCTATCTTGGCTGGGAAATTGATCGNGGCAAACATGCGGCGGATTTGCGGCAGGCGCTTGGCGGGCTAAAAGGTCCGATCATGAAAGTGGCGCAAATTCTATCAACCATCCCCGATGCGCTGCCGCCTGAATATGCCGAAGAGTTGGCCGGTTTGCAGGCCGATGCACCATCAATGGGCTGGCTGTTTACCAAACGCCGCATGTCGGCCGAGCTTGGCGCTGATTGGCAGCAGAAATTTAACAGCTTTAGCCGTGATGCGGTATCGGCGGCATCGCTTGGACAGGTTCATCAGGCGATGGGGCTGGATAACGCGCCATTGGCGGTAAAATTACAATATCCCGATATGCACTCGGCCATTGAAGCCGACCTAAAACAGCTGAAATTGCTGTTTCAGCTCTATGAGCGTTATGATTCGGCGATTTCGACATCGGATATCTATGACGAATTATCCGAGCGGCTTTTGGAAGAGCTTGATTACCGGCGCGAAGCCATGAATATGCAGCTTTATCAGCATATGCTTGCTGATGAGAAAAAAGTGCAGGTACCAAGCCATATCCCCGAATTATCAACGAACCGGCTTTTGACCATGAACTGGCTTGAAGGCCAGCGGTTGATGGCTTTTCTTGAGACCAATCCCGATCAGGCCACGCGAAATGAAATTGCGAAAACCATGTTTCGGGTCTGGTATGTGCCATTCTATTATTATGGCGTTATTCATGGTGATCCGCATCTTGGTAATTATTCAATCGCCAAGGATAACAGCATCAATCTTATGGATTTCGGGTCAATCCGCCTATTCCGGCCGCAATTTGTCGCTGGTGTGATCGAGCTATATAAGGCGCTTCGCGATAATAACCGTGATCAGGCAGTCGATGCATATGAACGCTGGGGGTTTGTCGGGCTTGATAATGAAGCGATTGATGTTTTGAATATGTGGGCCGAATTTATTTATGCGCCGCTTCTTGAAGATCGGGTTCGCCCAATCCAGCAAATGCGTGGTGGCAAGGCGGGACGTGATCTGGCTGGCAAGGTTCATACTGAATTGAAACGCATTGGCGGGATCAAACCGCCGCGTGAATTTGTGCTGACCGATCGGGCGGCTGTTGGGCTTGGATCAGTCTTCATGCATCTTGGTGCCGAAGTGAATTGGCATGAATTATTCCATGAGCTGATTGATGATTTCTCGGTTGATGCCTTGGCCGAACGGCAAAGGCAGGCTGCCAGCAAAGTCGGGCTTCCCGACAATCTGATTGCGCCATATACCGCCTAGATCAGGCAAAAGATAAAACCGACTGACGTAGAACAGATCAAAAAAAGGCAGCCCGTCAAATCAGGGCTGCCTTTTTGTTAGGCGGTTATGGTAACGGGTCAATGCCCCGAAATAACAACCAAAAGCTGGTCAAGTGACGCCTTGGCATCACCGTAGAACATGCGGGTGTTCTCTTTGAAAAACAGCGGATTTTCAATGCCTGAATATCCGGTGCCTTGGCCGCGCTTTGACACGAAAACCTGTTTTGCTTTCCAGCATTCCAGAACGGGCATGCCGGCAATCGGGCTGTTCGGATCGTCTTGTGCTGCTGGATTCACAATGTCGTTGGAACCAATCACGATGGCAACATCGGTGCTTGGGAAATCATCATTGATTTCATCCATCTCAAGAACGATGTCATAGGGCACTTTGGCTTCGGCTAACAGCACGTTCATATGCCCAGGAAGCCGGCCAGCAACAGGATGAATTGCAAAGCGTACTGTTTTGCCTTTCGCCCGAAGCCGTCTGGTAAGTTCGGCAACATTTTGCTGTGCCTGTGCCACCGCCATGCCGTAACCCGGGATAATGACAATGCTTTCGGCATCTTCAAGCGCTGCTGCAACACCATCGGCATCAATCGCAATCTGCTCGC
>JGI26082J51739_10002943_pt1 | contig 10211 bp, 8 predicted proteins | sample SaaInl5LU_22_DNA_FD_51739 | JGI IMG/M metagenome (IMG submission 51739)
CGAGATGCCTTGCAAACCGCGGACTTCGATGCCGTAGGCGCGGCCAAAATAAGAGAAGGCGTCGTGTGCGGTGACCATTGCGCGAAGGGAGTCGGGTACCTCGCTGATGGCGCGGATCATCTCATCGTGTGCCGTTACTAACTCCGAAAAATAGTCCATGGCGTTTTGCTCAATGGCTTGGCGGTGCTCGGGAAATTGATCAATAAGGAAGTCGGCAAGTTCGCCCACGCAACGGTTCCAAAGCTGGAGGTCGAACCAAATGTGTGGATCGTAGGTATTGGGACCCACTGCAATGAGCTCGTGCGGTTGAAGGGCGCTGCTCATCGCATGTACAGGTTTTTCTGTGCCCAATTTCTCCAAGATGTCCGTCATCTTTCCCTCCAAATGCAAACCGTTGTGCAAGATGACCTCAGCACTTTGCAGTTTGGCCACATCGCTTTCCACGGGCTTGTAACTGTGTGGGTCGATGTCGCTCTTCATTAGTGCTACAACTTCAATCTCATCCGGCAACAGCTGGCGTGCCGCATCGGCTACAACAGAGGTGGTCGCTAGGACCTGGATTGGGGCTTCGGGCGCACAGCGTACCAGTCCAAAAAAGGCTACGAGGGCGAGGAGGAATGTTCTCATACGGCGATGGCGTAAATATTGGACGACATGCTGTGGCTGAGCCAAAACAGGGATTCGTCAATAGATTTTAATTGGATACTGGAGTCAAAACTGGAAATGGACTCGATGGTAAATTCGCTGCCGAGNTGGATTTTTAAGGTGTCCAATTGCGTGAAGAAATCCGGACCTGCATCTTCCACACGCACCACTCTTAAGCGGTCNGACATCGAAAATTGTTGCAATGGCTTTCCCAGAGTCGGCGGTACCGCACCATCCGGCTGAGGGATGGGGTCGCCGTGCGGATCATGGATCGGTGAGCCTAAAAATTCAGCTAATCGCTCCACCATTTTCGGACTTTGTACATGCTCGAGCTGTTCTGCCACCGAATGCACTTCTTCCCAGCCAAAACCCAACTTCTCTACTAAAAACGTCTCCCACAAGCGGTGCTTTCGTAAAATGTGCTTGGCAATCAAAATACCTTGAGCAGTGAGCTTGACCCCCTTGTACGGAATCACCTCTACTAGGTCTTTCGCCGCTAAGCGCTTCACCGCTTGGGTCACCGAAGAGCCCTTAGCACCGACACGCTGTGCCAATGCACCATTCCCCACAGTGGATTCGCCGCCGAGGTGGTACAGTGCTTTGATGTAGTTTTCTTCGCTTTCTGAGTGTGTTTTCACTGAGACTATAAATTATTTTAGGTAAAGCTAAACTTTTTGTGGATATCAGCAAAACCACCCTTCGTGTATTTTCATAGATGTGCTACCTTGCACCTTGAACAACACCTGCCCGTGAGTCAACACACCTACTTCATATCTGATGTCCATTTGGGCGCCCCATCCGTAGCCGATTCTCAAGCTAGAGAACGCCGTTTGGTCGCGTTTTTACAAGACATTCAGACCCATTGCAAAACGCTCTACATCGTTGGCGATTTGTTTGACTACTGGTTTGAATACAAACGCGTGGTTCCGCGCGGACACACGCGATTACTGGGCACGCTCGCCTCGATGGTGGACCAAGGTCTGGAGTTGCACATCTTTACGGGCAACCACGATTTATGGATGGCCGATTACCTCGAAGAAGAATTGGGCGCGAAAGTGCACCACAAACCCCTGAAACTCGAACTGGACGGAACGCGTTTCTACGTTGCACACGGAGATGGTTTAGGGCCAGGTGACCTGAAATACAAGGTGCTAAAAAAGGTGTTCACCAACCCGTTATGCAAGTGGCTGTACAACAGACTGCACCCAAATTTTGGAGTGGGTTTTGCGGCGCGCATGTCGAGAATGTCTCGCGAAAGCCAAAGCGACGATGATCATGCCTTTCTCGGAGAAAATGAACGCCAGCTGCAGCATAGCAAAACCGTTCTTGAGACAGAAGACATCGAATACTTTATTTATGGGCACCGCCACCATCTGAAAGATCTGCCGCTCGAACACATGCGAAAAAATGGCACCAAAGTTGCGAGTCGCTATGTGGTGTTGGGCGATTGGATCTCCCTGGATTCCTACGCGATGTGGGACGGAAAAAAATTGACAACAGCTACCTATAAACAACCCTAATAGCATGAAAAAGTTACTATGTACAGCGCTCGTTCTTGTCGGACTTAGCGCAGCAGCTCAAGATTACAAAGGCCACTACGGCGTGGGTCTTGCGCTCGGAGAACCCTCAGGATTCAGTATTAAAAAATTTAACGATCAAACCCAAGCGTTCCAGTATACGCTCGGCTACAGTTTGGTCAACGGGCAAGAAGGCATCAACATCGGTGCGGACTATTTATTGCACAACTACGACCTGATCACTGCTGAAAAAGGCAGCATTCCGTTCTACTACGGGGCCGGTGTGCACTTAAAGAGCTACAACACTTCTGGGAATCAGCTCTACGCGCGCGTTCCTTTAGGTGTCGCTTACGAAATGAGCGACGTGCCCCTTGATATTTTCTTCGAATTTGCACCTGGAATCGCCGTGATCCCACAACCAGAGCTCGTGGTCAATTTCGCTATCGGCGCACGCTTCTACTTCGATTTCAAACAAGCAGCCGACGCAGTGGGCGACGTATTGTAACGCTTTAGAAATTACAACGCATAAAAAAATCCCCTGAAGCGTTTTGCCTCAGGGGATTTTCTGTTTCTAATGCTGTGCTTGGCGATTACTTCGCTGCTGCAAATTTCTCAGCAACCACTTCCCAATTGATCACATTCCAGAATGCTGAAATGTAGTCCGGGCGACGGTTCTGGTAGTTCAAATAGTACGCGTGCTCCCAAACGTCNAAGCCTGCGATCGGGTGACCTGCACAACCTGCGCTTGGCATTAACGGATTGTCTTGGTTTGCTGTAGAGCAAATCTCCAGTTTTCCGTCGTTCACACACAACCATGCCCAGCCTGAACCGAAGCGTGTTGCCGCTGCTGCGTTAAATTTTTCTTTCATTGCGTCCAAAGAACCGAAAGCTGCATCGATCGCTGCTGCCAATTCTCCTGTTGGAGCGCCGCCACCGTTCGGGCTCATTACTTCCCAGAACAAACAGTGGTTGTAATAGCCACCGCCGTTGTTGCGAATAGCCGGTTTGTCAGAGTGGTTTGCAAGCAATTCTTCGATGCTTAAACCTTCCATATCTGTTCCTTCGATCGCTGCGTTGAGCTTAGAAGTATAACCTGCGTGGTGTTTTCCGTGGTGGATTTCCATGGTACGTGCGTCAATGTGCGGCTCGAGCGCATCATGAGCGTACCCTAATTGTGGTAATTCAAATGCCATAATGAGTAGGGTTTGTTGTTATTTCTGCGATAAAGTTAACGCAAATTCTCCACGAAGGTTTTAACTTTCGATGATAACCACATTGCCAATTCCTATGAGCTCATCCCCTATATCTCCACTCGAAGCTACCCAGCCCTTCATCGTATTAGATGCATCGGCGGGATCTGGCAAGACCTACTCGCTCGTTCAGCACATCTTATTGAACGCATTGCGGCCGAAAAACATGCCCAACGCCTATCAAAAAGTGCTGGCCATCACCTTTACGAACAACGCCGCAGAAGAAATGAAAGCCCGCCTTTTAAAGCAGCTTTTAGATTTTGGTAAGGATCCTTCTCCCGCGTCCAACGAGTTTTTCACGCCCATTGCAAAAACGCTCGATATTTCTGTGGAGGAGTTGCAGCGTAGAGCAAATGCTGCAGCCTCCCACATGCTGCACCACTACAGCTCATTAAACGTCGGTACGATCGACAATTTCACCCACCGACTGGTACGCACGTTCACGAAGGATTTGGACCTCGACGATAATTTTGAAGTACGCCTTGACCTCGACGGGATGGTCGCTGAAGCACTCGACTTATTATACAGTACGCTAGGAGATCACCCAGAACTGCGAAATACGCTCGTCGCGCTCGTACAAGAGCGAATGAATCGCAACAAGGGCCACAACCCGGACAGTACCCTGAAAAAGGAAGGGATGAACAGTTTTAATGAAGGGGCCCATGAGCACCTGAAAAAGCTGCCGAGCCCGTCACGGATGATGGAGATTGAGCAGGAGTTGAATGTGGAATTGGACAAGATTATCAAAGAAGGACGCCAGATCTCCAACAAGGTCCGTGCGCACTTTAAAGCCTACGGATACGAGGGCACCACAGATATGACGAACTTTCCAACGGTAAAGAAAAATCTCTACAAAGAGTGGCAAAACCTGCGTAGAAATGACCTTGAAGCAGGGCCTGCCGTATGGAAATCGCGCGCAAAAAAGGACGGCATTCAAGAGTGGGAAGCCCTGCGTGATGAGGCCTTTGCATTTCAAGACGCGCAGCAATCAAAATTGCAACTATTAAAGCTAGCTACGGCCAAGCTGCAACAGCTAGCTGCAACCCGTGCGTTGCTCGATAAATTTGACGAGATCCAGCAAAACCAAAATACCATGCCGCTGAGCGCGTTTAACAAGCTCATTTCTGAGGAGCTTCAGCGCGAGCCAACAGCATTTATTTATGCTCGCCTAGGTGAGAAGTTCTGGCATTTCTACATCGATGAATTCCAGGATACCTCAACCATGCAGTTTGAGAACATCCACCCGTTGATCGAGCACACGCTTACTAAAGATGAAAACGAAAACAGTGCGCTGATCGTGGGCGACGCCAAACAAAGTATTTACCGCTGGCGTGGTGGACGCGCAGAACAATTCATGTCACTGGTGCAAGGACATCACCCTGCAAACAGGTTTGAAGGCCTGCCTCAAGGTCACGAACTCTACGGCAGAGAAACGATACAACTAGAGAACAATTTCCGTACGCATGGCGCCATCGTAAAATTCAACAATGCGTTTTTTCCAAAATTGGCAGAGGCCCTAACGCTAAGCGATCACGTGAAGGCGTATAGCAAGGAAGGAGTGGCGCAAAAACCTCGGGTTTCAGAAGATGACGGGGAAGTACGAGTCGATTTTTTCTCGCACGAAAAAGGCAAAGGCCGCAGTGCGGAGGAGTTTGAAGAATTGATTTGCGAAGCGACCCTAGATCGGATTCAGGAGCTCTTGAAATCGGGCTATGATTACAACGACATCGCTCTTTTAGTCCGCGGAAACTCCCAGGGGAAACGCTTGGCCAATTTCCTCACCTCAAAACACATCCCCGTGCTCAGCGCGGACAGCCTCGTGCTCTCGAACGCCCATGAAAGTGCCCTCATACTTTCTGCAGCTAAACTCTTCGTGCAAGCCGGCGACAAACCTGCCCGTTTCGAACTCGCTTATGCATTAACCAAACTCGGGACCTTACCAAAAGAGGCGGACCATTTTACCTTCCAGAAAGACGTCGTAGACCGCGGCATTCCCGCCCTTATCCAGTATTTCCCACTGGCAGCTGGACTGCTCGATGCTGCCGAGAACCTCTTTACCTTCGGCATGCGCGTCTTCGATACCTTCGGGCTGCTGGACGCTCCTAACGCGATGGTCGACGCCTCACTAGATCTGCTCTTCCAATTTCAATCCAACGACGGCACCTTCGCGACACTGCCCCAATGGTGGAATGAGGAAAGTCCGAAGTGCAATGTTCCCGTACCGGAGGACATGCCTTCCGTTCGTGTGATGACCATCCATAAAAGTAAGGGCCTCGAATTCGAACATGTCATCATGCCATTCGAAGTCAATTTTAAGGACAGTGACACCGAGCATTGGATCCCATTCCCTCATCACGACGAACTCAAGCGCTTGCCCGTCAAAAAAACCAAGGATACCGCTGCACTATTTCCAGAGGAGCTGGCCATCCAGATCGACAACGAAAATCACTTCGACTGGATGAACATGATTTATGTGGCCATGACGCGTCCCGTTGCTGGTCTACATTTGTTCTTCTGTGCANACAAGGCCGGGAAATTCGGAAAAGCCATCGCCGAGCACCTCGAATGGGGAGAAGGCGCAGGCAGCAAAAGAATTGGAACACCAGTCCCGGCAAGGCAAAAGAAAGCCCATGATCGAAACACGCCAACCCAAGGCGGGATTGGACACTTTTCCCCAGCTCATTTACGCATGAAAACCACAGCACCAAAAGGCTGGGAAGAAGGCGGAGCAGATGCGCGAAAATGGGGAACAGCTCTCCACCGTATCCTTCAGCTCCCACGTGAAGTGCAAAGCACAGGGCTGGATCGACTCTACAGATCTGGAGAATTTTCAGAATCGATGCAAGACCGCGCGGCAAAAGTGCTGGGGGACCTCGATCAAAAATCGGCTTGGAAAGCGCTCGAAGAAAATGAAGCCGTTGTTTACGTAGAGCGGAGTATTGTCGGTCCTGAAGGAACCCAACGACCTGACCTTATCATCGCTTCTGAGCAGCGTGCATTCGTGATCGATTACAAAACCGGTACCCATAAAGACGCTTACGATGACCAGCTCGCGGGCTATGTTGAAGCATTGGAAGCCACATTTAATGAAGTAGACGGTGAACTTTGGTTTATATAACTATATTGCTAGTATGAAATACGCATTCGCATTTATCTCGTTCACACTTCTGCTCTGGAACTGCACAGCACGTAACGAAGAAGACCAATATGGCACTGACGACCCTTGTGAAACTGCGGCAGTTTCTTACAGTCAAGACGTCTCCGTAATCCTCTCGGCCAATTGCACTTCGTGCCACAACGACAGCAACCCCACCGCAGGATTGTCGCTCGAGGGACACACAAACGCCAGCACCTCCGCGCTCGGTGGCGCACTCATGAACCGTGTCCAACGTCCTAATGGCGACCCACTCTTAATGCCTCCTTACGGTCAGCTTTCAGAATGTGACCAAGCAAAATTGCGCAAATGGGTCAATGAAGGCGCCTTAGACAACTAAACTAGATGTACCTATTACTTATGAAGCAGCTTTTACTTTCCATTGCCTTTCTATTTGCCGCACAGCTGAGCGCACAACAATACCTTACGCGCCAAGGGAACATCACCTTCGATGCGGGATCTCCTATTGAAGACATCTTCGCTAAAAGCGAGAGCGCCTCTGCGGTCTATGATGCAGCATCAGGCAAGCTCGGTGTCCAAGTCCTCATGACCTCATTCGTCTTCAAGCGGGCACTCATGCAGGAGCACTTCAACGAAAATTACGTGGAGAGCGAAGCGTATCCGAAAGCGGCTTTTCGAGGCACCTACACCAAAGGTAGAGCCGTTGGAGAATTGACCATCCACGGAGTCACTAAAGAAATCGATGTTCCAGCAACGCTCGCGATCGATGGGGACTTAGTAAAACTCCAAACAGAATTTCCAGTGACGATTGCAGATTTCGGAATTGACATCCCAAAAACTGTGGCAGACAAGATCGAAAAGGATGCTAAAACGACCGTGGATTGCACCATGAAACTCCGTAAGTAATGAATCGAATCCTCAGTGCCCTCGCCCTGTTGTTCTTTGCGACTGCTGTATCCGCACAGGAAGACCTCTTCGACCTTCTGGAAGAGGAACAGCCGCAAACTCAGATAGTGTATGCCACTTTTAAGGGCACCCAACTTATCAACGCACAAACGAATGAAACGCCCGGCAAAGGGGTGCTCCAATACGTCATCGCGCACCGCTTTGGCAGTTTTACCGACGATTACCTCTACAATTTTTTAGGCCTAGACAACGCACAAATTCGGATGCAGCTCGACTATGGCGTAAATGACCGATTCAACATAGGTGTAGGGCGTTCCTCTGTATTAAAGGTTGCCGATGGCTTCATGAAATACAAGGCGCTTCAACAGCGCACTGGATCAAATGCTTTTCCATTCTCGTTAACCTGGCATTCATCCATCAACTATCGCGGTGCACGCTATACGGACGGAATCGATCATGTTCTACTAGACCGATTCTCTTACCAGCACAGTGCCATTTTTGCGCGCAAGTGGAACGCCAACCTCAGCACCATGATCGCCCCTGGGATCGTACACTGGAATATTGTTCCTTCAAAACAGGACCCAAACACATCGTTACATACCACGTTCGGAGGAAGATATAAGTTGAACAAACGTTTAGCCCTTACCGGTGAGTTTTCACTTATGAGCAACAGCACGTTGAGCGACGGCAGCACTTTTACGGTGCCCGGTGGAGTGGGTATCGATATCGAGACCGGCGGACATGTGTTCCAAATTCACCTTTCTAATACACGAGCGATGAGCAACCCGTATTGGCTCTCTCGCAATACATTCAGTGCCCTAGACGGCAGTCTATTCTTGGGATTCAACATTTCGCGCGTCTTCACAGTACGCTAATTATTGGGCATAAAAAAACCCGGTCCGAAGACCGGGTTAACCAAACCAATAAACCTAAGCTACTCTTAAGTATGCCGAAANTTACGTCGAAAATTGAAACCACAAAGAGTAATGTAAAATTATTTCTTAGTGAAAGTGAATTTTGTCTCATGTAGGACTGCTGTGCTACTTTTAAGACAGACTCCCCTATCAAGTGGCATAATATACCCTTTACATCCCTTCTTTTTTTAAGATATGCGGATTCGGGTATATCCCTGAAACCCCTCTGTTTTACAACAGTTTAGAGACGCTTATATTAAATGTGCATCCGACTAGTAATTTATTAAGTGTCACTTATACACTATTCAAATAATCTTCTTATAATTGTTGCTTAATCGTTAACACAAATTATTATGAATCAAAATCTACGTCGTGTTATCTCATCGGCGGCAGTATGGTGCTCTGTAATGTTCCTAAGCGTAAGCGCTATGGCACAGGGTGTTTCAGGTACTGTTTCAGACGCAGCCTCAGGAGAACTTCTCCCAGGTGTTTCTGTAACTATTCAAGGAACCTCAACAGGTACAGTTACTGACATGATGGGTAAGTACTCAATCAATGCGTCTAACGGACAGTCATTGATGTTCTCATTGTTCGGCTACCAAACCCAAGTAGCTGAAGTATCTGGGTCTTCTGTAAATGTCTCTTTGAAGGCAGATCGTCAACAACTTGAAGAAGTTGTCGTGATCGGTTACGGTACTCAGAAAAAGAAAGACCTCACCGGTTCTTCTGCCCAAGTAAGTGCTGAAGATTTCAATGGTGGTGTTGTAACCTCTCCTGAACTTCTTATCCAAGGTAAAGCTGCTGGTATCACCATCACGCCTACTAACGGTGAGCCAGGTGGTGGTGTAAGCGTACGTGTACGCGGTGGTACTTCGATTTCTTCTTCGAATGAGCCATTGTATGTGATCGACGGAATGCCGATCCAAGCTGCAAACACGCTTCCTGATGGAACTGGCCAAACTGGCGGTTCTCAGCGTAACCCACTTTCTCGTTTGAACCCGAACGACATTGAGTCGATCACTGTATTGAAAGACGCTTCTGCGACTGCGATCTACGGTGCACGTGGTGCGAATGGTGTAGTATTGATTACTACGAAGAAAGGTGCGAACGGTCGCATGAGTGTAGATTACAACTACCAAGTTTCAGCTTCTACGCTTGCTAAAAAGCTCGACCTATTGAACGCTGATGAATACCGTGCTGCTGTAAACCGTTTCAACTTAGGAAACACTTTAGGTGATGCAAATACAGATTGGCAAGATGAAATCTTCCAAACAGGTATCGCTCAACAGCACAACCTTAGCTTGAACGGTGGTAACGAAAAAGGTTCGTACCGTTTATCTTTAGGTTATTTAGACCAAGACGGTATTGTGTTGAACTCAGGTACTGAGCGTTTCACTAGCCGCTTGAGCATGAACCAAAAAACGTTGAACGACAAACTAACGCTTTCTGGAAACATCAACGTTTCTCAGCAAGATGATAACTTGACTCCATACCAGCAAACTGGTGGTTTCGAAGGTGGTTTGTTCACAAACGTTATGAAGATGAACCCTACCCTTCCTGTATATGATGCAGACGGTAACTACACCTTCGTATCTAACTCTGTTCGTAACCCAGTTCAAGCAGCGCTTGAGATTGATGATGTTGCGCGCACATTGAGTTTGACTATGAACGGTTCTGCTCGTTTGGACCTCGGCGATGTTGTTGAAGGTTTGAGCGCTACTGTAAACACTGGTTACGATACCTATAATACTATTCGTAAGACCTACCTTCCAAAGTCTACTCCTTACGGTGTAGCTGATAACGGTGTAGGTTCTCAGAAATACGGTCAAGTTTCTTCTACAGTTTTGGAGACGTACTTGAACTA
>JGI26082J51739_10002951_pt1 | contig 10189 bp, 8 predicted proteins | sample SaaInl5LU_22_DNA_FD_51739 | JGI IMG/M metagenome (IMG submission 51739)
TTCATTGTTCAGCACTCACTACAGGTCCGCCAATCCTTGCGCAGCAAGGTTGGCAATCCTGCCTCCGCTACTACCCGAGACCCGAAGACATTTTGTCTTCGGGTTTTGTTTTTTACGGAACTCCAAGTCTCTATAAAATATCGGTTATATCTGCCGTGATGTGNACGTTCGAGGTTCGATACTCTATTGTTTTCGAGGAGTAGCTTAATCCAACTGGAAAGAGTACTTCTTATAGTTTTCGCTATTGTTTCGTATTTATGGATTCTAAGGATTGATTGGGCTTTTCGAGTTTTAGCTCAATTTCCTTGAGTGCTCCTTGATTGATACGTGCGTATTTCTTCCACATGTTTCCGTTAATGCACTCGACCGCAAACCTTCTTTCCACAGTTGGGTGCTATTGAATTATATCTACCGTGTAGAGGTCTCAATATTGAATCAAAAAAAACGTGTAACTAAATATTGGTAGAATAATAACTAATAGAAGTCAGAAAGTGAGATTTTATTCTTCGGATAAGCAAATAACTAATCTCAACTTAAAGAATAAATAGAATCGAAGTGTTTCACTTTAAGAACGTACCGTTTAACTTAAAACATAAATCTGGAATTCTAAACTACACACTATGGTAAATTCAAAAACCTCCTACAATGATAGAATTCATCTCATTTTAGAAAGTATTGAGCTGCGTCCATTTTTTAACATCCAAACGTGGAAAGGGATTTTTTCGGTCATTCAAGAATGGGTTCTGATATTAATCGCAGCCTTTCTTTGTGAAACTTATTATCATTGGAGTATCTATATCATTACCGTCGTTTTTATTGGCGCAAGGTATCTCGCTTTAGGATTATTAATGCATGAGTCTGTCCATGGACTAATTTCAAAAAACAAAAAAGTCAATGATATAGTTGGTGAGGTGTTTTGCGCTTGGCCGGTGATTGTTTCCATGAAGTCATATAAAGTGAAACACCTCAAGCATCATCAATGTCTAAATACAGATGAAGACCCAGATTATACTGCGAAAACGGATAAGAATTGGCAATTCCCAATGCCTATTAGTCGCTTTCTTAAAATCGTCGTGAAGCAACTTTCGGGGTTTGGTGTTTTCGAAACTTTTCGAGTAATGTCTGGCAAATCAGTTGCATCGAGGAAACCGAAGTCCAGCAGGAGATACAAGATCGCTAGAGTTTCCTTTTACATCATTGTCCTTGGTGGGTTTATCTATTTCGATCACGAAATGCTGCTTTTAAAGTACTGGTTGGTTCCCTTCATCTCGTGGACGCAACTCATCAATAGATGGCGACGAATAGCTGAGCATTCTGGTATTGAGCACCAACCTCTAGAAATGCAAACGCGAACAACGAAACACAATTTCATTTCTAGACTCTTACTCTCTCCTAAAAACATCTCGTACCACTGCGAACATCACATGTTTCCCAGTATACCGCAATACAACCTTCCTAAGGTTCATGAGAAGTTGGTCAATAATAAAATGGGTAGACAATCTATTTACATTTCAAAAAACTATATAAACGTATTTAATGAATGCATAGAAAAATAAATACTGAACCTTCCTGTCTACCTGTAATTCCAGGGAGAGGACTTGTTGTGAAAAGTGCCATTGAAATGCGTCAAGCCTTTCTGGAGCAGCAAGACATCTCTATCCAGAATATTAAGTATACCAATCTGGAACTGAGCGAAATTCAAAACAACATAGAATCGTATATCGGCTCTGTAGAGGTCCCTTTAGGAGTAGTCGGTCCAATATTGTTTAAGGACGAGGCACAAGAAGATTTGGTTTATGCAACCGTGGGTACGCTTGAAGGCGCACTTGTTGCCAGCATGAACAGAGGAGCTAAGGCCATTAGTCAAGGGGGAGGTTTTGAAGCGGAAGTTGCTTGGCAAAAAATGGTGCGTTCCCCTTTATTTTTATTTGAAACTGAAGAAGAAGCACATACTTTTCAATCTTTCGTGAAGACGGAAGAGAAGAAAGTGGCCCAACTGATCAAAAAATATTCGAACCATGCCGATTTACGGACTATCGAACGATTCGTTCGAGGTAAGAATGTCCATCTCAAACTTGTTTTCTCAACGGGCGATGCTTCGGGTCAAAATATGACTACAACTTGTTCTTGGCATGCAATTATGCATCTTGTCGATGTCTTTAAAGAAAAATTCGACATATCGCCAATCGACTATGTTATTGAAGGGAATGGCGCCGCAGACAAAAAAATATCCCAATATAATATTACAATGGACGAGGTATCAGAGTGGTTGCGAATTGCTTCTTACCTGAAGCTATCGTAAATAAGGTGCTTCGTACGACTTCCAAAAAGATGGAGCGATTTTTCGGCCCATCGAAATCTTTCGCAGAGGAAGAATCTATGGTAGGTTACAACATCAACGTAGCCAACGCTATTGCAGCATTTTTCGTGGCAACAGGTCAAGATATAGCCTGCGTGCATGAATCTTCAGTTGGTTTCCTGGAACTTGATTGCGTGGAAGGTGGACTAAAACTTCAACTTACCCTACCCAATCTGGTTGTTGGTACGGTTGGAGGTGGCACTAACTTGAAAATGCAGTCAGAAGCCTTAGATATGATGGGGTGTTTAGGATCAGGAAAAGTAGAGCGATTTGCTAAGTTGATCGCTGGGTTTGCCTTGGGTCTAGAGATTTCCACCTACGCTGCTATTGTTAGTGGTGAATTCGCTAAGGCACATGAAAAACTAGGGCGCAATAAACCGGTTCAATGGCTTTTAAAATCCGAATTGACCACAAAATTCTTATCTAAAGTTGCCGGTGAAAGGAACAGTAATCACCTTTTTTTATACAGAGTTTTAGAAAATGACACATTAGATAATGGCATCTTAACGGTTATAGCGAATCGCACCAGCAAAAAAATGATCGGCTTCATTCCAATTGAGCGAAATCATGAACTTGAAAATGGTACGGTTTACTCAGAAAAACTATTACTCAAGTCGAAGGCTTTGGATTTAGAAACAGTTAAGGGATTGCATTTAATGGCCTCATCGATTGATACTGAATTGGCCGACTTAATCAAGAAATACGGCACTGAATTAGAGTACCAAAACGCACATATTAAGGATATAATAATTTATCAGAAGCTTGCGGAAGCTGGTTTCGAGTATATACCAAGGTTTGAGGGGAGTCTCGTTAATGCAAAGCGAGAAATTTACCTATTTATGCAGGAGTTCCTTGACTATTCACAACTGAGTATTGTCAATAGTGAGAACAGTCCAAATNCATGGAGTGATGCGGATATATCATCTGTGTTAAGCGCCTTGAAGGAATTTCACTCCTCTCTCAGAAACGAGCATGTACCAGAAATACAAGAATTTGATGCCTCTCGCTATATTCCTCTGTATCGAAAATTATTAGATATCACTATTTTGGAAGGTGGGCATATTGTCCATCGGGAGATTCTTCGCAGTATTCAAATGAACCTAGGAAATTGGTCGCAAATTTCTAAGAGTATAAAACTATCAAAAACCATAATTCACAACGATTTCAATTCACGAAACATCGCTATTAGGAAGAACGGCACGCCTGTTTTTTACGACTTGGAGCTCGCTGTTGTAGATTTTCCAACAAGAGATATCGTAGAGTTTCTAAGCTTCGTTCTACCGAAGGACTTTACCCGAGAAGACCTTGTTCGATATCTCGGTTTTTATAGTGATCGAGTCGCTGACCTCTCCGAGGATAACCCCTGGTTCCAGGCACTTTGCTATTCCCTCGAGACTTATATTGCGACGCGACTATCTTTTTATGAAGTCGCTGGAGTGATCATGAAATATGATTTCTCAAATCGAGTTTTAAACGTAGCATTAAAAATGCTCAATATATTAAGAGATGAACGTTGATATACTCTGGCATATTTTAATCATTGCTGTTCCATTGATTCTGAGTAACACCCTTCATATGGTTGTTGTGAAATATAGCCTACTAGAAGATCTCAATATTCCAATTTCCATTCGATTGTTCGGTCGAAACAAAACCTATCGAGGCTTCCTTTTTCTAACTACAGTAAATGCCTTGATTTTTTTAGCTTTTATTCGATTCATAGCGGTTCCCATTGAAATGCCTTATTGGTACGGTGCATTGCTTGGGTTTTTTTACCTTTTTCGAATTGCCAAATTCTCTTCTCAAAAGGTTAGTGAAAATTCCACCAGGAGGCACCCATCAACAGTTCAAATACTTTTTTTGGTGGCTAGATAAATCCGATTCCACGATGGGTTTAAGCTTCGTACACGCTATTATGGGCTTTGTAACATTGGGAGAGGCACTCTGGATGTATTTTTCTTTGCTTTTCATACACATAATAACCACTGTAATCTTAGTTATTTCAGGGATAAAAAAGAGCTTTTAACCGTATGATTACACTACAAGAGTCTCTTTCCCCGTCCGAATTTGGCAACAAGGCGGCTAGCCTATCTCGATTAATTCAATACGGTGAAAACGTGCCAAATGGCTTCGTTATTCATAAAGATTGGTTCGAGGCATTTCAGCAGGGGCGGTTAAACATTGCTCACTTTAAGGAAGCTCTTGAAAATGCACTTAAATCACTGAATGCAGTTACACTTATGGTGCGAAGCTCAGCTATTGGGGAAGATTCAGACGAAAACTCATTTGCCGGGCAATTGGAGTCTTATCGCTCCGCTCCTGATGTAACCTCCGTATATGAAAATACACTGAGATGCTGGAAATCGTATAGCTCACAGAGTGTTAAAGCATATGAAAACACCTCTGGTCATCACCTTAAAGGTATGGCTGTAGTCGTACAAGAAATGGTTGATCCAGATTTTGCTGGCGTAGTCTTTACGCGCAGTCCGTTGGCTGATAACGAATTATTGGTGGAATATGTTACCGGGCATGGAGAGAAATTAGTTAACGGTGATGTACAGCCCGAATCCAAGACTTATGTTCGCCAGGACCACCAAGTAAACTGCACTGATTCTGGTGCATTTAAATCTTTAGTAGATATTTGTGTTCGTCTAGAAGTCTCCTTTGGNGTGCCNNTGGACATAGAATTCGCGGTTAAGGATGGGATTGTTTATGTTTTGCAAGCAAGACCAATAACTACAGAAGGCAAAGGAGTAACCGTACATTGGTCGAACACGAATGTAAACGAAAATTACCCTAGCGCGATCAGTCCATTGTTATACAGTATTGCACGGGATTCTTACTACCACTACTTCAAAAATCTATCGAAACTATTCCAGATTCCACAACAGCGTATTCAACGACTCGAATCTTCATTCGCAAATGTTATTGGTGTATTTGGAGGCGGCATGTATTATAACATGTCGAGCATATATAACATCTTTTACAGTTCGCCATTTGCGAAACAATTACTAGGATCGTTCAATAATTTCGTTGGACATCAAGACGAATCTCTGAACGATCAAAAAGTACCATTAGTAGAAAAATTCACTTTTGTTCGAAGCGTCATTAAACATAACTGGAAATTAGAACGTGAAGTAACACTATTCGAAAATCGCGTTCAAGGATATGTCTTCAAATCCGAGCAAGCCATTTCATTAGATGAATTGAAAATGGCGTTTCATGAGTTTATCGAAATTCGGATGCACAGTTGGTACAAGGCTTCGCTTGCTGATTTTTTTGCCATGCTTCACCATGGACTCTTGGGAAAGCTCTGCTCAAAATTTTATGGAAAGGAAGCTTATGGAATTCATAATCAACTTATTCAGTCTATTCCAAACCTTGTGAGTACCAAACCGGTTTTGCTCATTCACGAAATCCTGAAAACCACTAGAAAAGACGGTGTATTGTATTCTGATTTCCGGGATATGGAGCCTGACCATTTTTGGAATATTTATGGATCCAAATCCAAAGAATTCAAAGCGATTGAATTGATCCATTCCTACTTGGAAAATTGGGGTTTTAGATGTTCGGGAGAACTCATGTTTACTGCAGATAACTTCAGCGATAATCCATTAGCGTTCATCCAACTTCTCAAACAATATGATGAAATAAATGAACATGATCCCGCTCTTCAAATAGCTGCCACCGCAGACGAAGCAAAGCAAATTAGGCAACGATTTATTAAGAAGATTTGGACAAAATACGGCATAGTATTCCCCGTAGCCCTTTTCTTTCATGGACTTTTAAACCTTTCTATTCGGAACGCTATGCGAGGCATCAGTTCTAGGGAACGGGCCCGTCTAAAGCAAGCACAACTCTATTACCAATTCAAAAAAGTCATCAGGAAAATTGGCGGCGAACTTCAAAAGCGCAATTTACTTGCGGATTCCAATGACTTACTTTTCCTATCCTACATAGAAATCACCGAATTGATGGAATATTCATCAATCTTACCCGAGGCAAACCTAGACCTAATAGCTTTACGTAAAAGGAACTATCAGCAAGAGTGTGAAAAACCCTTTCCTGACGAGTTTTTCACAGTAAACGGGCAGATCGCAGGCTCACAAAATGAAGATGAGTCAAATAGTGAAACTGATCTAATACAGGGTATGAGTGCTTGCGGTGGAAAAGTGACTGCACGTGCACGCGTCATTGAGTCCATATCCGAGGCTTACAAACTGAAAAAAGGGGATATCTTGGTCACAAGACAAACAGATCCAGGTTGGATCGTGGTTTTTCCGCTAATTAGTGGTTTGATTGTGGAACGAGGCGGCATGCTCTCTCACGGCGCAATCGTTTCACGAGAATTTGGAATCCCGTCCATCGTCGGAGTTCCCAGCGCAACCGCCCGAATAAAAGATGGGCAACTCATTCAATTAGATGCTGATACGGGAACCATAAAATTTATAGATGACTGATCTGTTTACATATATTAAGGAACGGATTGTGCTTTTGCATTGGGCCGCACTAGCCTTTGCACTCGTATGTTTTGCATACGGTTCATTTGAACTAAACGGTCACCGATTAGCGGAAAGTGTCGGAGTATTGGCATTCCTTATTTTGTTCAGGTTATATGATGATGTTGCCAATTCAAAAATTGATCAACATAAACCGAACAGATCTTATACGTCGTCCACCACCGCCGTAAGTTTAAAGCGATACTTCTATGCATTATACATAGGATTCACCCTTCTTATTTCTTTCCAGGACGGACTGCAAGCTATTTTGCTTATTTCCTTCCTATTTCTATCCGAAATCTGCTACTATTTTCTCTTTTCATTTCGAAAAACCCGTCTCCTTCTTCCGCTTCTCAAATACCCTTTTGCTGTGATAGCACTTGGTAGCCATGACGCTTACGCAATTTTAGGTCTTTTTCTGATTTTCATGCTAATTGAATACCGCGATGAAGACATCATCAGCAAGATCACTGCATTGCCCATATTAATCACCGCTTATGCCCTTTGCTATTTCATTGATGGGGTTTCGCAAGTCTCGATTATTTTCTTAATTCTTAGTGGAGTGGCCTTACTGACCACGCAGAAGCAAACTAGATACCTCCTCCTTTTTCTGTACATCCTCACCAACACAGCATTTTAGTATGACAAAATTTGACCCCATCTTGAATATCAAGACCTTTTTAAACCCGGATCATTTTGATTTCGAATCTGTAAACTGTTACCAATGCGGTTCAAACGAAAGTACCTTCTTCTTGAAGGGCGAAGAAGACCTAACAGGAAAGGATGGCGAATTTCAATACGTTAAGTGTAATAATTGTGAGTTAGTATACCAGAACCCGAGGATCTCAATAAGCGGAATCAAAGAGTTTTACGATACCGAATATATCGCTCACCGTAAAAAGAAGAATTGGGGAGTCCTAACCCCCCTCTATGAACATGCCATGAGCAAGCATGACCGCGAAAAAGAAAAACTCGTGCGTTCCTATATGAAGATCGATAAAAACACACGAGTTTTAGATGTTGGCTGTGCCGTAGGAACATTTTTACTTCATCTCAACAAAAAGTATGAGTGCCAGATAAGTGGTGTCGATTTTAAAGAAAACCTAGATTATCCAGAGTTTGAAAAAATCGACTTTCACGAAGGACTATTCTATGAGCAAGATCTACCCAAGCAATCCTTTGACCTGATCACCATGTGGCACTTCTTCGAGCACGACTACGATCCAAATCAAAGCTTAGAATATGCCAAATCATTGCTAAAACCAGGTGGACTATTAATCATCGAAGTGCCGAGACTTGATTCACTCACGTTCAAGTTATTCAAATCAAAATGGCCCGGTATACAGGCTCCGCAACACACAGCACTTTACGATAAAAAAAACCTGATTAATATTCTTCAAAAACACAATTACAAGATCGACCATTACCTTCCCTATGGTGCCTTCCCAGCCTACTTTTACATTTTCACAGGAGCCTATTTCAGAACGCTTGGGAAAGGTTTGAACTTAGATAAAATAGTTTTTCCCTACTTCTTGGGACAATTCCTTCTATCTCCAATCCTCTGGTTCCAGAAACAACTAAATCTATCTATGCAAACCATAGTCTGTAGTAAATCATGAAAATCGTTTATCAACTAACGGTCACGTTTCTGATACTCGCGATATTCGGGATTGTCTCAACTACCCTACGCCTTGTTTCTTTTGGCGGACTTGTTCCATTCAACCGTAAGGTCCTCACTGTAATTTCGTCAAAACTTATTCTCCGATTCTTAGGGTTCCGTCTTGTACTCCCTAAGAAATACACGCTACCTCCTGAACCCACATTTATTACATTTAATCATAATTCCCTGCTCGACATCTTCTCGTTAACAGCTCTTGGACTTAACGTGCCATTTTTACTCTCTGAAAAAACCCTTAAGCTCATACCCTTAACGCTAACTGCTTTCGGAATGGGCGTCATTTACGTTCCACAAAAGAAGCATCCGAAACGCAGAGCCCGCTTTTTTGAGCGGCTTGAAGAACGTCTTCAACATAAACCTCTGAGTTTTGCAGGATCATCTGAAGGCGTACATGACTATATCAACGGCATCGCTGAATTCAATACTGAGGTGTATAGGGTGGCCCTGGCCGGAAAGTTAAATATATCACCGTTGTTCGTTTATATTCCAAAAGGTTACGACAACCTTGATAATTACACATCAGTATCAGGAGGGGTTATGGAAGTATGTGCAATGGATTCCGTGTCAATAAAGAATTGGACATCTGAAAATATTGAACAGAAAGTAGTCGAAATGCGACTCAAATTCGTTGAGTTCTATAACATCAAACATAGCACGGAGATCATATGAAGAAAGTCATCCATAAGCAGCGCCCCTCAAATACTAAGGCACTCATTTCTCTAGTCGTACCATTTACTGAGTTGGGACTAGCTGTGTTGCTTAATACAATGCTGTACTCCCCAATCTCTTATATCCTCTCACAGCTACTTCTCGCTTTATTTTTCTTTCAATGTTTTATTCTTCTCCATGAATGCGGACACAAGAGTTTTTTTAAATCCAAAAGGGCCAATCAAGGATTTGGTCATGTCATGGGTTTCCTTTCGTTAATCCCCTTTACTTCTTGGGTAGAAATTCATAATTTACACCATAAATGGACAGGGTTTCGAGATAAGGACCCGACAACAGAGGGTACTGTCAATCCTAAATTTTCCCCCTTCGCAAAAGCACTCGTGAACATTTCTTGGCGCCTATACATACCGCTTTTCACGCTTGGCTATAGGTTTGGAAACTATTGGAATCTAGAAAAGATGAATCGCCACCTAAAGCCAAAAGATATAAGCAGAATACGGTTGAATATCATTGTGCTACTTCTACTTTACGTAGGAATCATTATCCTAGTAAACAAGACTCTATTTTTCTACGTACTACCCGCCTATATATTAAGTTTGGTCATAAGCGACCTCGTGATCTTAAGCCAACATTCGCATATTGATATTCCCATTGCTGGGAATAGCCCAGTCCGGCCAATTCGTTACAGTGATCAAGTTATTTATACACGCAGCATAACATTCCCTAAGTTTCTCGCTCACTATTTTCTGTTTAATTTTAATCTTCACGAAGCACACCATCAATACCCATCACTTCCAGCTTATTACCTAGGGAGTGCCATCGTTGATAAATCAAATGCACCTGGGTTTATAGAATACCTAAAGCGCTATAAATCCCTATCCGGAATGAACTTTGTTTTCAATACTAAAGACAAAATGAAAACACCCTAGAATCAGGCCTTTAAAAAATACTACGCCAGCCGTAGATAGGAGGATTTGAACTTGCGAA